>SXGT01637707.1_pt1 | contig 74805 bp, 51 predicted proteins | sample 3176221 | NCBI WGS metagenome assembly SXGT01 (sample SAMN11356862, study PRJNA531348) | freshwater metagenome | isolation source: freshwater sample F1-120 | place: China: Fuxian Lake, Yuxi | collected 2017-12-25
CCAGGCACGCGAGCTGGCACTCCTTCTTCGCGGTCGCGTCGGTCGCCTCGCTCAACAGGTGAACGTACTTGCATACGGGCGTGCCGCCGATCTTGTCGCGCAGCAGGCGATCCAGCACCAGTTGATGCAGCGCTCATCCAGTCCGCCGCTGTGGCCATGCCGTTGAGCACGGGCGGCACGCCGCCGCTGGCGACGTAGAAGTCCTGGGTCGAGCGCGCCCTGGACCAGATCGCGACCCCGATGTAGAGCGCGAAGGAGAGTCCGACCATCACGAAGGTCCACGCCTGGACGTTCATGGCGCCCCCCCCTTGCCGGTCGGCTCGCCCTTGGCGTCGGCGCCCGAGGGCTCGTCCTGCTCATCGACGCCAAAGGCCCGATCCAGGCGGTTCATCACGCCGACGTAGACGAAGATCAGCGCGACAAAGGTGTAGATCGAGCCCTGCTGGGCGAACCAGAAGCCCAGCTTGAAGCCCCCGATCCTCACGGTGTCGAGCGCGTCGACGAAGAGGACGCCGCACCCGAAGGAGACCCCGAACCAGATCAACAGCAGGGCGGCCAGCACCCTCAAGTGCGCCTTCCAATAAGAGCGGTGTCGCTCGGCGTCCCCCATCACCCCCTCCCGGCCCAGGTCCGCGTACCCCAGGCAGGATCGCCCCAGGCCCGAGGCGATGTCAAAGATCGGGGTCGTCGCCCACCTTGACGGCGCGCTGGAAGAGGACGAAGGCGACGAGGCCGACGACGACGGCCCACCACAAGGTCGCCAGCCGCGTCAGGATGGTGGCCGCCGAGGCGACCGCCTCCTGGTCGACCATCCCGAAGAGCTGGAGGGCCGAGATCATGCCCGCCTCGGTGACGCCGAGGCCGCCGGGCAGGAAGGACACCGCGCCGAGGATGGTGGTCATGGCGTAGACGAAGGTGCCGCCTGCCAGATCGATGTCCACCGCGGCGCCCGAGCCCTCGAAGCCCCGCACGATCAGCACGAAGGCCACGCACTCCATCCCCCACGAGAGCGCCGACAGGGCCGTCGTCCCCGCCAGCGTGGCCGGCGAGAGCAGCCTGCGGGTCGAGCCGTAGGCCTCGCGCAGCTTCGGGACCGCGCGCGAGACGAGGGGCAGCGCGCCCAGCAGGACGAAGCCGCGCTCGACGACCGAGGGGAGCGAGACCAGCGCGAGGCCGAGCGCGACGGCGGCGCCGGTGGCGATCAGCGCCCCCGCGCCGTACTGGTAGGTCCCGACGCCCGTGGCGGCCAGGATGATGAGGGCCAGCAGATCCGTGAGCCGCTCGGCCAGCACCACCGGCGCGGTGCGCGCCACCGGGACCCCGTCGCTCTGCCGCAGCAGAACGCTCTTGAGCACCTCGCCGAGCTTGCCGGGCGTGATCGACATGACGAAGCCGGCCAGGAAGATGAGCAGCGACCGCCCGAGGGGCACCCGGACGTCGATCCGACGCAGGAAGATCTCCCATTTCGCGAAGCGCAGCGCGTAGTTGAGGCAGGTCAGCCCGAGCGCGGCGGCGAAGGTCGGCCAGGCGTAGCCGGCCAGGGCGTCGCCGAGCGCGTTGAGGTCCGCGTAGAGGGCCACCAGGGCGTAGACGGCGACGCCGGCCAGGACCCCGAGGATGATCTTGCGCTCAAGGTGCTTCACGAGCGCCCGTCGAGCTTCTCCATCAGGAGGTGGCCGCGGAATTTGACGACCTCGGCGCCGACGCGCGCGATCCGACGCACCCCGAGCACCTTGGAGTGGCCGGCCCGCCGCGCCTTGACCTCGACCGGGACGCTGCGCACGTCCAGGCCAGCGCGGATCGCGCGCACGGGCAGCTCCAGGTTGACGAAGAAGGTCTCGCTCTTGAGCGGCAAGGTCTTGAGCAGCTCCCGCTTGAACATGTAGACCCCGTCCATCGGGCGCTGGGTGCCCAGGAAGGCGTTCATGCAGTAGCGCAGCCCCTTGCTCAGGACCATCCTGAAGTTGCCGTCGACGGCGCGGCGCTGGGTGTAGTAGCCCACGGCCATGTCGGCGCCGTCGAGGATGCCGGGCAGGAGCTTGATGAGCTCGCTGACGGTGACCTGCCCGTCCGCGGGCAGGATCGAGATGTACTCCATCCTCGCGGCCGAGAAGCCCGTCTTGACCGCCGCGCCGATGCCCCGGTTGGTGCCGTGGCTCATCGGCGAGATCCGGGGGTTGTCCGCGGCCAGGGCCTCGATCACCGCCCCGGTGTCGTCGCGGCTGCCGTCGTCGACGAGGACCAGCTGGTAGTCGTCGATCCCGACGCCACGGGCCGCGTCGAGCGCTTCGAGGGTCTCTCGGGCCACGGGGCCGATGTTCTCGGCCTCGTTGTAGGCGAACATGACGACGGTCAGGCGGATGCCCATGTTGCTCCGAGGGTGGTCCTTGAGGTCAGCGCTCGGGCCGCAGGCGCAGCACCCTGGCGGGCACCCCCGCGATGACCGAGTAATCGGGAAAGTGGCCCTTGACGACGGCGCCGGCGCCGACCTGGACGCCGCGGCCCAGGCGCGCGCCGGGCAGCACCGTCGATCCGACCCCGAGATCGCAGTCGTCGCCGATGACGACGGGCTCGAACTCAATGGGCGAGTGCAGGATGGGCAGCCCTCGGCCCGCCTCGACGTGGGCGCTGGTGATGATCCGCACCCCCGGCCCGACGCCGACATTGCGGCCCAGGACCAGCCCTCCGGCTGAATGGAAGAAGCATTGCTGCCCGATCCAGGTCCCCGCGCCGATCTCCATCAGGTTCTTGTAATAACCCTTGAGGATCGTCTGGTGGCCGACGTAGACGCAGTCGCCGATCTCGATGTTCTCAGGGTGGAAGACCATCACGCCGCGCTCAAGGACGACGTCTGAGCCCAGGCGCCTGAACTGCTCAGGGCTGAACTCGCCGTCGCCGTGGCTGCGCGGCGGCCGAGGCGGGCTCATGGGTTCTTGAGGGTCTGACACGGCCTGACATCCGGGTGAGAGTCGGCCGAACTATAGCCCACCCGCGCGCGGCAGGCCAGATCTGCGCACGCAGACCAGCCCGCCCCCGCAGCGCGGGAGGCCCTCCCTCAGCCCAGCATCGCGAAGTAGGCCTGATCGGTGAAGTCGTCCAGCGGCATGGGCCTGTCTCCAGAGGTCCATACGCCCCCGATCTGCACGGCCAGATAGAGGTTGTGGCCGCCGACGAGCAATGGGCGGCGCGCGAGATCCTTCTGGAGCCGCGCCGCCACCAGCGAGGTCTCCTCCGCCGTCACGCAGCGCAGCAGGATCCCCAGGCAGCCCTCTGCGAACCAACCCACCGTGTCCGTCCCTCGGACCATCCCGGTGGCCGCGCTCGCGAAGCTCGAATGGAAGGCCTCCCGATCCGCGATCTGGAAGCGCTCGACGTAGATGTCCTCGAACTCCATCCTCAAGATCAGCAGCGCGCAAGGCACGTTGAGCCGCTCTGTGACGTTGAGCTGCGCCGACAAGGCCCCGTAGAACCCCTCGGGGTCAAGCAAGCTCTGCATCTGCCGGGTGTCCTTCATGTTCCCATCCTTGCCGTTGACGCCGACCCTTGGCCGCGTTGCCCTCCGTAGGCCCCTCTCCTTCCTATCGGAGCGCTCGCCGCGAGCTTTAGCCTCCCCACACACACCCACGACCGACGCCACGACCGCCACACTGTCGTCCCCCCGTCACACACACCTCGCCGCCGAGACCCTCCACGCGCGAGCCCGTCGACCTCGATCGAGGTTGACGGTGGCACGCCCCTTGCCAAAAGCCTCCCTCGGCACTCAGGATGGAGTTTCGGCTGACCCGCGGGTCAGCCCAGGCAGGGCGACAAGGTCCAGACGATGCAAAGCCCACTTCACAGCAAGCGCGAAGCCTCCTTCGCAGCGCGCGCCCTGCTCCCCACGCCTGACCGCGCCGTGCGCCCCCTGCTCACCCTCGGACTGGCCGCCCTGCTCTGGGCCGCGCTGGCCCCTCCGGCGCACGCCCAGGACCCGACCGACGCCCTCCGCCTCCAACCCCCTTCCCTCTCCAGCACCTCGGCCCGGACCAGCCACGGGGCGCTCTCCCCCGGCGCCCTCGCCGATCCCACCGGCGACCTCGACGGGATCGAGGGTGGCCCGCCCCTCGATCCAGCGATGGCCGACCCCGAAGGCGGGGGGTCGTCGGCCCAGCCCTCCACAAGGACGCGCAGGATCATCCGCAACGGCGCGTACATCCTCTATTTTTACGAACACGACCCCGTCGACGACGAGACCCTCCTGCACATCCTCGGGCTCTTCTGGTATCGCGGAAAGCCGGACTGGAAGCTCTTCATCGCCCTGCCCTTGGGCGCCTACTGGCGCTGGAACGACGACCCCAACCGCTGGGGGCTGATCTCCCCCCTGGCGTGGCACGTCCAGGACGACGACTTCACCTACACCGGCGCGTGGCTCTATCATCGATATGAGAGCCGCCAGACGCGCTTCTCCACCCTCTTCCCGCTCTACTGGAACCACCAGGATCTGGACCTCGACGAAGACCTCCACATCCTCGGCCCCCTCTTCTACAAGACGAGGCCCGAGGGCTGGAGCGCGGGGCTGGCGCCGATCTTCTGGATGGGCGGCGGGCCGGAGAGCACCTCATGGACCCTGCTGCCGCTGGTCCACTACGAGGACGACGCCGAGTCCACCCGCCTCTACTCCCCGGCCTTCCTCCACATCCACGACAAGGAGAGCGACAGCCTCTTCGGCGGCATCCCGGCGCTGATGACCTTCTGGAGCGGCGACGACTACAGCACCTTCGTGATGCAGTTCCCCTTGCTCTTCAAGTACATCGAGGACGACTTCAGGCTGACCCTGGCGGCGGTGCTGCTCCTCGGCCTTGAGGCGGACGACTGGCGCTTCGGCTCCGTGCTGCCCTTCTTCTTCGGCTACGAGGACGACGAAGACGACTTCCGGCTGCTCCTGCCGGTCCTCTACGCGCGGTGGTCGGACAAGCGGAGCGACGATCACTTCGGGATGCTCGGCCCGCTCTACACCTGGCGCGATGGCCAGGAGCACGGCGCCGGCCTGTGGCCGCTGATCAAGTTCGACCAGGACGACATCACCGGCGACGCCACGACGATGATCCTGCCGATCTACTACGCCAGCGACGAGGGCGAGGTGCAGCACCGCTACTTCCTGCCCTTCCTCTACGGGAGCAGCTTCTTTGACGAGGAGCACCACTGGACCACCCTCGGGCCGCTCTACACCATCGACGACGGCCAGGACCACTACCACGGCCTCGCGCCCTTCGTGCACGTCCACCAGAACGAGGAGCAGCAGGAGGAGCTGACCATCGTGGCGCCCCTGTACGGGGCCTACGACGACCCTCAGACGCACATCCGGCTGCTCGTCCCGCTGCTCTACTTCCGCCACGAAGATCTGGCCCTGGACACCCACCTGATCATCGCCGGCCCCTCCTGGTACAACCGGAGCGTCGACGACCTCTCCTACGGCGTCGCGCCCTTCTACATCCACTGGGAGAGCGAGGCGCTTGAGCGGGAGTTCACCCTCATCCCTGGGCTCTACTACAACAACGAGGGGCCGGGGTGGTCGACGACCTTCGTAGGGCCGGCCTTCCATAAGCAGGACGCCGATGGCTCGATGACCGGCGTGCTGCCCCTTGGCCTGTGGCACGAGGACGACCTGACGCAGACCAGGACGCTTGCGCTGGCGCCGGGGCTCTACTGGTCGGAGGGGCCGGAGCGCAAGCGGATCTTGATCGGGCCGGCCTGGAGCTTCAGAGACGGGGAGACGAAGAGCGACGGGCTCTTCCCCATCGTGGCGCGGCACGAGGAGGCCGACGGCAGCGGCTTCTTCTTCATGCCGGGCTTCCTCGATCTGAGGGTCACCGGGGAGGACGGGTGGGACTTCACCTGGCTGCTGTCGGGCTTCCGGTACAAGAGCCGGGACGGGGTCCGGACGACCATGGTGGCGCCGCTCTTCCTGGAGACGAGCGACGAGCGAACGGGCGACTACTGGGCGCTGGCGGCGCCGTGGATCTATTTAAGTGGAAATACGCGCACTTACGAGCGCTTCATCTTCGCGCCGCCCTTCTTCTACGACCGCGATCTGGACGAGACGGACTGGCTGCTCTTCCCGCTGGCCTTCGGGCACGACGACCGGGAGCTGTCCTATTGGCTGGCTGGGCCGCTGGCCTTCAAGTACGAAGAGAAGGCGCCCGGCGGCGGCAAGCTGCTGCTCGGCCCGCTGCTCTTCGGGCAGTACACCCGGGGCCTGAACCCGGATCTGGGGACGCCGGAGGCCCTGCAGGGCGAGCCGGCGACGGACATGGGCTGGCTGGGGCCCTTTGTGTGGAGCGACACCCGCGAGCGGCGCTTCAGGATGCTCTTCCCCTTGCTCCTGGACTGGAAGGACTTCGAGCACGACGAGAGCTTCATGGCCTTCTTCCCGCTCTACTTCCAGTGGAAGCAGCAGGTGGAGGGGATCCAGCGCAGGCTGGACGCCTACGTGCCGCTCTATGTCCGCTACAGCGAGCTGATGCCCGACGGCACCGAGGAGTCCTTCCACGGCCTCGGGCCGCTCTTCGCCTACAGCGGCAGGAGCGGTTACGGGCTTGGGGCCTTCCCCCTCTTCTGGCACGACCGGAGCACGGCGGAGGCCGGCGAATCGGGGCACGACATCGTCTTCCCGCTGGTGTGGCACTTCTTCAACGAGGGAGAGGGGACCCGCTCGGTGGTGGCCGGGCCGGTGTACAGCTTCAAGGAGCCGGGGGAGCAGAGCTACGGCGTGATCCCGCTCTGGTTCCACAAGACGGCCTGGTCGGAGGCCGGCGAGCAGGGCTATGACGCGGTCTTTCCCTTGTACTGGTATGGGTTTGGGAGGGACGAGGCGGGTCAGGAGGCGGCGACGCTGCTGACGCCGGCGGGCTTCTATCGGCGCGAGGGGGAGAGCCGCTACGGGCTGGTGCTCAACTACTACTTCTCGCGGGAGGGGGAGGAGGCCACCGACTTCCTCTTCCCCCTGGTCTACAGCCACCGCGATGAGACGGAGGACACGCTCTTCGTGGCGCCGCTCTACTATCACACGGAGACGCCCTCGTACTCGGCGCGGCTGCTCGCGCCGCTCTACTTTCACGCGGAGGACAGGATCGAGGATACGGAGGTGACGCTCCTCTTCCCCTACCTGGGGACGAAGACGCCCGAGTCCGAGATCGACATGGTCCTGCCGCTCTTCTTTCAGGAGCGGACCCGCGACGGGGATCTCTTCCGGCTCATCGCGCCGCTCTACCTCCAGTTGGAGGACGGGGTGACGGGATCGCAGTTCGTGGCGGCCGGGCCGATCTGGTATTCCGGAGATGGGGCGGGGGGTTACGACACGGGGGCCTTCCCCTTGCTGTGGTGGGGGGAGAGCGCCGACGGGAAAGACGGCTACTTCGTGGGGGCGCCCTTGTTCTGGCGCTTCACCCTGAACGGCGGGCAGGACACGTGGACGGTGCTGACGCCCTTGTGGCACCACGAGGACGAGGAGGGCAGCGCGGCGGGCTTGTTCCCGCTGGCGTGGTGGGGCGAGGGGGCCGACGGGGTCGACGGCCACTCGGTGCTGGCGCCGGTGTGGTGGCGCTTCGTGTCGGGGGGCGGGCGAGATCGGTGGACGGTGTTGACGCCCTTGTGGCACCACGCGGACGAGGAGGGGGCGACGTCGGCGGGCTTGTTCCCGCTCTACTGGTGGAGGGAGGAGGCCAACGGGGTCGACGGCCACTCGGTCTTCTTCCCGGTGTGGTGGCGCTTCGTGTCGGACCAGGGGGCGGATCAGTGGACCTCGCTGGGGCCGCTGTGGCTTCACGACCACCCGGAGGGCTGGTCGGCGGGGCTCTTCCCGCTGGCCTTCGCGCAGCGCGACGGCGAGGACACGAGGATGGGGGTTTTCCCCTTTTATTACAGCAATGTGGAGGACGTGCAGACGACGGTGGCCTTCCCGCTCTACTTCGGCAGGCGGTGGGACGATGGGGCGGGGAGCTTCGACACGATCCTGGGGCTCTACTGGGGCTGGGAGGACAAGGAGGAGGAGGTCAGCGGGCAGCTCCTGGGGCCGCTCTACCACTTTGAGGACGGCGAAGCGAGCACGACGGGGCTCTTCCCGCTGGCGAACTGGAGCCACGATCCCGAGGAGGGGGACACGGGCTGGCTGCTGCCGGTGGCCTATTACGATCGGTCGGCCGACGGCGCGGACATGCGGGTGGTGGCCGGGCCGGCCTTCTACGATCGGGACGAGGAGGGGACGGACTGGGGTCTGGCGCCGCTCTTCTGGAGCTTCGAGCGTGAGGCGGCCAGCGGCAGCATGCTCCTGCCGGCCTACTTCTACGAGGGGAGAGACGAGGGGCACACCTTCATCAGCCCGGTGGCGTACTCGAGGCGGGAGGGGGAGGTGTGGAACGCCTGGTCGCTGCTCTACGCCGGCGGGGGCGACGCCATGGGGAGCTGGCATACGGTGTTGCCGCTCTTCTACGGGCGGCGCAGCAACGACGGGTCGAGCTTTGACATCGCCCTGCCCTTCTACCTCAACTTCAAGCAGCCTGGGGGCCGGTCCGGCGGGACGGTGCTCTTCCCGCTCTACTGGAACTTCTACAACGAGGATTCGGGGAGCGACGCGACGGTGCTCTTCCCGCTCTACTGGCATTTCCTCAATGACAAGAGGGAGTTGACGTTGCTCCTGCCCTGGTTCCATTCCCAGCGCAAGGACATCGACCGGGTCACGCACGGGCTGGTGCCGCTCTACTATTACAGTCGGGATCCGAGCGGCTACACCTTCCAGCTCATGGGCGGTATCTTCGGGGTTGACCACACGAGGGCGGAGGACAAGACCGACTATCAGCTGCTGTGGATACCCTTCTGAGGGTCGGCTTCGAGGGGGGGGGGATTCCTGGGCGGTGGCCCGGTCGTGGTGGAGAGGGCGGGGATTCTTGGGCGATGGCGCGGCCGTGGTAGAAAGGGGTGAGAAGGTAGCCGCGCGGAGGGAGCATGGGCCTGAGCGAGAAGAAGTTTCAGCGGATGAACGTCCCCTCGGGCAAGCGGGTCACGGCCGGGCTGGGCGTGCACGCGCACCCGGCGCTGTCGCCGAAGGGGCGCTGGATGGCGTGGGCGGCCGAGGGCGGAGGGGACGTCCACATCTACGTCGGCGACAGGCAGGGGCGGCTCGGGCGGCAGATCAGCGGCGGCCACGGGGTCCACGCGCGAGCGGCCTGGTCCCCGGATGGCCGCACGATCGCCTACGGGCTGCGCAAGACCGAGCAGGGGCGCTGGCAGATCTGGCTTGGCGACAGGATCGACGCCGCGCTGACGCGGGTCCTGCTCAGCAGCACGCGCTTCAACTACCAGTTCCCGGCCTTCAGCCCGGAGGGCGGCAGCCTCGTCTTCTCCTCGACGCAGGGCTCGTCCGACGACACCTACAACCTCTGGCGCGTCGATCTGTCCACCGGCGAGAAGGAGCAGCTGACCGAGGCCGCCGGCCGCAATGACATGCTGCCGCGCTTTGATCCTTCGGGCCAGCGGCTGATCTTCAGCGCGGCGCCGGCCGGGGATCTGGCCGCGACGCACCTCTACAGCCTGGATCTCGAGTCGCGGGGCGAGGAGAGGCTCACGGGCGGCAAGAAAGCCATGGAGGACGCGATCCTGGTCGACAGCCGCGTGGCCATCTGCACCCGGCGCGGCAAGAAGGGGCCCTCGCTCGTCGCGCTGGATCTGGAGCGCGGGGCGACGCTGATGCTGGTCGAGGACGCCCGCCACCCCACCGCGCGGGTGGACGCCGATGGGATCGTCGAGCTGGCCTGGACGGGCTCGGCGGGCGTGCCTGGGATCTACAGAGGGGAGCTGGCAGACTTCAAGGCCGAGCGGAGCGCGCGCCCCGTCGCGAGCGATCTGGAGAAGCAAGCGCGATCATGAGAGCAGCTCAGGGAGATGGCCTCTGGGGGCCGGTCGCCGCCCTCTGGCAGAAGTCGGGGCGCGCGCTGATGGTGCTGTCGATCGGCCACCAGCTTTTTGCCGCGATGGTGTGGGCGACGGGCCAACACCGCCTGCTCTACCTCGGCCAGCGCGCCCCGGAGGGCGTCGAGGGGCTCGATGAGGCGGCGATGCTGTGGTTCCTGCTCTCCGGGGTGCTCTTCTTCATGGTCGGTGCGGTGATGGACTGGGGGATCCGCGCGTCGGGTGAGCCGCCGCCGCCGTGGTTCTCGATCTTCGTCGTGGTGTTCAGCGCCGTCATGGTGATCCTGATGCCGCTGTCGGGCTTCTGGGCGGGCCTGGCGCTGGGGCTGGTCCTGCTGCGCGCGGCGCTCGGGCGAGCGCGCTCGCCGCGCAGTTGAGGATGGGTCGGAATGCGCCCGTGCTGCGGCAGGTTCTGAGGCCGTGGATCGACCCGCAGGAGGAGCCATGAGCCAGAATCTGCCGCCCGCCCCCTACCGGCCTCAGCCCCTGGCCCCCCACGAAGAGAACAACTGGGCGATGGCGAGCCACCTGAGCACGCTGGCCGGCCACCTCGTGCCCTTCGGCCACATCCTTGGGCCGCTGGCGATCTGGCTGATGAAGAAGGACCAGTCGGCCAAGGTCGAGCTTCACGCCCGAGAGGCGATCAACTTCCAGATCACGATGACGCTCGGCATGGTCGTGGGCCTGCTGCTCTCCGTCGTGCTGATCGGCATCCCCATCCTGATCGGGCTCTACATCTTTGATCTGGTCGTGACCATCCAGGCCACGATGAAGGCCAAGGACGGGCTCCACTTCGACTACCCCATGACGATCCGCTTCATCCCCTCTCCCCACGGCTCGCCCTGAACTCAGGCAGCAGATCCTTGGTGCGGCGCTGGGCGTCGAGCACCTCGGAGAGCCGTATCGGGTGGTCGCGGGGGATCCTGGCTCGAAGGAACCGAAGCCCAGCGGGCAGCTGGCCGCCGTGGTGCTGACCCGGGGTCCTTGAGAGCCCGGCCAGGAAGCCGTGGACGAGCTCCAGCGCGGTGGTGTTCGATCCCCACGACCACCCGGCGCCGCCGTCGACGCGGACCTCCAGGTTCTCGACGGGGACGTCGTGCGCCACGCACCACCCCCACCCCCAGCGCACCGCCTCGACGAAGGCCGGCAGCCTTGATCGGTTGAAGCGGCGGGACTGGGCCCTCTTCTCGACCGTCTTGAGCACCTGGGTGAACCAGGGTTCGTGGGCGCCGGTCAGCAGCAGGTGGATGGGCAGGAGCGCCCCGGGCGCGTCGGGCAGGTTCAGCGCGTCAAAGGCCGAGCCCTTCGGCCAGCACGCGGGCCTGATCTTGGCCTCGACGTCCCAGCCGGCGACCCCGTGCTCGACCAGATAGTCGATGCCCAGGTCGAGCCCCCTGCCCTCGCGCAAGCGCTCAAGAACATTGCAGATCCTGGCGACCGCCACGGGCGCGGCCCCCTCGTAGACGAGGGCGCGCAGCTCAGAGAGCGCCTCGCTGACGCCCAGCGACGCGGCGGGATCGTAGGTGCCCTGGTCCGCGCCGCTGAGTTGGGCCGCCAGGCCCCTCATGATCGGATCGCACGAGGCCCGCGCCTCGGTCAGCGCGGCCCGCGCGACCCCGGAGCGCTCCGAGGCCAGCGCCGCCTCGATCCAGGGCACCGCGGCGGCGTCGGCCAGCAGGCTCAGGCACCGCGCGGCCCCGACCCGCTCGTGGGCCCTGGGCGACTCCAACAGGGCCCTCAGGCGCCCCGACGACTCGGGGCAGGTCGCCGCGATGTGCCTCGCCGCCTGATCCTGCACCCCCGTGGCGGTGTCGGCGAGCATGTGAAGGTCGAGATCGATCCCGTGCCCGCCCTTGGCGCACGACCACCGGTAGATCGCGAGGCGGTGTTCGTGGCGCTCCTCGCCCAGCACGTGGCGGATCTGCGCCTGCAGGTCCTCCTTGAAGATCTTCGAGAGCAGGTCGAGCCGCTCGCTCGCGCTCTTCGTCGAGGGCAGGCCGAGGCCCTCCAGGCCAAGCGCGATCGCCATGGGCGAGCCCTTGTTGGCGCCCAGCGTCGTCCACCAGACCCTGTCGACGGTGTGGATTCTCCACGGCATCGACTGGCCGGTCCAATGGTAGACCTCGCGCAGGAAGGGCAAGCCCTCCCCGAGCCATCTCTCCCACTCGCCGCTCCAGTCACTCTGGAGCGCCAATCTCATGGTCTTCTGGAGGTCGTCCGGATAGTGGCTGATCTTCAGCCAGGCGCTCAGGGCCTCTCGGGCGACAAAAAATGTCACGGCCTCACCCCTGGCCTCGGGCCACCTCCTCGAACAACTCGCGGACCGGATCCTTGAGCAGGTGCATGATGGTGAAGGCGCCCAGGAGCGAGCCGAGGGGCATGAACATGCACGCGACGCCTGCCGCGACGAGGCAGAGGGTGCGGCGGCGGGCTCGGCGCAGGCAGAGCCCCGCGCAGGCCATCAGGATCGCCTTGGTCCATCCAAGCCCCATGACCAGCAGGCCGACCCCCAGGAAGATCCCGCCGAAGAGCTCCGGAGGCGGCCCGTCGGCCGCGCTCGGCGGCGGCGAGAAGAGGAAGAAGGCCCCGACGATCACATGGACGATCGGGATGGTCGCAAAGATGGCTGTCATGCCGGCGTACACGAAGTGAAGGACGGAGAGCGTTCGCAGATGATCAAGCGCCTGGTTCTGCATTGGACCTCCTCGGGTGCGGGGCGTGCGAGCGCGCCGGAGACCCTTCTTTGGGGATGGCGGCGAGCGCAAGCAAGCGCAAGACAAGCATAAGATATGCTGGTCCGCTCTTTGCACTCTTCAAGGCAAGGAGCTTTTTATCCAAGGGTTGAAGCGGCAATGGCTACTCATCTTCAACCTCGACACCATCATGGTGACAACATTCGTTGTCAAAAACATGGCAAAGGGTCGCAAAAATTGTCACCGGATCCAGGAGCAGGAAGTCATGAGGACACAACAGGTCATCAATCCCCGCGAGACTAGAAACTCACTTGGGGGAGAGTTCGCCGAGTGGATGCGGCGATCTCCCGCGTTGGGGTTGGGTTTGGCCACGATCTTGATGGCCGCAGGGCCGGCCCAGGCGGCCCCGCCGGTGGCGCAGACCCAGAACGTGTCGACGAACGAGAACCAGACGGTCAACATCACGTTGACGGGCTCGGACGCGGATGGGGACTCGCTGCGCTTCGGCATCACCGACCAGCCGGACCGCGGCTCGCTGTCGTTCAACTTCATCTCGGGGTGCACCAAGCTCCAGGCCTTCAACTACAACCCCAACGCTGACAACGACGACGGCAGCTGCCGCTACACGTCGTGCCGCCAGATCAAGCTGGCAGATCCCAACGCCACCACGGGCAACTACACCATCGATCCGGACGGCACTGGCTCCTTCGGCGCGCTGACGGTCCACTGCGACATGACGACGGACGGCGGTGGCTACACCATGCTCAACGTCGACAGCGGCATCAACACCTTCCGCAGCACGGACCACAACTCGTGCAGGGCGATGGGCCTCAACATGGTGGTGCCGAGGACGAAGGAGCACTGGCGCTCGCTGCTCAACCGCTACGGCACCTCGTACTTCAACACCATCCCCGGCATCTCCAAGCCCTCCAGCGGCGGCAACTACACCGGCTTCGCCATGCGCTCCGGCTCGGTGCCCGACTGGCGGGCCCTCGACGGCGGCTCGTGGTTCATTCGCGACTCGCCCTACAGCGAGCCCAACGGCGACTACGAGGCCAACTGCTGGCTGTTGATGTACAACTTCGACGTCAACAACATCCAGTTCAACGACGGCACCTGCTCCTACTCCACGTCGCGCTACATCTGCTCCACCAACGACAAGGCCGGAGTGGAGAACCTCGGCGGAGTCGCCTCCTGCGCGACGATCAAGCTCAATGACCCCAACGCCGCCAGCGGCAACTACACCATCACCACCTCGACCGGCGCCCGGGTCACGGCCTTCTGCGACATGACGACGGACGGCGGCGGCTACACGATGGTGCCTGTGGACAGCGGCATCCGCACCTCCCGCAGCACGGACAACGACTCGTGCAAGGCGATGGGGCTCAACATGGTGGTGCCGAGGACGAAGGAGCACTGGCGCTCGCTGCTCAACCGCTTCGGCACCTCGTACTTCAACACCATCCCCGGCATCTCCAAGCCCGGCGGCGGCGGCAACTACACCGGCTTCGCCATGCGCTCCGGCTCGGTGCCCGACTGGCGGGCCCTCGACGGCGGCTCGTGGTTCATGCGCGACTCGCCCTACAGCGAGCCCAACGGCGACTACGACGGCAACTGCTGGCTGTTGATGTACAACTTCGACGTCAACAACATCCAGTTCAACGACGGCGGCTGCTCCTACTCCACCACCCGCTACATCTGCTCCACCAACGACAAGGACGGGCCGCTGGTCCGGGACACGGGGCTGCGCACCTGCCAGGAGATCCTCAGGGCCAACCCCAGCGCCCCCTCCGGCAACTACACCCTCCGCCCGAAGCAGGGCGTCACCGTGTCGGCCTACTGCGACATGAGCACCGACGGCGGCGGCTACACGGCGGTGGCGATCGACGACGGCATCCGCACCTTCCGCAGCACCGACAACGACTCCTGCAAGGCCCTCGGTCTGGACATGGTCATCCCCCGCACCAAGGCCCACTTCAACAGCCTGCTGAGCCGCTTCGGCACGTCCTACTTCGGCACCGTCCCGGGCATCTCCAAGCCCACCAACGGCGGGAACTACACCAACTTCACCATGAACTCCAAGGCGGGTATCATCGACTGGCGCGCCACCGACAACGGCCAATGGTGGCTGCGCGACACCCCCTACAGCGAGCCCAACGGCGACTACACCGCCAACTGCTGGCTGTCGATGTACCACTTTGACATCAACGATCTGCGCTACAACGACGGCAACTGCTCCTACTCCACCACCCGCTACATCTGCTCCTCCAACGACAAGAAGGGCTTTGAGCAGATCAGCGCACAGCGCCGAACCTGCGCGACGATCAAGCAGGGTGACCCCAACGCCGTCAGCGGCAACTACACCATCACCACCTCGACCGGCGCCCAGGTCACGGCCTTCTGCGACATGACGACGGACGGCGGCGGCTACACGATGGTGCCTGTGGACAGCGGCATCAACACCTTCCGCAGCACGGACAACGACTCGTGCAAGGCGATGGGTCTCAACATGGTGGTGCCTCGGACCAAGGAGCACTGGCGCTCGATGCTCAACCGCTTCGGCCAGTCCTACTTCAACACCATCCCCGGCATCTCCAAGCCCGGCGGCGGCGGCAACTACACCAGCTTCGCCATGCGCTCCGGCTCGGTGCCCGACTGGCGGGCCCTCGACGGCGGCTCGTGGTTCATGCGCGACACCCCCTACAGCGAGCCCAACGGCGACTACGACGGCAACTGCTGGCTGCTGCAGTACGACTGGAACGTGGACAACATCCGCTTCAACGACGGCGGCTGCTCCTACTCCACGTCGCGCTACATCTGCTCCACCAACGACAAGGACGGGCCCCTGCGTCCCCCGGTCAGCTTCCGCTCCTGCGCCGAGATCAAGCGCGCCACCCCCAACGCCGCCACCGGCAACTACACCATCGTGACCGAGACCGGCCGCGCGGTGACGGCCTACTGCGACATGACGACGGACGGCGGCGGCTACACGATGGTGCCGGTGGACAGCGGCATTCGCACCTCCCGCGTCAGCGACATGGACTCCTGCCGTGAGATGGGCCTCCAGATGATCGTCCCGCGCACCAGGGCGCACTGGGTGTCGATGCTGGGCCGCTTCGGCCAGTCCTACTTCAACACCATCCCCGGCATCTCCAAGCCCTTCGACGGCGGCAACTACACCGGCTTCGCCATGAAGTCCGGCTCGGTGCCCGACTGGCGGGCCATCGACGGCGGCTCGTGGTTCATGCGCAACTCGCCCTACAGCGAGCCCAACGGCGACTACAGCCAGAACTGCTGGCTGCTTCAGTACCACTGGGACGTGGACAACATCCAGTACAACGACGGCGGCTGCTCCTACTCCACCGCCCGGTACCTCTGCTCCACCAACGACAAGGACGGCGACATCACGCTGCCGAAGTCGTGCATGGCCATCAAGCTGCTCAACCCCAACGCCGCCAGCGGCAACTACGACATCAACCCCGGCCGCGGCCGCCTCACCGTCCACTGCGACATGACCACCGACGGCGGTGGTTACACCATGCTCAACATCGACAGCGGCATCACCACCTCCCGCATCACCGACCGCGACACCTGCAAGGACCTCGGCATGCAGATGGTGGTGCCGAGGACGAAGGAGCACTGGCGCTCGCTGCTGAGCCGCTACGGCACCTCCTACTTCAACACCATCCCCGCCATCGCCAAGCCCCACAGCGGCGGCAACTACACCGGCTTCGCGATGAAGTTCGGCTCGGTGCCTGACTGGCAGGCCATCGACCTCGGCTCGTGGTTCATGCGCGACTCGCCCTTCGGCGAGCCCAACGGTGATTACACCGAGAACTGCTGGCTGCTTCAGTACAACTGGGATGTGAACAACATCCAGTTCAACGACGCCAACTGCGCCTACTCCACGTCGCGCTACATCTGCTCCACCAACGACAAGGATCCGGACCCCAACTTCCAGCGCTTCCAGAACCAGACCCGCCCGCCGGCGAGGACCTCGATCTCCGGCACCTACACGCCGGCCAATGGCTACTTTGGCACCGACTTCTTCGACTTCCGCGTCACCGATCCCGGCGGTGAGACCTCCACCGCCCGCGTCAACATCACGGTCATCTCCGTCAACGTGGCCCCCGTGGCCCAGAACCAGTCCGTCTCCGTCGCCGAGGACGGCACCCTCAACATCACCCTCGTCGCCACCGATGGCGACGGCGACAGCCTCACCTACACCCTCCTGACCAACCCCGGCCAGGGCACCCTGACGGGCACGGCGCCCAACCTCACCTACCGCCCGGCGGCCAACTTCAACGGCTCGGATTCGCTTACGTTCCGGGTCAACGACGGCACGGTCAACTCCAACACCGCCACCGTCTCCATCACCGTCACCCCCGTCAACGACACCCCCGTCGCCAACGCCCAGAGCGTGACCACGAACGAGGACACCCCCGTCACCATCACGCTGACCGGCTCGGACATCGACGGCAACACGCTGACCTACTCGCTCGTGTCCAACCCCACCCGTGGCGCGATCTCCTGCACGGGCGCGGTCTGCACCTACACGCCGACGGCCAACCTCAACGGCGCGGATTCGTTCATCTTCCGGGTCAACGACGGCACCGTCTTCTCCGCCAACGCCACCGTCTCCGTCACCGTCAACGCCGTCAACGACACCCCCGTCGCCAACCACGTCACGGCGGTCGTCAACGAGGACAGCTCCGTCGGCATCGTCCTGACCGGCTCGGACGTCGACGGCAACACGCTGACCTACACGGTCGTGACCAACCCGACGCGCGGCACCCTGAGCGGCACCGTGCCCAACCTGACCTACACGCCGACGGCCAACCTCAACGGCGCGGATTCGTTCACCTTCCGGGTCAACGACGGCACGGTCAACTCCGCCAACGCCACCGTCTCCATCACCATCAACCCGGTCAACGACGTCCCCGTCGCCAACGTCCAGAGCGTGACCACGAACGAGGACACCTCCCGCAGCATCACGCTGACCGGCTCGGACATCGACGGCAACACGCTGACCTACTCGCTCGTGTCCAACCCGTCTCAAGGCGCCCTGTCCTGCACGGGCCCCGCCTGCACCTACACCCCGAATCTCAACTACAACGGCGCGGATTCGTTCATCTTCCGGGTCCACGACGGCACCGTCTTCTCCGCCAACGCCACCGTCTCCATCACCGTCACCTCCGTCAATGACGCCCCCGTGGCCAACGCCGCCAACGTCTCGACCAACGAGGACACCTCCGTGGCGATCGTCCTGACCGCCACCGACGCCGACGGCAACGCCCTGACCTTCACCGTGACCACGCAACCTCTGCGCGGCACCCTGACGGGCACGGCGCCCAACCTCGTCTACCGACCCAACACCAACTTCAACGGCGCCGACTCGCTCAGCTTCAAGGTCAACGACGGCACCATCGACTCGGCCATCGTGAACGTCTCGATCACCGTCAACCCCGTCAACGACGCCCCGGTCGCCGACACCCGTGCCCTCCAGACCAACGAGGATACGCCGCTGACCCTGACCCTGACCGGCTCGGACGTCGACACTGGCACCACGCTGACCTTCGCCACCCTGACCACCCCCAGCAACGGCACCCTGACCTGCACGGGCGCCGCCTGCACCTACCGCCCCGCGGCCAACTTCAACGGCGACGACTCCTTCCTCTTCAGGGTCAACGACGGCGCGCTGAACTCGGCGCCCGCCGCCATCACCATCACCGTCAACGCCGTCAACGACCAGCCCGTCGCGGCCACCCAGAACGTCACGACCAACGAGGACACGGCTCGCAACATCGTCCTGACCGGCACGGACGTCGACGGCAACCCTCTGACCTTCGAGGTCATGAGCAACCCGACGCGCGGCGCCCTCTCGGGCACGGCGCCCAACCTGACCTACACGCCGACGGCCAACGCCAACGGCGCGGATTCGTTCGCCTTCCGGGTCAACGACGGCACGGTCAACTCCACCATCGCCGTGGTCAACATCACCATCACGCCCGTCAACGACGCCCCGGTCGCCCAGCCTCGCAACCTGTCCACCGACGAGAACATCGCCGTCAGCCTCACGCTGACCGCCACGGACGTCGACGGCGACGCGCTGACCTTCTCGGTCACCCGCGATCCCGCCAACGGGCGGCTCTCGGGCGTCGCGCCCAACCTGACCTACACGCCCAACAACGGCTTCCTGGGCGTCGACACCTTCAACTTCCGCGCCTTTGACGGGGGGCTCGACAACGAGGCGACGGTCACCGTCACCGTCCGCAACCCCGGTCTGGAGCCGCCGGCCCTCACCATCGACACCGCGAGCCTCTGGTTCGGCGCCGGGCAGACCCTGCAGGCCCGCATGACCGATGGCCGCTGCCAGACCCCCCCCACCGTCGCCGTCACCCCCACGAGCATTACGCTGGCCGTGACCAACCTCCAGAACGGCGGCTGGCAGCTCACCTCGCCCGTCCTGCCCCAGGGCACCTACAACGCCTCGATCACCGTCACCAGCCGGTGCAGTGACAGGACCACGGTCGCCACGCGGGTCTTCGGCGTCGACACCACGCGCCCGGACATCGTCTACGGCGAGCTCCCCCAGAACGGCGTCAACCCCAACGACATCACCACCTGGCCCATCAAGTCCCTGCTTGAGGAGCTTCCCATCAACAGCCTGCTGCGCGACCCCCTCAGCGGCGTCGCCTCGGCCTCGACCACGCTCTTCGCCCTGGATCGCAACAACCAGTCCTTTGCGCTCCACAGCGGCAACTTCACCACGCGCACCGGCGCGCCCCCGACGGGCCTGACGGTCACGACCGCCTCGCTCTGCTCCAACGTCCAGCACTGCAACAACGGCCGCCTGCGCCTTGAGCCCCTCGAAGGCGACCGCTTCATGCTCAGGATCCAGCTCACCGACGTGGCCGGCAACGTCCGCGTGTCCGACTTCCTCTTCCGCGTTGCGCGCTTGCGGCCCAGCATCGTGGCCTGGAGGGAGGCGCTCGTCGCCCTGACGAGCAACAACACCCAGGCCAACAACGCGCGCCTGGCCGCCATCGCCAAGCTCGACATCGCGCTGGAGGGCTTCGACAACAACTACATCGGCAACATGGTCCTCACCCTGGAGGACGCCGAGGCGCTCAGCCGCGTCGCGCGCGCCTTCGACACCCGAGTCGACACCCGCCCGCAGGCCCTGCTGGTGGCCAACCTCACCCACCGCTTCTTCGTCGAGGAGCTGAAGATCGTCGAGAACGAGTTTGGCCTGCTCGGACCCGTGCAGACCGCAGACACCCACCTCGACCTGGCGCGCGGCCACATCGACATCGAGGCCAGCGGCGACGCGCTGCTCTCGTGCGCCAACGCCTACTTCTACATGGAGATGCCGCGCATGCCGGAGATCGTCGAGAACTTCGGGACCACGCGCTCGCTCATCAACCAGATCATCGGCGAGATGGACACCTACATCACCCACAACCCCGTCCTGGCCGGCCGCACCCAGGTCGCCGTGGCCCGCACCGAGTTGAGCATCGTGCGCGACTTCATCGTCCGGGTTGTCACCAACGGCGACACCTCCCTGAGCGACCTTGAGCACCTGCGCCTCCTGCTCGGGCTGGCCAATGTCGCCCAGCAGATCAAGGTCGTCGAGGAGGCCGGCGTCTGGGTGCGCAACTGGCAGTGGGGCCTGACGCAGATCGTCCACCTCTACGCCGACCGCGGTCTGCGCAACACGCGCTCCCGCCTTGGCCTCTTCAGCCCCATGCTGACCGAGGGTGAGAATCAGCTGGCCCGCGCCGTGGTGCACCGCGGTCGCCAGGAGGCGGACGACTACATGACGCTGCTGATCAACTCGCGTTGCGTCATGATCGGGCTCTACAATCTGGTCTTCGAGCCCAACGAGGCCATTCCCACGGCCTGCTGCGCTGACATGCTCCGCTACAGAGGCATCGACAGCCGCGTTCCCATCTGCCAGTAGCTCCGGAGCGAGAGCCCTTGCGCGGACTCAGCAAACCGGCCATCATGTCTCCAACAGGCAACATACAGCCGCAGGCGACGTCATCTCCTTATCAAGAGTTGACGCCGCCTGCGCGCCGTACCTACTTTCCACCCTCCTATTCATCAGGAGCTCATATGATGCGCTCGCTAACCTCTCTCTGTGGCCTCGTCGCCCTGCTCGCCCTTCTGGCTTGCGAAGCACCCTCGGCCACGGATGAACCCGGCCTGCGGCGCGTCAACCAGCCCGGACAGCCCAACAACCCGCCCACCGTCAACTTCCAGGAGATCTCCACGGCGCTCAACACCCCCGTGGCCTTCAGGCTGACCGGCGCAGATCCCGACGGCGACGCCTTGATCTTCACGGTGCTCCGGCAGCCCTCCAACGGGCGAATCACGGGCACCTCCCCGAACCTGACCTACACCCCCAACAACGGCTTCAACGGCATCGACTCGATCGACTTCATCGCCAGCGACGGCCTGCTCAACTCCAGCGCCTCCACGATCAACTTCCTCGTCGGCAACCTCCCCCCGACCGGCTTCAACCAGCGGCTCGTGGTCGACGTCAACACCCCCCGCGCCTTCACCCTTGAGGGCTCCGACCCCAACGGATCGGCGCTGACCTTCGCCGTCGTCACCCCTCCGCGCAACGGGCGACTCACGGGCACGGCCCCGAACCTGACCTACACCCCCAACAACAACTACACCGGCCCGGACACCTTCACCTTCACCGTCAACGACGGCGCCCTGACCTCCCCAGCGGCCATTGTCTCCATCGGCGTCGGCGGGGTCTTCAACCAGGCCCCGCTGGCCCTCTTCCAGTCCGTCTCCACCGAGCCTGGCACCCCGGCGGCCTTCACCCTCCAGGGCATCGATCCCGACGGCGACACGCTGACCTTCACGGTGGTCCGGCAGCCCTCCAACGGGCGAATCACGGGCACCCCCCCGAACCTGACCTACACCCCCAACAACGGCTTCATCGGCCAGGACTCGATCGACTTCACCGCCAGCGACGGGCTCCTCAGCTCGGAGGTGTCCTCGGTCATCTTCATCGTCGGCGATCTCCCCCCCCAGGCCTTTGACTTGGATCTGTCCACGCGCGCCAACACCCCGCTCACCGTCACGCTGGGCGGCCTCGACCCCAACGGCTCTGCGCTGACCTTCCAAGTCCTCACCCAGCCAGAGAACGGCGACCTCTCGGGCGTCGCCCCCAACCTGACCTACACCCCCGACAACGGCTTCAACGGCCTGGACACCTTCACCTACACCGTCAACGACGGCCGGTCGACCTCGCCCCCAGCCAAGGTCAACATTACCATCGGCGAGACGGGCTTCGCGCCGACCGCCAACCCCCAGGCCCTCACCATCGACGTCGGCGCCTCGACCCCGATCACCCTGACCGGCTCCGATCCCGAGGAGCAGGCGCTGACCTTCGAAGTCCTCACGCAGCCCACCGGCGGACAGCTCACGGGCACGGCCCCGAACCTGACCTACACCCCCAACCAGGGCTTCGAGGGCCTTGATGAGTTCACCTTCCGGGTCTTTGACGGCGTGTTGCGCTCTCCGAGCGCCACCGTCACGATCACGGTCGGCACCCTGAACCTCACGCCGGTCGCCTTCCCCCAGGCCCTGACGACGGCGCCCGGCACCCCGCTGGCCTTCAGGCTCGGCGGCACCGACCCCGAGGGCGCACCCCTGACCTTCGCCGTGGTCGCCGCGCCCCAGCGCGGCCAGCTCTCGGGCACGGCCCCGAACCTGACCTACACCCCCAACCAGGGCTTCGAGGGCGAGGATCGCCTCATCTTCACCGTCAACGACGGCCAGCTCACCTCAGCACGCGCCACCATCACCTTCGCCGTCGGGATCTTCAACACGCCCCCCGTCGCGCTGCCCCAGAGCATCTCGACCGAGGTGAACACGCCCGTCGCGATCACCCTGGGCGCCTCCGACGAGGACGGCGACGCGCTGACCTTCGAAGTCTTCTCCAACCCCACCGGCGGCACCCTCTCGGGCGTGGCCCCGAACCTGACCTACACCCCCAACAACGGCTTCGTCGGCGCGGACATCTTCACCTTCAGAGTGAGCGACGGTGAGGATTTTTCTCCGTTCGTATCCGTACTTGTGCGAGTGGGCGTCGATAACCTGCTCCCCGAGGCGCTCTCCCAGGCGCTGATCACCAACAGGAACACCCCGGTCGCCATCACGCTGTCGGGCAGCGACCCCGAGGGCTCACCTCTGACCTTCGCCGTGGTCGGCGCGCCCCAGAGCGGCCAGCTTGCGGGCACGGCCCCAAACCTGACCTACACCCCCAACCAGGGCTTCGAGGGCAACGACGTCTTCACCTTCCGGGTCAACGACGGCCTGGACAACTCCGCCCCCGCCTCCGTCCTGATCACGGTGGGAAGGCTCAACCAGGCGCCCTTCGCCAACGATCAAGAGCTGGCCACCCCCCAGGACACCCCCCTGGCCTTGACCCTCGACGGGGCCGACCCCGACGGCGGCCCGATCACGATCCAGATCATCGATCGGCCCACGCGGGGCGCGCTCTCGGGCACGGCCCCGAACCTGGTCTACACCCCCAACAACGGCTTCAACGGCATCGACTCCTTCACCTGGCAGGCCTCCGACGGCCAGGCGCTCTCGGGGATCGCCACGGTCGAGATCACCGTCGGCGTGCCCAACGAGCTCCCCGTGGCCTTGTCCCGCGACGTCGTCACCAACCAGGGCACCCCCGTCTCGATCGTGCTGACGGGCCAGGACCCCGAGGGCGCGCTGCTGACCTTCATCGTGACCCGCTCTCCGGACAACGGTCGGCTGGCGGGCGCTGCCCCGAACCTGGTCTACACCCCCAACGGCGGCTTCACCGGCGTCGACACCTTTGACTTTGTCGTTGATGACGGCGAGGACGAGTCCCCCACGGCCACCATCTTCATCTTCATCGGCGTCAACCCGCCTCCCCAGGCCCAGCTCCAGCAGCTCAGGCTCAACGAGGACGCCTCCATTGCCATCACCCTGCGCGCCACGGACCCCGACGGCGGGCCGCTCTCCTTCCAGATCGTCGACCAGCCCGACAGCGGCCAGCTCACCGGCCAGCCGCCCAACCTCGTCTATCGCCCCAATCAGGACTTCTTCGGGATTGACTCCTTCGACTTCAAGGCCAACGACGGCGTCAACGACTCCAACACGGCCTCGGTCATCCTCATCGTCGCGGGCATCAACGACCCCCCCAAGGCCGACGACCTGACCCTGACCACCAACGAGGAGGCCCCCGCCACCTTCTCGCTGCCGGCCATCGACCCCGACGGCGACCTGCTCCTCTTCGAAGTCCTTGACGCGCCGCTCAACGGCCAGCTCATCGGCGTTCCGCCCAACCTCACCTACGTCCCCAATCCGAACTTTGCCGGCACGGACGACCTGACCTGGCGCGCCTCCGACGGCCAGGAGGACTCCGAGGTGGCGACCGTCACCTTCAACGTCGTCAACGGCAACGACCCCCCCACGGCCACCGCTCAGGACGTCCGCACGGCGGAGGACACGCCGCTGGCCATCACGCTGCGCGGCACCGACCTCGACGGCGACAACCTCGGCTTCATCGTCTTGACGCAGCCCACGCGGGGCGCGCTCTCGGGCACGGCCCCGAACCTGACCTACACCCCCAACCGCAACACCAGCGGCGCCGACAGCTTCACCTTCCGCGCCAACGACGGGCGCGCGCTCTCGGCGACCGCCACCATCCGGATCACCGTCGACGCCGTCAACGACCCACCGGAGGCCTTCGACGGCCTCGCCAGGACCCCCGCCAACGCCCCCGTCGCCGTCACCTTGCGCGGCCAGGACGAGGAGGGATCTGCCCTGACCTTCGCCATCGCCCGCGCGCCTGCCAGCGGTCGCATCACCGGCACGGCGCCCAACGTCACCTACACGCCCAACAACGGCTTCGAGGGCGACGACACCTTCACCTTCACCGTCAACGACGGCGCCCTGACCTCCCCTCCGGCCACGATCTTCGTGCGCGTCGATCCCCCCAACAACCCCAACTCCGCCCCCGTCGCCCAGAACCTGACCTTCAACGGGCAGGAGGACACCCCGCTGCCCTTTACGCTCATCGCCCAGGACGCCGACGACGATCTGCTGCTCTTCGAACTCCTCACCCTCCCCAACCGGGGCACGGTCGAGGGCGCCCCGCCAGCCCTCGTCTACACGCCGCCGGCCGAGTTCGCCGGCCAGGTCACGCTGACGTGGCGCGCCAACGACGGCCTGGCGACCTCCAACACCGCCACCGTCACCCTGAACATCGCCCCTGCGAACGACCCGCCCTCGGTCTTTGATCAGCTCATCAACACCAACGAGCGCCTGCCTGTCACCTTCGCCCTCCTCGGCGAGGACCCCGAAGGCGACGCGCTCACCTTCGAAATCCTCACCCAACCTCGCAAGGGCACCCTGAGCGGCCAGATCCCGAACCTGACCTACACCCCCAACAGCGACTCCACCGGCGAGGACACCCTCACCTTCCGGGCCTCGGACGGCCGGGTCAACTCCGCGACGGGCACCATCCGCTTCTTCATCGCGCCCATCAACGACCCGCCCACCGCCGACAACCTCGCCGTCCGAACGGACGAGGACACCCCCGTCAGCTTCACCCTGACCGCCGACGACCCCGAAACCCCCCAGGCGCTCGTCTTCGTCCTGGCCTCGAACCCGACCCTCGGGCGTCTCTCGGGCGCGGTCCCGAACCTGACCTACACCCCCAACCTCAACGCCAGCGGCACCGACCGCTTCACCTTCCTCGTCAACGACGGCCAGTTCAACTCCAACATCGCCACCGTCAACATCACCATCACCGGCATCAACGACCCGCCGATCGCGCGCGACCTCGAGGCCACCACCGAGGTCAACACCCCAGTCTCCCTCACGCTGGTCTTCTCCGACGAGGACGATCAGAACCTCACCGTCCGGATCACCGACGCCCCCGACCACGGCGCCCTCACCGGCACCGCGCCCAATCTCACCTACACGCCCGAGGAAGGCTTCGGCGGCGAGGACACCTTCGTCTTCTCGGTCAGCGACGGGCGCGCCACGGCCACCGGCAATGTGCGGATCTTCGTCAACAACCAGGATCTGCCGCCGCCCGTCGTCACCCTCCAGACCCCGATCCGATGGTTTGACGATCAGGCGCGACTTGTCGCCACCGTCACCGACTCCACCTGCAACAGCACGCCGACCGCCTCCGCGAGCCCGGACAACATCCAGGTGGGGGTCGCCGAGGAGGCCGAGGGCCGCTGGCGCGTCCAGTCGCAGCTCCTGCCCGAGGGCCTTCACGCCATCAACCTCACCGTCACGAGCCGGTGCTCTGGGCGCCGCGGCAACGCCAGCGCCGTCTTCGGCATCGACGCCACGCCCCCCACCCTCAACGCCCCCTCCATCTCACAAGATGGCGTCGTTGTTGGCGATCCGGCCACCTGGCCCGCCTTCTCCCCCGACGCCCGGATCAACCTCTCGGCCCTGCTGCGCGACCCCCTGAGCGGGCTCGCCCGCGTGAACGCCGCCCTCGTCAACCTGGACGACCAGCGCTCCACGCCCACCCTCGACCTCGACCTCGACGCCCGCCTCGGCCAGCCCCCCGCCGGCCCCCGATCCCAGACCCTCTCCCTGTGCGCCAACCCCGCCCTCTGCGACGACGGAAGCCTCGATCTGGCCCGGATCGGCGCCCAGGACGGCGACCTCTTCGCGCTCCGGATCCAGGTCCGCGACGTGGCCGGCAACCTCCTGACCCAGGAGCTCCTCCTGCGCGTCGGCCTGCTGCGCCCCGCCATCGTCGCCTGGCGGCAGGCCCTGGCCGCCCTCTCCTCCGACATCCCCGCCGCCGATGCCCTCATCGACGGCGCCCTCATCAAGCTCGACCTCGCCCTCCAGGGCGTCGACCGCGACCAGCTCGGCAACACCCTGCTCGCCCTCGAAGACGCCTACGGCTTGAGCGCCGACGCCCGCTTCCTCGACTCCGACCTGGCCGACACCGACCCGCTCGCGCTTGAGATCGTCGCCCTCGGCCACGCCCTCTTCGAAGCCACCCTCGGCGATCTGCGCCGCGACCTCGGCCCACGCCCCGAGTTCAACCCCGCCGGCGTCGCCCTCGATCTGGCCCGCGCCCAGATGGAGCTCGAACTCCCCGGCGACGCCCTGCTCGCCCTGGCCAACGCCTTCTTCTGGATCGAGCGCGGGCAGCGCCAGCCCCGCGCCGCCTCCTTCGCCGACGCGCTGGGCCTCCTGGACCGCCTCATCGGCGACACCGGCGACTACATCGGCCTCAACCCGCCCCTGACGGGCCGCACCGGGCTCATCGCGGTCAGAGCCGATCTCATCGCCGCCCGCGCCGACCTCGGCGCCATCTCCGCGCGAGGCCCCGTCGCCCTGGACGACGCCGCCCACCTCCAGCTGGCGATGACGCTGGCCGACGCCGCCCGCGACCTCAAGGCCCTCGAAGAGCAAGCCATCTGGGTCCGCGGCCACATCCTCACGCTGGCCTTGATCGAGATCATCGTCCAAGGGCACAACTTCGAGCGCTTCGGCAACCTCATCGGCGTCGATCACCCCGTCGTCCTCCTCGGAATCGGGCAGATCGATGCCGCCGTCACGCTGGCCGAAGGCGAGCTTGTTGAAGATCTCTTCGAGACCGCCATCTTCAGCAGCCAGTGCCTCCTGATCGCCCTGGAGTCCATCTTCGACCCCCGCGGGCCGGCCCCTCCCCTGACCTGCTGCGACGACCTGCTGGTCGCCGAGGACCTCGACAGAGACGTCGTTGTCCCGAGGGCCTGCACGCCCTGACGAAGGGGGGGACTGACCGCTCCAGGGACGCGAGCGAGCCTGGGGCGAGCGGGGACACTGTTCAGACACCGCTCCACACCCTTGAGGGACCCCGACATGCACCCGAACCAGGAGCTCCTGAAGCGCTTCTACACGGCCTTCCAGAAGCGCGATCACGCCGGCATGGCCGCCTGCTACCACCCCGAGATCGAGTTCTCCGACCCGGTCTTCAAGGATCTCAAGGGCTTCAAGGCCGGCGCGATGTGGCACATGCTCTGCGAGCGGGGCAAGGATCTGGTCATCGAGTTCTCCGACCTCAGCGCCGACGACACCACTGGCCGTGCCCACTGGGAGGCCCACTACACCTTCAGCGTCACCGGCCAGAAGGTCCACAACCGCATCGACGCCTCCTTCGAGTTCAAGGACGGCAAGATCATCCGGCACACCGACGACTTCAACCTGACCGCCTGGGCCGGCATGGCCCTCGGCCTCAAGGGCAAGCTGCTCGGCTGGGCGCCCCCCGTCCAGAACGCCATCCGCAAGAACGCCCTCGGCGGCCTCGACCAGTTCATCGCCAGGAACAACCTCTCCTGACTCCCCCACCCGCTGGCCGCGCCGGACCCCGGCGCGGCCCACCACGGCGGCCCGAAGCGCCGCCCCAACCCCCGCTGAGGAAACGCGAGGCACCTTGGATCTCAAAGCCCTGCTCGAAACCCTCCGCGCCTTGTATCACGACCCCCTCGACGATGAGATCGCCGCCCTCCCTCGCCAGCGGCCCGGCCGCATCTCCGGCTCCGCCCGCGATCTCCTCGACGCCCTCTCCCAATGGCCCCACGCCAGGCTCCCCGAGGTCGCCCTCGACGCGCTGCAAGCCCTCCTGACGACCTCGGGCCACGCCGCCCTCTGGACTCGACAACTCAAGGATCTCGGCTACATCTTGACCGACGTCGTCCTGACCGACCCCCTCGATCCCGACGGAGACGTCGACCGAGGCGACGCCAGGAGCCGCGCCCTCCCCTTCCGCCGCGATCTCGCCGCTCAGATCCCGCTCACCGAGCAGGCCCTGATCTGCGCCATCGAGTTCGCGCGCGGCACCCTCGAAGCCCGCGGCGAGGAGGCCGCCCGGCTCGTAAAGCGAGCGCTCGGCTCACGCGGCCTCTACCTCTCCACCGACGAGCTGAGCGTCTCCGTCACCTCCAACGCCGACGAGGGCGAGGCGACCGAAGACCTCCAGAGCTGGTTCAGGGACTGGTTCTTGCGCGACGGCCGACCCGAGCACCTCGAGATCATCTGCGTGGTCACCCCGCCCGCCATGGAGACTCGCCGCGTCGTCCTCCACGAGGACACCGCCATCGAGCTGATCTTCGATCTCAGGATCGCGCGCGAGGGCGACGGCGTCGTGATCGGCCCCGTCCAACTCCAGGACTGGGACGTGGACAACTACGTCGAAGAGGTCACCGAAGACGACGTTGGCTTCTATTACGACTGACCTCCTCGCACTCCAGCCCCACACTCCACCCCCTGTCCCCCGTGAGCCACTGGCTCCCGAAGGGCACTGCCCTCGCTGCGCAAGGAGGGGGAACGCTCGGATTACGGGCACGGTGGTTCGCACTCCACCCCCTGTCCCCCTCCTCGTGGAACGAGGAGGGGGGACGCTCGTATTACGGGTGGTGGTGGATCGAATCCCGCCCCGGCGACATCACGACCCGCCCCAGGCGGCCAGCGATCCCGGCAATGGCTCTTGCGGCCCGCCCCCCGAACCACCGTGCCCGTAATTCAAGCGTCCCCCCTCCTCGTGGAACGAGGAGGGGGACAGGGGGTGGAGTGTGCCAACCTGCCCGACCCCTTGCGGGCGCTCGTCGACCTTGCCGGGTCGGATCGGGGCGTGGTATCTCCATGTGAGCGGACACTCACCTTGGGGGGATCATGGGCGGCGACAAGGCGATAATCACATGCGCGCTGACGGGGGTCTTGACGGACCCGGCGCAGCACCCGGTGCCGGTGACGCCGGCGCAGATGGCGGCCGAGGCGCGGCGGGCCCACGACGCGGGGGCCTCGGTGATGCACGTCCACTTCAGGCGGCAGGAGCCTGGGATGGGGCGCTTGCCGTCGTGGGATCCGGACGTGGCCGAGGCGATCTGCGCGGCGATCCGGGCCGAGGTGCCGGAGGTGATCCTGAACCTGACGACGGGGGTGATGGGCGACGACATCAGCGGGCCGATGGCGTGCCTGGAGCGGGTCAAGCCGGAGATGGCGGCGATGAACGCCGGCTCGCTCAACTACCTGCGGACCCGCAAGGGGGGCGCGTGGGCGTGGCCGCCGATGCTCTTTGACAACAGCGTCGAGAAGATCGGGCGGACGCTCAAGGTGATGGACGCGCTGGAGGTCGTGCCGGAGTGCGAGTGCTTCGACACGGGGATCGTGCGCTCGGTGGGGATGTTCCAGGAGGTCGGTATCCTCAAGGCGCCCTCGCACATCTCGCTGGTGATGGGAGTCGCCAGCGGGATGCCGGCCCGCGCGGATCTGCTGCCCATCCTGGTCGACGAGATGCCTGCCGGGAGCCGGTGGCAGTCCATCGTGATCGGTCGCCAGGAGGTCTGGCCTGTTCATGCGCGCACGGCGGAGCTGGGCGGGCATCTCAGGACGGGGGTCGAGGACACCTTCTATCTGCCGGACGGGGCGCACGTGGACGGCAACGGGCCGCTCATCGAGGCGCTGGCGAGGGTGGCGCGGGAGGCGGGCCGCGAGCCGGCCACCTGCGCCGAGGCCCGAGCGATGATCCTGGGGCACTGATGGCGGCGCGAATCCCTGAGCTCGGCCAGGGGGCCGGGCAGGTCCATGTGCGGCTGCCGCCGACCACCAGCGTGCCGATGACGCCGCGCACGATGGCGATCGTCGATCACCCGGCCTTCCAGCGGCTGCGCCAGGTCACCCAGCTCGGCCCGACCCACATGGTCTACCCCGGCGCGGTCCACACGCGCTTTGAGCACTCGCTGGGGGTCTTCTTCACCGCCGGCCAGTACCTCAACCACCTGCTCGAAGTGCCGGCCTTCGCCGAGCGGGTCGACGAGGCGGACCTGCTGACGGTCCTGGCCGCCGCGCTCCTGCACGACATCGGGCATTACCCGATGGCCCACTCGCTCGAGGCGCTGCACCTCAAGGGCAACGACACGCCGAGGCACGAGGACATCGCCGCCGACATCATCCGAGGCGATCTGCCCCGGTGGCGCGGGGATCGGAGCCTGGCCGAGATCCTGTCGGAGCAATGGGGGATCGATCCTGAGCGGGTGATCGCCTTCATCGCGCGGCCGAGGGGCAGCCACGGGCGGGACGTGGACGCGCTGCTGGCCTCGATCATCTCCTCGGGGATCGACGCGGACAAGATGGACTACCTGGGCCGCGACAGCCTCCACATGGGGGTCCCCTACGGGCGCAACTACGACCGCCAGCGGCTGCTCGACAGCCTGACGGTGGCCGAGGACGGGCGCTCCATCGCGGTGACGGCCAAGGGGCGTACCCCCGCGGAGATATTCATCTTTTGCCGCTACACGATGTTCTCGGAGGCCTACTGGCACCACACCGTCCGCTCGGTCAGCGCCATGGTGGAGGCCTCCATGGCCGACCTCCAGCGCTGCGGCGTGCTGCCCGACGACAGGCTCCAGCTCGTCGACGACCTGCTCGGCCGCGCCGACGCCGCCATGCTCGACTGGCTCATGTCGCTGGCCCCGGCCGACAGCGACGCGCGCCGCATCCTCGGCGGCATGACCGGCCACCGCCGCGCCCTCTACAAGCGGGTCGTGACCTTGAGCCGGCTCTTCGACGAGCCGCGCACGACCGCCGCCTACGAGCACCTCATGGGCCTGGACAGCGCGGGCCTGCGGCAAGTCACCGAGGCGCTGCGGCGGGCCGTTCGGGAGGATCTCGGGATCGACATCCCCGAGGGCGGCCTCGTCATCGACACGCCCCCTCGGGACAAGGATCACTTCGAGGACGTCGAGGTCGCCTTCCCGGCGCTGGCCGGCCACCGCAGGCGGCGGCTGACGGACATCAGCGCCGTCGTCCGCGCGATCTCAGGCGACTTCCTCAAGGTGGTCAAGAAGGTGCGCGTCTTCGTCGCGCCGGAGTTCGCCGAAGGCCTGCGATCCCGCCAGGATCGCCTTGAGGAGATCTTCCTCGGCGCGATCCTCCCCTGATCCCTCCGACCGGCACATCGACCAGGACGCTCCAGCCGCGGCGAAGCACATCAAGATGCCAACTCGCCGATCTCGACAGGATCGCTGGCGAGGTTACTGGCGCTGGTATGCGCCGTCGAGGGGGACGAGCTGATCGCCGATGAGGGTGAAGTCGCCGCGCAGGTCGCCGGAGAGGGTGAAGGTCGCGCCATCGTCGGCGGCCACCCAGGTCAGCGTGCCGTCCTCGACGACGGGGGGCTCGGCGGCGCCGTCTGGGCCGCCGCGCTCGGTGGAGGTCCGCACGGCGCCGCGGCCCGTGGCGTCGAAGGTCACGGCGCGCTCGGTGTGCGAGGAGAGGATGAGCTCGCCGCCGGCCCCCGCCGTCTCGACGGTCCTGCTCGTCTCCCAGGCCCCCTCGATCCCGGCCCCCGAAGCCTCCCCGACGCGGGCGAGGACGCCGCTGATGACGAGGCGGTCGGCGTCGACGAAGATGGCCTCGGTGCTGCGGCCGGCGGCGTGGGTCTGGACGAGGGTGTGAGGGCGGTCGAGCGCCCACGCTCCCTCCTGGACGAAGGGCGTGGCGCCGAAGTCCTGCTCGACGCGGTAGGCGCCGTCGGCCTGGAAGGTCGCGGTGACGGGCGAGACGGGATCTTCAATGAGCCACTGGCCGACCAGGAGCGCCCGCTCGCCGGGCGGCGCGGCCCCCTCCCCTTCCTCGCCGCAGCCGAGGGTCGCGGCGCCGATCGCGGCGAGCGCGAGGGCGAGGGCGAGGCGGCGCTGAAGGGCGCGGTCGAGGGTGAGGGGGGCCCTGGGCGGTGCCGAGGCCAGCGGGGCGCGGGCATGAAGGGGGAGGATCACGCGGAGTGCTCCTTGACGATCCCGAAGGTGCGCTCGACGGACTCATAATAGTCAATGATGCCGCGGACATAGTTGCGTTTTTCGAGGTAGGAGCCGGGGAAGAAGGAGCGCTTGAAGCCGTAGATGATGCAGTGCTTGAGGTCGTTGGCCGAGAGGCCGAAGTGCTTGACGGCCAGCATGAGCTCAGCGGTCATCGTGGTGTTGGAGACGAGGCGGTTGTCGGTGCAGAAGGTGGCGGAGAGCTTGTGGCGGAGCATCTCGCCGAAGGCGTGGTGGTCGATGCTCTTGAGGTTGGGGTTGGTCTGGAGGTTGCTGGTGATGCAGACCTCGATGGTGATGCGGCGGTCGGCGATGTACTCGCTGAGTTCTTGAATGTAGGCCTGCTTGTCCCGGATGGAGCGGTCGCCGATGGTCCACGGGCTGAAGAGGTTGAAGCCGTGGCCGATGCGGTCGGCATGAAGATCCGTAATGGCCTGGAAGATCGACTCCGGGCCGTAGGCCTCGCCGGCATGAACGGTCTTCTTGAGGAAGTGCTTGTGGGCGTAGGCGTAGGCCTGGGTGTGGTCCTCGGCGGGGTAGCCGTCCTCGCGGCCGGCCAGATCGAAGCCGACGATGGGCAGGCCGTACTCGCGCTTGATGCCGACGGTGGCCCGGGCCAGCTCCAGCGAGGCCATCCCGTAGATGGAGCGCTCGGGGGCGTAGGGGTGGACCTTCATCATGCTGGCGTAATACTTCGAGAAGTGCTCGTTGAAGTAGCGCATGGCGCAGACGATGATGCCGTACTCGAAGCCGGGCTCCTGGCCGGTGCGGACGGCGTCGGTGCGGTTGAACTCGTCCTTGGCGCGCTTGAAGCCGCGGTGGACGGAGAGCAGCACGCGCTCGATGTCCAGGTCCGGGTGCATGTGGAGCTGGGGCGCGAAGCGGGGCTCGATGTACCGGACGCCCTCGTTGATGTTGTCCCAGGCCAGCTCATAGGCCACCTGCTCAAGAGCCTCCTCGTCCTGGAGGACGGCGCAGGTGAAGGCAAAGCCGTGGAGGTATTCGGCCAGGCTCGTGTAGCGCTCCTTGAAGACGGTGTCCTTGAGGCCCTCCTCGGTGAAGGAGGGCAAGGTCACCTTTCGGTCCTTGGCCAGCTCGATGAGGGTGCCAAGCCGGAGGGATCCGTCGATGTGGACGTGCAGATCGGTCTTGGGCAGGGCGGCGATGAACTCTTCGGTGATGGGTTGGTTCACGTTGCGCTCGTCGTTGAGGTTCCGGGTGGGTGTGCGGCGCCGAAGGGTCACCCGCGATCACCATCATAGAAGATGCGCCCGAGGCCGCACAAGGCGCACGGCGAGGGCGCGCAGGGTTGAGGCGCGCAGGAGGGCTATCCGTCCTCGTTGGTCTGGGGTTGGAGGAGCGACATCTGAGGATCGCGGGGCGCGCGGCGGAGCTTGTCGCGAGGGTCGACGCGGGTCGCCTCGGCGCGTGGAGCCTCAACGCGGGTCGTCTCGGCACGGGTCGTCTCGGCACGGGTCGCCTCGACACGTCGCGCTTCGGCGCGGGGGGTCTCGGCGCGGGACGCCTCGGCACGGGACGCCTCAGCACGGGACGCCTCAGCGCGGGACGCCTCGGCGCGGGACGCCTCAGCGCGGAGCGGAGGCCGGTGGTGCTCGGGAGGGGGCGCCTCGGTCTCGGGGGGCGGATCAAGGGGCGGCAGCCCCTCGGGTGGCGAGCCGTGGACCCAGGCGACCTGTCGGATGCGGCTGATGCGAAAGACTCTGTCGTCCTGGCGCTTGTGGCAGTAGGCGTGGAGGTATTTTTCGGCCTCCATGCGCAGGGGGGTCACCTTTCGGCGGGTCAGCTCGACGCGGCCGCCGGTGAAGTACTGCAGGATGACGTCGCGGCGCAGCGCGATGGCCTTTTCGAGGGTGACCATGACGCCGTGGTTGGGGGCGCTCTGGTCTTCGTCGTGGGAGGGGGTCGCCTCGGCCATGCCTGGGTCGATGCTCTGCCCGAGCCACTCGAAGATCTCGTAGGCTTCGACCTCGATGGCCATGGCCTCCTGGTGATCGAAGCCGGCCAGGAGTCGATCAAGGGGCTCGCGCAGCGCTCGGGCGGGCACCTGGGCGCCGCCGTGTCGGCGGATCTGCTCCAGGACGAGGCAGGCCAGGGCGAGCGCGCCGCGCTCGTCGGCGGGATCGGACCTGAAGGCGGCGAAGCTGGTCTTGAAGCGCAGGGCGTCTTCGTGGGTGGCGCGGCCGGGGGCCTCCTTGAGACGCTCGGTGACTCTCCCGCGGATGGTGGGGATGGAGGCCGCGGTGGCGGGGATCTCGGCGCTGTCGGTGTGCGCGGGATCCTTGGGGGCAAGGGCAATGTTGCGAATGGCCTGGCGAGTCAGGTCGCTGCCCGGCAGGCGGACCATCGGAGGATCGTCGAAGTCCGATGAGGCGTCGTCGGCGTGGGAGGTCACATTGGGGGTCTTGGGGTCTCTCATGGGTGGGCAAGTCCAGGTGGGGGGAAGGCCACCGCGCGTCCTTTCTCGGTGAAGTTAATACCTCACCTGAGGATCAGCAAGCCAACCCGCGCCACCAGGGGATGGAGCGCCTCCGAAGCGCCGCCCGCCCTGTCGAATGCGCTCGTCGATGCCCAGGAGCTCGTTGATGATGTCGAGGGCGTACTCGCCGGCGGCCAGGGTCACCTCGAAGCCGACGACCCAGCCGAAGGTGTCGCCGGCGAAGGTGCGGTTGACGCCGTCGGCGCGCAGGGCACGGATGTCGGCGGGCTCATTCCAGCGGTCCAGGGTCAGGGCGACGGCGAAGGCGCCGGTGCGGTAGTAGGTCAGGGCGCCGCCGAAGAAGCCGCCGGCGTCGCCGTCGAGGTCGGCGGTGCCGGCGCGGGCCCAGAGATCGAGGCTGTGGCGGTGAGGGATGAGGCCGGGGTAGCCGATCCGGCCCTCTCTGAACTCCCAGAGGGTCAGGGCGGGGACGTCGAGGCGCAGGAGGCGGCGCTCGACGTAGCTCTTGTCCTGGATGGTGGGATCGAGCCGCTGGTCGGGGGTCAGGCCGACGAGGGGCTCGTGGGTGACCATCTCAAGGCTGGTGACGACGCGGGCGACCCTGAAGTCAAAGGCGGTGCCGATGATGAAGGCGCGCCGGTCGAGGCTCAGATCGACGGTGCCGTCGTCGACGGGGTTGGTGAGGCTGCTGGCGCCCAGGGTGCCCGCATTGCCGGCCATGATGCAGCCAGGGGCGAGGGCGCCGAGCGCGAGGGTCCACAGGACGAGCCGGCGGCGCACGCAGGCGAGCCCTGGAGGCCCGTCGTGAGGAGCGTCTAGACGGAGGGGATGAGAGCGTGGTGATGTGGGCGTAATCAAGGCCTTGGCCCCTCGCTGACGTCCGGCGGCAGGGTCAGGATAGGGGCAAAGGGGGCGCGGCACCAGAAAGGGGGTCGGCGGGCTACTTGTAGAGGAAGATGATCTCGACGCGGTTGTTGCGCAGGCGCTCCTTGCCGCGGTTCTCGAAGGCAAGCTGGGTGTTGCCGTAGCCGGCCGTCTGCATGCGGCCTGCGGGGATGCTGCGCTGGAGGAAGAAGTCGCGGACGACCTGGGCCCTGCTCTGCGACAGGGTCATGTTGCGGGTGGCATTGCCGGCCTTCTCGGTGTGTCCGGCGATCATGAGCTGGTAGTCGGGGAAGTCCTTGGCGAGCTTGTCGACGACGTCGAGCAGGAACATCCTGTTGGGGTCGATGGCGTCCTTGTTGGTCTTGAAGAGCTCGTCGACGGTGATGACCATGCCGCGGCCGTCGATCTTGACCAGATCGCGGAAGGTGGAGTGGGCCTGTTCGAAGAGCTTCTTGTTGGTGTCGTCGCGCTTGACGGTGTCCTGCTCGGCCTTGAAGGAGGGCAGCGCCTCCTCGATGGCCTTGGCGAAGAGGAGCTGGGCCTCGACGGCGTCCTGGGCGGCGCGGTCAAAGTCCTTGTTGGTCATGAAGCGCTCGGCGGCCTTGAGCGCGTTGTTGGCCTTGTTGAAGCTCCCTGGGGCGAAGGTGTCGGCCTTGATGCCCTCGGCCTCGGTGCGGCGGACCTGAGCGGCGGCCAGCGCCTCCTGGGCGCCGAGCTGCTTCTCCTTCTCGGTGGCGAGCTGTCGCGCCTTCTCGCGCTCGGTCTCGCTCTCGAGCTTGCTGGCGGCCATCTGGCCCTTGAGGGCGATCTGGTCCTTGAGGACGGTGATGGTCTTGTCGATTTGCTCGCGCTTCTCGTTGTTCTTGTTGCGGACGGTCTGATCGCGGACGTACTTCTCGTTGGCCTGGGTCATGCGCTCGGTGGCGCGGTTGCGGTCCAGGACGGCCTTGGCCGTGCGGTACTTCATGGTGCCCAGGACGGCGTACTCCTTGACCCGTTCGAGATCCTCGTCGTCGTAGGCCTCCATGGCGATGACGTGGAACTGCTCGCTGTGGGCCATGACCTCCTTGACCTCGGCGAGCTTGGCCAGCTCCTCGGTGTCCTTGCTCTGGCGCAGGGCCTCGAAGTCGACGAGCTCCTTGGGCTTGGGCGGCGGCTCGCAGGCCAGGGCCGTGGTCACCAGGGCCGCGAGGCAGGCCCCCATCAGGACGCGGGACACCATTTGATTCCAACGCATCACTTGCTGCCCTCCTTGCTCTTGTCCGAGCCGGCCGTGACCTCTTGCATGAGCTTGCGCTCTTCGAGCTCGGCCTTCTCCAGGTTGGCCTTGGATTCGAAGGCCTCCTTCTCCATGGCGATGGCGGCCGACTCTCGCTCGAAGGCGGTCTTCTCGACCTTGGCCGTCTCGATGACCGCGTCGATCATGGCCAGAGAGATCTCGACCCGGCGCAGGTAGCGCTTGGCGGTCTCCTCCTCCTCCTTGATGATCTGGGCCTGGGCCTCGTTGATCCAGAGCTGGGTCAGCTTGATGTCCCCGATGGCCGACTGGAGATCGTTGTCCTTCTTCTCGAGCTCGCCGAGCCGGACGGTGTACTCCTGGACCTTCTCCTTGAGGTCGGCGATCTCGTCGGCCGACGCCATCGTCGACGCCGACACCGCCACCGCGATGCAGAGCCCCAGGAGGAGGCCGGCGCGGCGTCTGGTTGTCATGCTCATGTCTTCATCTCCTTCTTCCCTTGTGCTGCCATCTGCCGAATCCCCCTCCCTAATAGCGATTGAGGTCGGGGGCTGTCAATCGCCTGGGGTTGTCCCTCCCCGGCGCCCTAACCCTCGTAGCGGTGCTTGATGAGGAAGACGATCGCCTCGCGCGCGCTCTCGGCCGTGTAGCCGTGCTTGCTCTGGAGCGCGTCGAGCGTGACGCGGACCTGCTGGGCCTCTTCGGTCGACATGGACGAGGACGACTCGCCCAGGTGGCTCAAGAGGTTCTGCTTGATGCGCCAGATCTGCTCTCGGCGCTCCTCGTAGTAGGCCGCGCGCAAGGCCTCGAAATGCCTCGGGAAGATCGCGGGGTAGGACATCGGCTGGCCGGGGTGGTCGATGCTCCAGGCCGCGATCGAGCCCATGATGTCATTGCGGAAGGCTTCGGCGCTCGAGCCGCCGGCGATGGCGGCCTCGACCTCCTTCATCAGGCCCTCGTCGGGCTCCTCGGAGCGGCCGGTGGCCCGGTTGTAGAGCTTCTCCTTGCGCAGCCAGTGGGTGACGTGGTCGATGTAGCGCTGGAAGTACTCGCCGTAGCGCGCCTCGTCGATGAGCCCCATCGCCGACCGCACGTCCTTGTCGAGCAGGTCGAGGTAGCGCTCGGTGACCACGTCGATGAAGTGCTCGTGGTGGTAGTACTCCCCGTCGGGCTTGATCTGGAGGAACTGGTAGACGCTCGTCTCGCGCACGAGGCGGCGCAGCTCGTCGAAGATCGCCAGCGGCGACAGGTGCGGGTAGGTCGACAGCTGCGCGGCCCTCAGGAGCAGCCCCTTCATCTCGCGCGGCGAGGCGCCGTAGCGCCCCTCGTAGACATCGCCGTCGGCGCCGAGGTCCATCATCACGGGCACGGCGGCCCTGAGGCCGCGGGCCTGATCGGGGCTCAGGCCCTCGGGCACGGCCCCGTCGGCGTAGAGATCGGCCTTCTCCAGCGGGGACAGGTGCTCGATGAGCCCGCGGACGCCCTCGGGGTGCCGCTCCGGCTCGGGGCGCTTGAGCCGGGTCAGCACCGCCCAGAGCGCCGCGACGTAGGTGCTGTGCGGCGCCATGGGCTTGCCCATCTCGGTGGCGCTGATCTGCTCCTCGTAGATCCGCTGCTCGACCCTGAAGTCGCGCAGGTAGGGCATGCGGACCAGCTCCAGGCGGGCGTTGAAGCTGGGGTACTCAGGGCTGCCCTTGAAGGCCGACAGGTAGGTCTCGTTGGCGCTGCCGAGCAGGACGGCGTCGAGGTGGACGTTGGCGTGATCGAGCGAGACGGTGGCCTTCTCGCTCGTGGCCAGCAGGTAGCGGTTGTACTCCTGGGGGCGCTTGAGCAGATCGTTGTACTCGACCACCCCCCGGTTGCCGTCGATCAGATCCCCGACCAGCTCGTGGAGCGTCTGGTTCTGGAGGCTGGCCGGCAAGCTCTGAAGCGACCTGTCCGCGGTCACCTGCCTGGCCCCGGCGTCGACCCTGAACTGGGGCTCGACCGTCACCGCCCCGATCCTGTAGCGCCGGCTGACGAAGAAGCGCTCGACCTGCACGTGCCGCGTCACGGCCTTGAGGTCGCCCTGGTAGGCCGTCAACAGCGCCTCGTAGATGCGCTTGGACTTGTGCGAGAGATCCCCGCGCAGGATGTAATCGGAGAGCTTGAAGTCCGCCCCCGCCGGGAGGCTCTGCTCAAGGAGCCGTCGGCGCGCGCCGGGCTCGATCAAGAATAGCGGGTTGTCCTTGAGCTCGTCGATCAGCTTGGCGTCGACGTCCAGATCGTCGAGGAAGGCGTAGGTGTCCCGGCTCGACGTCGAGGGCGAGGTCCGCCCTGACCCGCCGAAGCCGATCGACTCCCGCGCGATCTTGTCCGCCGGGAAGATCCAGTTGAAGCGGTAGAGCGCCCCCTCGTCCGTGTGGCTGTAGGCCTCCAGCGCCCGCTGGACGCAGCCGATCAAGCTGCTCTTGGCCGAGCCGTTGGGGCCGTGCAGCAGCACCAGCCGCCTTATCCGCCCGTCCTGAACGAAGCTCGTCAAGATCTGGTAGACCGAGGCCTGCGCCTCCTCCTGCCCGATGAGCCGATCCCGCCCGCCGTCAAAGGGACAATCAAAGAGCTTGTAGTGCTTGCGACGGCCAAGCACCGTCTCGAACTCCTCGACCCCGAAGTGGTCAAAGCAGTCCCGCACATACTGCGCCGAGCTGCGCGCAAAGCGCATCGGGTGCTCCATGACCAGCTCGACGAACTGCGTAAAGCTCAGCAGCCGCCGATGCTCCACGAAGCTCTCTCTGGCCCGCTTCGACAGATCCCCGAGAAAGACGTCGGCCTTCCCGCTCCCCATGGCTTCTCCTTGCCCTCTTCGCGCGACCCCGCGCGACGGACTGCCTAATTCGCGGCGACCTTGATCGACACGTCCTTCTTGAAGAGCTCGCACTTCTCCTCATTGCAGATGCTGAACTTGACGCTGGCCGTCAGCTCGCCCTCCCCCGCCGCCTTGGCCTCCACCGGGAAGGTCACCGACGCCTTCTCCTTCGACAAGGACCAGGCGTCCTTCTTGAGCGACTCGGCCACCGTCAGGTTCTCGCCGCCCTTGAGATCCACCGACCACGGGTACATCTCGTTGATCTTGTAGCCCGAGGCCGGCGTGATCGTGATCGCGCCCTCGGCCTTCGATCCCACCGCGACCGTCACCGCCGCCGCGTCCAACGTGTAGATGTCCGCCTTCGCACCCTCATCGGGCGCCGCCTTCGAACCCTCGATCGGGGCCTCGGCCTTCGGGGCCTCCACCACCGGCTCCGCCGCAGGCTCAGCCGAGTTCGGAGTCTCGCAACCCGCCGTCACGATCAACAACCCCGCGACCAGGGCCAACAACACCACCTCAGTTCGCCTCATCTCTCTCCCTCCACGCCGCATGTTGGAAACCTGAACCTCGAAAACCAATCCCACAGACGCCGCGCAGCATACACCCAACCGACACCCACGTCGAAGCTCTGCGCCCTCCAATCAACATGTCACCAGGGCCGCCCCTGCTTCCCACCTCGCCTGGGGCACCCGCGCCCCCCTCGGAATCAAGGCCGGGGCTGGTCAAGGTCCGGGCCCTCTGGTAATACTCCGAGACAGCCACAAAGGGGACGCGCGGCCTCGCCCGGCTCCCCCTCAACCCTCAACCGATCGGCGCCCCAGATGGGAAAAAAACCTACTATCGACGGCCACTTGCGGCTCGACGAGCAGCGCCACCAGGCGCGCCGCAGGCTGATCATCTCCGGCCTCACCGCCCTCGTCATGATGGCCTCCGGCGTCGCCCTCGTCGCTGGCCTCAAGCCCGCCGAGCAGGCCGAGGTCGCGGCGCCCGACGAGAGCCAGGCCCCCGACCTCGCCCCCGATCAGGCGCCTGCCGAGGTCGCAGACGCAAAGCCCGACGAGGATGAGGCCGCCCCCACCGCGCCCGCCGCCGACGTCGAAGAAACACCGCCGCAGGCGATCGCCGATCCCGCCGTCGCGGCGGAGAGCGGCGACGCCGCGAAGGGCGACGAGCCAGACGCGGCGCCGGCTTTCGACGATGGCCCCTCGGACGACGGCGCAGCGGCGGCCCAAGGCGCCGAGGGCCAGTGGTGGCTCGGGATCCACGGCAAGCGGTGCAAGCTGGAGCTTGGGGAGCACAAGAGGCTCATCATGCGCGAGGGCCGGCTGAACAAGGACGAGTCGACGACCTACGGACCCTTCGCCAACGGCCCCGTCGCCGCCCGCGTGCAAGAGGATCTCAACCCGGAGGTCACCGTCCACCACATCGGCCTCCACCCCAGGAACCAGCGCCCGAGCCTGGCCTACGTCACCCTCCATCAGCAGGGCAAGGACACCCTGGGCATCCTCCCCCTGCAGATCTCCGGCGATCAGCTCACCCTGACGCCTGTCGCCGTCAAGGCCCCCCGCCGATGATCGACTGTCCGCGATGTGGCGCGCTCAACGCCAGCGAGCGGAAGCGCTGCGTGCGCTGTCAGGCCTGGTTGCCCGTCACCTTGCCCAAGGTCGAGCCCAAGGCCAACGCCAAGGAGGGCGCCGGGGAGCCCGAGGTGCCCCTGGACGACGCCGTCCTCGATTACAGCCAGAGCGACAAGGGCGGCGTCACGCTGGTTCACCGCCCCGAGCCGCAAGCTCCCCTTCGGAACAAGTCCCGCGAGGTCCCCTTCAACCTCGATGAGGAGGACATCTTCACCTCCGCCGAGATCTCCGACGACCTCGGCACTCCCTCGGAGTCGCGCCCACAGCGCGCCCCGACGCCTCGCGCGGCGCTCGAGAAGCCCATCAAGCGGAGGCTGGGAGAGGCGGCGGCCCCGGCATCCGGGAGGACGCCGCCCCCGCTGCCGACCCGGGAGATCGCCACGGTCGTGCGCAAGATCGCCCGACCTGAGGCGGCTCCACCGCCGGGGGTCGCCGTCGCCTACGTCCCTGGCCGGGGCATCGTCCCCGTCGACGTCAAGGCCGCCGAGGCGCCGCCCACCGGACAGATCGGGGCGGCGTCGAGCGCGAGGCCGGGATCTCCGTCAGGCTCCGAGCTCAAGGCGCGCGCTTCGACCCCCGCTCCCCCGCCCCTCCCCGCACAGGGCGCCTCCGACCTCCGCACATCCGAAGCCGCGATGAGGCTCAAGGCCGCGGTCAAGGCCGCGGTCCGCGCGCGCTCGGAGGGGGCGTTCGATCCGCCAATGGAGGCCCCGACGCTGGTCTCCCCCTACCCCCTGTCTCCCGATCCGGCGCAGGATCTGGGCGAGGTCGTGAAGCTCGGGGCGCTCTTTGTCATGGGCGATGAGCCCTCGGAGGACGCCCCGGCTGAGGCGACGAGGGAGGCCGCCGTCGAGCGCGACAAGGGAGATGGGCCGCAAGACCCGTCGGCGGAGGCGGCGATCGAGGCGGCGTTGCAGGGCGCCGGGGCGGGCGCAAAGGCGCGGGGGCCGCGCGTCTTCCTGGCGGGAGACGGCGAGCCGGACGCGGTGACCCGGACGGAGGTCGGCGCCATCCTGGTCCAGAGCGCGGCGATCAAGCTGGAGCGCCTCGACGCGGACGGGAGCGTCCACACGGCCCACAGGCTGGAGCAGGGCCGCCACTTCATCGGTCGAGAGGAGGGAGACATCCTGTTGTCGAGCGACAAGGCCGCGTCACCGTGGCACGCGCAGCTCCTCGTCGCCGGGGGCAAGGTCTCCATCAAGGACATGGGGTCGCTCAACGGCGTCCACGTGCGGATCGAGGGCGATCGGCGCTTGTCGGACAAGGACTCGATGCTCGTCGGCGGCCAGCGCTTCATCTTCCGGTCGTCCTGGGATCCGCGCGAGGAGGAGGACACCGTCGAGCTTGGCGGCGCGGGGTACGCGGACCCGACCAGGCTGCTCTTGAAGCGCGCCGGGGGTGAGGTCGTCGGGGTCTACTTCGTCGGGGAGGGGCTGGCGATAGGGCGAACGCGGGGCGAGCTGGCCTTCGGGGCCGACGAGCGCATGGCGGACGAGCACGCCGCGATCCGGCGGGTCGAGGGCGGCTTCGTGATCCGATCGCTGAGCGCGCGCGGGGTGATGGTGTCGATCCGCGAGGAGGTGGCGCTGTCGGACGGGCAGACCTTTCAGCTCGGACGAACGTTGTTCAGGGTCGCGTTGTAGGTCCGCAGCGCCGCGATCGCTCTGTCTGCGCGGGCGCCTCGCGGGCTCGCGGGGCGGCGCCTTTACATCGAGCGGCGCGGCTGCCTAGAATCGTCCCATCCAGGGGGCAGGAGCGACCTTCAAGATGTCATACTCGGGCATGATCGGCGAGCACCTCGGAAGGTACCGTGTCGAGGAGGAGGTCGGCCAGGGCGGCATGTCCGTGGTCTACCGAGGCCGCGACACGGTGCTCCAGCGCCAGGTCGCCATCAAGGTCCTGCACCCCCACCTGCAGAACCGGGCCGAGTCCAGGGCGCGCTTTGAGCGCGAGGCGCAGGCCGTCGCCAAGCTCTCCCACCCTAACATATTGCAGATATACGACTTTTCTGAAGCAGGCAGCACGCGCAGCTACATCGTCACCGAGTTCATCCGGGGCAAGACGCTGCGGGACTTCATCGACGACCGGCCGATCGCGCACCCCGAGGTCGCGGCGATGATGGGGGTGCAGCTGTGCGAGGCGGTGCAGCACGCCCACGAGCTGGGGATCATCCACCGGGACATCAAGCCCGAGAACGTGATGATCTGCGAGGACGGGGTGCTCAAGCTGATGGACTTCGGCATCGCGCAGATCCTGGACGCCCACGCGATGACGATGACGGGGACCCTGCTGGGCTCGCCGGCGCACATGAGCCCGGAGATGATCGAGGGGCTGCCGCTGGACTTCAGGGCGGACGTCTTCAGCCTCGGGACGCTGCTCTACTTTGCGGCCACTGGCGAGCTGCCCTTCACGGGGTCCAACCCGCCGCTGGTGCTCAAGGCCATCCTGGAGGGGAACTACACCGAAGCCGAGATGGTCAACCCGCGCGTGGGGCGGACGCTGTCGAGGATCATCGACCGGTGCCTGGAGCGCGACGCCGAGGATCGCTTCGAATCGATGAGCGCGCTGCGCGACAGCCTCAAGGCCTTCCTCGATGACTGCAACCTCGGCGAGGTCGACGCGTGGCTGGCGAGCTACCTCGTGGAGGCCAGAGGGACGACCGTGCGGCTGCGTGGGCACCTGCTCGAGGTGCTGGAGCGTCGAGGCCGGGAGGCGCTCAAGGCCGGGAGGGTGGCGCAGGCGCTGGAGTACTTCAACCGCGTCCTGGCCATCGATCCTGAGCACGAGCAGGTCCTGCGGCTCATCCGCCGCATCGACATGCGGCGCAAGGTCTACGTCTATGTGGGGGCCGCGGCGATGTTGCTGGTGACGGCCAGCGTCGTCGCCTGGGCCAGCGCGGACCCCGACGAGCCGCCCGAGCGGCCCACGCCTGCCCCCGTACTCGCCGTCGACACCGCCCAGGTCGAAGACGACGCGCGCTTCCTGGCCGACGCCACGGGCCGCCAGAGTCGGAAGTTGACCCGCGATCTGGCCGTCGCGCAGGAGCAGATCAGGGCTCGCGCGGTCGTCGCCGGCCAGCAGCAGGCCACCTCGCTGCGCGTGAGCGCCGAGTCCGTCGCCCAGGCCATCGCAGCGCCCGACGCCGACGATCCCAGGGCCTCCAACGGGAAGAACGATCCGAAGGGCACCGCCCGCAAGGACGACAAGGAGGCCTTGGCGAGGGCGGGCGATCCGGCCAAGGACGGGGCGCCGATCGGCGACGCGACGCCGGTCAAGGAGGTCGCGGTTCAGGAGGAGCTCGTCCTGGTGCGCTTCAGCCTCCAGAACCCCAAGGAGGGCATCAGCGTCGAGGTCAACGGCCAACCCTATACAAACGCTCAACTTTCCAAGGGGGTCCGCGTGCCTCGCGGCCTGATCAAGTACACCGCCACCCACGCCCTGTGCGAGACCTGGCGGGCCTCGATCCCGGACGGGGGCCGGGATCTGATCAACGTCGCCGTCAAGCTCAAGTTCAAGCCCGGCGCGCTCTACGTCGACTCGGGCGAGGATCGCAACGCCTTCGTCCAGATCTACGACATCACCGGGTCGCAGATCGCCCACGGCCGCTCCCACGCCACGATCAGCGTCCCGATCATCGATCCCGAGAGCGGGCGGCGCAGCTTGAAGGTCAACGTCATCCCGAGCATCGCGGGCGCGCGGCCAGCGCTGGGTCGACAGGTCATCGTGACGGCGGGCCGCCCCACGCGATTGAGCGTGAACTTGAAGCCCTGAGCGTGCTATAAGTGGCGGCTCTACGACGACCTGCGTCGAGTCGCAATGGCACAAGCCCCCCGACAACCCGCCCCCCCAGGAGACGGCCGCTTCGCGCCCGCGCTCCCCGCTCTGATCGCGCTGGCCTTGCTCATCGGCGCGTCGCCCCCGAGCTCTGCGCTGGCCCAGGCGCCGCCCGTGGACGAGGCGCCGGTCGACGCCTCGCCCGAGCCAGAGGCCGTCGACCCAGACGGCGCCGATCAGGACGACGACGGTCAAGACGACGACGGTCAAGACGACGCCGATCAGGACGACGCCGGGCCTGAAGACCCTGAGCAGGGCGAGCAGGTCGACGCGGGCGTGGGCGCCGAGGGTGTCGAGGGAGAGCAGGAGGTGGTGGCGGCGATCGACGAGGCGAAGCAGGCCTACGTCGAGGATCGCTACGACGAGGTGGTCGGGCTGCTTGAGCCGCTGGCCGAGAGCCCCGACCGGGTGCCCGAGGTGCTCAGGTCCGAGGTGTACAGGCTGCTGGGGCTGGCCTTTCTGTCCATCGAGGCGCCGGATCGCGACAAGGCCGAGGTGTGGTTCGAGGCGCTGCTCAGGCTCCAGCCGGACTTCTTCTTCACCGAGGGGCTGGTGAGGCAGGACGCCATCGATCTGCTGGAGGAGACGCGGGCGCGGCTGGGCAGGGCCGGCGGAGAGGGGGAGCCGACGATCACGACGATCTACATCCAGAAGGAGGTCCGCGAGCACCTCTTCTGGGTCGTCTTCATGCCCTTTGGTCTGGGGCAGTTCCAGAACGAGGAGGACGGCAAGGGGGTGTTCCTGGCCTTGACCCAGGGGCTCTCGCTGGGGATCAACGTGGGCAGCTTCGCCTTCATCGAGACGCAGCTGCGCGGCCCCACGGGCTTCTTCACCGAGGAGGACGCGGCGCTGGCGGGCAGCCTCCAGACGACGCAGTTCATCACGCTGGGGATCTTCGTGGTGCTGGTGGCGGTGGGGATCGTGGACGCGTGGTACAACTACAGCGACGAGGTGATCGAGATCCGCACGCTGCCCGGCCCGCCGGACGAGTTGACGCAGCGCCCCGAAGATCCCATCCTGAGCAGCGCACGACAGACGCCCATGGGCGCGCTGCCCGAGGCCGGGGCGGGATCGGCGGGCCGCGCCGCGCTCCCGACGGGCGAGGGTGGCGACGCGCTCGGCGCTCTGCCCTCGCCTGTGATGTTGTTTGAGATGGAGTGGCGCTTCTAGGGCCTCGCGGCCTGCGCCCAAGCCCGAAGAGGTCGCGATCGATGCCCAGTCTCGTCTATCGGCTCCCCGGCAAGCAGCGCTTCCGCACCGTCCAACTTCACAAGCGCATGACGAGCATCGGCAGCGGCGAGGAGAACGACCTCTGCATCCCGGACGGGGAGATGGAGGAGCACCACGCGATGGTGCACTTCGACGGCAAGAACTTCTTCCTGCAGGCCGTCAGCCACCGGGGCGAGGTGACGGTCAACGGCAAGAAGATCAAGAAGCACCCGTTGAACCACCGCGACGAGATCACGATCGGGCGCACCTCGATCAACTTCCTGCTCTACGAGGAGCCGCGCGCGAAGGCCGGCGGCGAGGGGCTGGCGCAGGAGAGCCTGGATGCGCTCCGGCGGCTGATCGCCTTCAGCGAGCGGCTCTTGTCCAACCACGACGTGCCGCTCCTGCTGGAGACCTTGATGGACGAGGTCATCGCGCTCAGCGGCGCGGACAAGGGGATGTTGATCCTCTTCGAGGGGGGTCGGCTCCAGGTCCGCGTCGCGCGCAACCTCAAGCGGGAGAACATCGCCGACGCGGTCAGCCAGCTCTCGGACTCGATCATCAACAAGGTCGTCCAGACGAAGACGCCCTTGATCGTCTCGGACGCCTTGCACGACTCGGAGTTCAACGCCTCGCAGTCGGTCGTCAACCTCAACCTGTGCAGCGTCATGTGCGTGCCGCTGATGACGCGGGGCTCGCTGCTGGGGCTGATCTATGTGGGTAATGGGAACATCGTCAACCTCTTCACGCGAGAGCACCTGGAGGTGCTGACGATCTTCGCGGCCCAGGCCAGCCTGTTGATCGCCAACGCGCTGCTGGTCAACGATCTGAAGCTCGACAAGCAGGCGCTGACCGATCAGATCTCCCAGATGCGCTTCGGGAGCATCATCGGGTCCTCGGACTCGATGCTGGAGATCTTCCGCAAGGTCGAGAAGGTCGCCGGCACCGACGTCAGCGTCTTGATCCAGGGCGAGACGGGGACGGGCAAGGAGCTCATCGCGCGGGAGATCCACGAGCGCTCGCACCGCGCCAAGAAGCCCTTCGTGACGATCAACTGCGGCGCGATCCCCGAAAACCTGTTGGAGTCCGAGCTCTTCGGCCACGTCCGTGGGGCCTTCACCGGGGCGATGGCCAACAAGCCGGGCAAGTTCCACATGGCCGACGGGGGGACGATCTTCCTCGACGAGCTCGGCGAGATGCCGCTCAACCTCCAGGTCAAGCTGCTGCGCGTCCTGCAGGAGCGCATGGTCACGCGGGTCGGGGACACGCGCTCGGAGCACGTCGACATCCGGGTGGTGGCGGCGACCAACAAGCGCCTCGACGAGGAGGTCAGGGCCAACACCTTCAGGGAGGATCTCTTCTACCGGCTCAACGTCGTCACCCTGCACCTGCCGCCGCTGCGCGAGCGGGACGACGACATCCTCTTGATCGCCAACTTCCTGCTGCGGCGCTACTGCCAGGAGTTCGGATCGGGGGAGAAGACCTTCAGCCGGGACGCGCTGGTGGCAATCAAGAAGTACGCCTGGCCGGGCAACATCCGCCAGTTGGAGAACCGGATCAAGAAGGCCGTCATCCTGGCCGACGGCGTGATCCTGGAGGCCAACGACCTCGACCTTCAGCCCGAGGATCTGGAGGAGATCGTCGACCTGGCCGAGGCCAAGGAGCGCTTCCAGCGCCGCTACATCAACGAGGTCCTGGCGCGCAACAACGGCAACCGCACCAAGACGGCCCGGGATCTGGGCGTCGACCCCCGGACCATCTTCCGCCACCTGGAGAAGGAGGGCGAGCGCGACGAGTGAGCGGACGCTCCGCCCCTCCCTTGCGGGCCTCCACCATGGCAAGGATGTCACAGGCGCCGCGTGGCGCTCGCCTCCGAAGCCCTCGTCGTCCTCCTGAAGGCGGGAAGTCGACGGGTGGCACGGCCGTTGCTAACCCGAGGCCAGGACCTTGGGGCGAGGTGTCGATGAACGAGCGAGGTCGGCGAGCAGGATCAAGGGCGGGATGGCGCGGGGCGGCCCTGGGGTTGTCGGCGTCGATCCTGGCCGGCTGCCCCTTCGCCCCGGCGATCCCGGTCGAGGAGAGCCCGCCGAACTTCCCGCCGCTCATCAGCGAGGAGTTCATCGCGCCGGCCTCGTCGACGGTCAACATCGTTCGCAGCGCCCCTCAGGTGAACTTTTCGGTCAATCAGATTTTTGACATGAACTCGGATGAGGAGATCGAGATCGTGTGGTTCTCGCCCCACGTCCTCGGCGGGACGATCCTCCAGACCGAGCTGGCCGGGCCGGATCCCAACAACCGCTCCCTGTTCCGGGGGCTCTTTCACCGCTACACGGGATCGACCTATACGCTCGATCCTTGCGATCTGCGCTGGTCGGACGATGAGCGGCACACGCTGTCGGTCTTCATCTCGGACGGCAACATCACGGTCCCCGCCGGAGAGCCGCAAGTCTCCGAGGGGGCCTTTCTGGACGTACACTCGTGGTCGGTCGAGTTCACAGACTCCTGCCCGGATATCTAGCGCTGGCGATGGCGTCGCTGGCGGGCTGCGCTCTGGAGTTGCCCGCCGAGGCGCCCGAGGCCGGTATCCAGTTGTGCTTCGTTGAGGGTGACTGCGCCCAGGGCGAGGTCTGCGAGGAGGGGTTTTGCGTGGTGGAGACGTCGATCCGGGAGCGGGTGGCGATCCAGCTGACGCCCTCGAACACCTCCGACGTGTTGACCGAGCAGTTCCCGGTCGTCGAGCTGACCCAGGGCAGGCCGCTGCCAGACCTCCAGTTCCAGCGCCCGAAGCTCGTGCGCGGGGTCGTCCTGGCGCTGGGCGCCGACGCGGACAGCCCGCCGCAGCCCATCAACGCGGAGCTGATCTTCCGGCGCACCGAGCCGGTCATCGCGGGGCTGACGCCCCACTACCAGATCAGCGCCAGGAGGGAGGGGGGCTACCACGCCCTGCTGCCCAACGGCCTGTACGAGATCACGATCCTGCCCGAGAGCGCCGACATCCCGCCCGAGCAGGTCCGACAGCTGCCGATCACCGCCGACACCCAGTACGACGCGACCCTCTCGGGCCGCCAGAACACGATCGAGGTCACGGGCCGCCTCGTCCTGACGGACGTGCGCAACAACAAGGTCAGCCCTGTCGGGGGCGCCCGCGTCAGCGCCATCGACGCGGGGGACGCGCGCGCCTCGACGCTGGCGACGACCGCCGAGGACGGCACCTTCACCCTGCTGGTGCGCCAGAACGTGGAGGCCGTCCGGCTCTCCTTCACCCCCCCGAGCGGCAGCTTCCTGATGCCCAGGGTCGTGACCGAGAGCATCGTCCTGACCGGCGCCAGCGTGACGCTGGGCGACCTGAGCCTGGGCATCTTCCACCTGACCGGCCGGCCCATCCAGGGCATCCTGCTCGACGAGCGCGACCGGCAGCCGGTCGAGGACGTGACGCTGATCTTCCGGGGTCCGGTCGGCAATGGCACCATCGTGCGGACCTCCCAGTCGGGGGAGATGGGGGCCTTCGCCATCGACCTGCCGCCGGGCGTCTACACCGTCCAGATGATCCCGCGCGACGACACCGACTACGCCATCACCGAGGTCACTGGCCTGCGCGTCCCCTCTTCAGGCCCGCCGGGCGGCGCCTTCGAGGGCCTGACGGTCAAGTCCAAGGCCCTCGTCCGGGGCGTCGCCTGGTCCCCCGACGGCGCCCGCCCCATGCCCGGCGCCGCCGTCCTGATGCGCAGCACTCGGCTGTCGGACGCGGACGACTTCGAGGGCTCGCGCGTCTTCTCGACGCGCGCAGACGCCAAGGGGCGCTTCGAACTCAAGGTCGATCCGGGGACCTACGACATCACCCTCTCCCCCACCGATCTGAACGGCCACGCCCGCGCCTTCACCCGCGACATCGAGATCGGCGACGGCGTCAGCGCCATCGACCTCTTCGCCGACCGGGCCAACCTGGCGCGCGGGCGAGTCATCTCCCCCGACGGCGCCCCGATGGCCGACATCCTCATCGAGATCTACCGCCAGGATCCGCAGCGCGGATCGGTGCTCATCGGCTCGGGGCTGACCAACGCGGTCGGCGAGTACCGGCTCCTCGTGCCCGCGCTCCGCCTCCAGTAAATCCCTTTACTTGCTCAAGAATCGGTGATCGACATCGAGGTCGTGCGCGCCATCGACCCGCGTGGCGGGGCGGGGACGAGGAGTGCCGCGCTACTTGAGGCGCTTGTCGAGCTCGGGCAGGAGCTCGGCGCAGCGGGTGCGCCACTCGGGCAGCGCGGCGGTGCGGGCCTCGGAGGCCGGGGCGTCGAAGAGTTCGAAGGCCCAGCGCTCGCAGTCGGGCTGGCGCAGGTCGCTGGCCACGAGGCGGCCGGTCTGCGGATCGTAGACCTGCCCGCTGATGGAGTTCTGGACCACGGTGATGATGATCGGGACGGTCAGCCAGAGGATCAGGATCACGGCGACGACGTAGCCGACGGCGCGCACTTTGCGGGCCGTGCCCTTGACGAGCGGGTCGTCGGAGGGCTTGTAATCCATATAGGCCCCCGAGCGCTCCTCCTCGGGGGGCTGCGCATCGACGCCGTCGCCGTTGACCTCGACGGGATCCTGGGGGGCTTCGGGCTCGGCCATGGTGCTCGCCTCGCTTGCGCGGTCAGGGGATCAGCGCGCCCTCGGGGGCGACGCCGTCGCGGGTCATCTGCATCACGCGCTTCTGCGCGTCCAGCGAGCGCTCATCGAACTTGAAGCGCTTGGCGTACTCCTCGTACGCCGTCCTGGCCTCGCCCAGCCGACCGAGCCTGTCGAGCGCCACGGCCAGATGGTAGACGATCTCGTTCTCGTCGTCCTTGTTGTGCTCAAAGGCCAGCGACTTTCGCAGGTGATCGGCGGCCCCGTCCAGATCCTTGAGGGTGAAGAGGCTCATGCCGAGCTTGTACTCCAGCTCCGGCGTGTAGAAGGTCTTCTCGACGTGCGCCAGGGACTTGAGGAAGGCGTCGCTGGCCTCCTTGAAGCTGCGCCGCTTGTAGAACTGCGCCCCCTGCTCAAAGGCGGCCTTGGCCAGATCGCGGTTGATCCGGTCGACCTCCCGCTGGAGCATCTCCACCTCCGATCGGTTGACCAGCTTGCCCCGCACGGCCGGGAAGCGCTCCAGGATCTCCTCCTCCTTCTTCTCCTCCAGGAGCCGGTAGAGGCTGTAGGCCTCCTCCTCGGCCTCGCGGCGTCGCTCCAGCTCGGCCTCCAGCTCCCCGACTCTGTTCTGGAGGTCCTGGATGCGGACTTGCGCCCCGACGACGGCCTCCCGCTCGCGGGCCACCTGGGCCTGGAAGGCCAGATAGAGCCCGGCGAAGATCAAGACCGAGAAGAGGATGTAGGCCACGACCGAGTTGAAGACGTAGCGCTTCTCGTAGAGTTCCTGGCGTTTGCCGATCTGACGCACCTCGGAGCTGAGGTTCTTGATCAGGTTGTCGGTCTTGATGGTGAGGTTGCGCGACTCGACCAGCTCGGCCTGGAAGCGCTTGAGGGTCTCGGTGAGCTCTTCGATGCTGAGTGAAGACATTGGACCTGAAAGGGGCGAGCCCGCCGCCACTGCGCGGGCCGGTTGTGCCTCGGAGACCCGCCTGGGCGGCTCTCTTGACGCGAAAGCTGGCGCGGGTGCGCCAGGGTGTACCACGGGCGACACCGCACGACAAGACGTGCGCCGGCGCGCCCTTATCTGTTATAGTCCTCGCAAGGCGCCGCAAAACTGGACGGCGCGGTCATCAGGGAGCTCGGGCGAGATATGATCAAGAAGACCTCCGCGCACGCCTTGTCGCTGGCGCTCTTCGGGGCGCTCGCGCTCCAGGGCGGCTGCCTGCCCGCCTACGATCCCGACGATACGGCCTTCAACGGCCAGGGGCCCGGCCGGGTCAACTGCGAGGCCCCCGCCGGCGAGGTCTGCGACGGCCTCGACAACGACTGCGACGGCCAGATCGACGAGGACTTCCCCCGCCGCGGCGTCCCCTGCGGCATCAACGTCGGCGTCTGCCTCGGCGTGACGATCTGCGAGGCCGGCCAGGAGTCCTGCGCCCAGGTCCAGGCCCCCGAGGACGAGGACTGCGACGGCCTCGACAACGACTGCGACGGCCTCGTCGACGAGCTGACCGAGACCGACCCGAACAACTGCGGCGCCTGCGGCGCCGTCTGCCTCGTCGGCGGCGGGCAGGCCGGGTGCCGCGCTGGCGAGTGCGTCGTCGAGGGCTGCGACGCCGGCTTCCTGGACTGCGACAGGGATCCGGTCAACGGCTGCGAGACCGACGCCTCCTCCGACCCGACCAACTGCGGCGCCTGCGCCAACATCTGCTCGGCCGAGTTCGCCGAGTCCGTCTGCCAGAACGCCCAGTGCGTCATCCAGGACTGCCTCGGCGGCCGCACCGACTGCAACGCCGCCCCCATCGACGGCTGCGAGGCCGATCTGAGCGTCGACACCCTCAACTGCGGCGTCTGCGGCATGCGCTGCGACTTCCCCAACGCCCTGGCCCGCTGCCAGGAGAACCTCTGCGTCTTCGACGCCTGCCTCAACGGCTTCGGCGACCGCGACGTCAACCCCGCCAACGGCTGCGAGATCGGCCTCCAGCTCCTCTCCTCTCCCCCCGACCCCCAGCTCGCCAACCTCGCCCGCGGCGGCAACATGCTCTTCGGCGCCGCCGACAACCGCCTCATCGGCTACCCGCTCGCCAACGACGGCGCCATCGGCGCCCTGGCCTTCTCCCTGCAGCTCGCCGGCCAGATCCTCCAGATCGACGCCGCCGGCCCCACCGTCTTCGCCGCCCTGGCCCAGGGCGACATCCAGATCATCGACACCCGCGACCCCGCCAACCCCACGGCGGTCGGGCTCGTGCCCACCTCCGGCCCCTCGCCTGGCTTCGCCCGCGAGGAGCAGATCCTCTTCGTGGCCGACGGCCGCGATGGCCTGCGCGTCGTCAACGTCGGCAACTCCAGCGAGCCCATCCAGATCGGCCGCGCGCCCACCCCCAACACCGTCAACCAGGCCTTCCTCTCCGGTGAGCGCCTCATCCTCAACGGCGCCGGCCGCAGCGACTTCCACCTCTTTGACGTCAGCGACAAGGCCAACCCCGACCTCATCGCCACCTTCGAGGCCCAGGGCCCCTTCGATCAGGCCGTCCTGAGCGGCGACCTGCTCATCACCGGCCAGTCCGGCCAGAACACCATCCGCCTCTACCGGCAGGACGCCGCCCAGCTCACCTTCCTCGGGCAATCCTCCCTGCCCGGCCCGCTCGTCTCCATGGATCTGCGCTTCCCCTTCGTCATGGCCGTCGTGCGCGGCCCTGACGGCCGGGTCAACTTCGTCCTCGTCGACATCCGCAGGCCCCAGCAGCCCACCCTGGCCAACACCTTCGCCGCCCCCGTCCCCAACGAGGCCTCCTCCGCCGTCGTCTCCGGCACCCAGGTCATCATCTCCGGCACCAGCGGCCTGCAGCGCTTCGAAATCACCGACCTGCGGCGCCCCATCAGCCTCCAGGACCTCGTCCGACCCCAGGACCTGCGCGACATCGACGTCAAGGGCACCCGGCTCTTCGTCGCCGCCAACGGCTCCGTCGAGATCCTCGACAACACCGACCCCCAGACCCCTGTCAGAATCGCGAGGCTCGGCGCGGACTTCCGGAACATCCACCCCACCGACACGAGCCTCTTCGTGACCTCCGACGCCCAGGGGATCGTCGGCTACCGGCTCAACGGCATCAACGACAACACCCCGCCCTTCATCATCATCGAAGGCCCGCGCCCCTCGGCCCTGCTGACCGACGCCACCGGCAACATCATCTACGCCCTGCGCGACTCGATCCTGGAGACCATCAACATCAACGGCGACATCAACACACGCGGCTTCCTTGAGCTGCCCGGCTCCTGCCGCGCCATGATCCGCCACCAGAGCATCATCTACCTGGCCTGCAACAACGGCCTCGTCGCCGTCGACCCCCAGACCCCGCCGAACAGCCCCGTCGTCGTCGGGCAGGCCGGCGGCGGCGACCTCTACGCCATCGAGCTCTTCGGCCAGACCGTCTACGCCCTGACCGACTCCGAGATCGCCGCCTTCACCGCCCTCTCCCCCGGCACCGTCAACCACGTCGGCTCGGTCGGCCTGGGCATCTCGGGCCTGCGCCACATCGCCGGCGCCGGCCCCTACATGATCGTCGGCTCCGGCGCCGAGCTGCGGCTCATCGACCGCGCCAACCTCACCAACGTCGTCCCCGTCGCCATCCGCACCCTCGAAGGCGCCGTCGTCGACGCCGCCGCCTCCCCCAACACCTTCTACGCCGGGACCACCCAGGGGGTCTTCCGCCTCAACGTCGAGGCGCCCTGATGAGCACGACCCCAACCTCCACCCTGGCCGCCGCCCTGGCCGCCGCCCTCCTGCTGATCCTGGCCGCGCCGACCGCCTCGGCGCAGTCCAAAGCCGACACCCAGCGCGCCGTCAAGCTCGCCGAGGACGCCCGCAACGCCTTCGCCGAGGACCGCTTCGCCGAGGCCGCCGAGCTGCTCAAGCAGGCCTTCGAGATCTACCCCGAGCCCAACTTCGTCTGGAACATGGCGCGCGCCTACGAGATGGCCGGCCTCGACGACGAGGCCCTGGCCAGCTACCTGCGCTTCAGCACCCTGGAGGTCGAGGAGCCCGACCGCGAGGCCGCCCTGGAGCGCGCCGCCCGCTTCACCGCCCTGACCACCCTGCCGCCCATCATCCAGGAGGCGCAGGCGAGCGCCGAGCTCTCCTCCCTGCGCCGCGACAACTCTGCCCTCCGGAGATCCGTGGCCGAGCGCCCCGAGCCCAAGCCCTTGCCCGCCGAGGGCATGTCGCTCTTCGAACTCGGCGGCTGGTCCTCGGCCGGCCTGGGGGTCGTGGCCCTCGGCGCCGCCTTCACCCTCCACCTGGCCTCCATCGGCACCGTCGAGGAGTACAACAAGACCGCCGCCCAGGGCCTCGACTCCGGCAAGTACGAGGCCCTGCGCGACACCCTCAACACCCGCGTCGTGACCTCCCGCGTCCTCCTCGGCACCGGGCTCGCCCTGGCGGCCAGCGGCGGCGTGCTGCTCTACCTCGAATACTTCGCCCAGGAGCCGCCCGCCACCGGCGGGCTGCTGCTCGCCCCCGCGCTGGGGCCTGACACCGCTGGCGCCCTGATCCAGGGCTCCTTCTGACCCGGAGAGCCTCATGAGCGCGCTCGACAAGGCCATCGAGGCCTCCCTTGAGGGCATGAACCTGCGCTCCTCCCGCGAGGGCGCCGCGATCACCGCCACGCGCGGCGCGGGCCTCCAGCGCACCAGCGCGACCCTGAACCTCGACCCGCTTCGCGCCTGGCTCGACGCACACCCCGGCGCCGACCTCAAGCGCGCCACCGGCGCCTTCGCCCGCGGCGTCCACGCCGTCCTGAACGAGCCCCCCAACAGCGACGCCGCCGCCTGGTCCTTCGTCGAGGCCGCCGGCCGCCTGACCCCCTCGATCGAGTTCGCCACCTTCGAGACCGGCGTCCAGGCCACCGGCTCGGGCCGACCCTGGCTCGTCGACTTCAGCCCCGACCTGAGCGTCGCCTACACCATCGAGCTCGACCGCGGCACTCGCATGCTGACCTGGGCGCAGTTCCTCCAGTGGGGCGTCACCCCGGACCGCGTCACCAGCGCCAGCCGCTCGCTGCTCTACTACAAGACCGCCCAGCACGCCCTCGGCGGCGGCTTCGAGCCCGACGCCGCCTCCGGCGGGCAGACCTACAGCGTCGGCGACGGCATCGGCGCCGCCCGCGCCTTGATCCTCGGCGACCTCGACTACCACAGAGCCCGCCGCGGCATCCTCTTCGCCGTGCCCCACCCCGACCTGCTGCTCACCCTCGACCAGCAAACCGACCCAGCCGCCCTGGACCGCTTCAAGGCCGCCGCACAGGCCGCCTACAGCGCCGCCGACTTCCCCCTGAGCCCCCTGATCTACACCCACGCCGCCTCCGGCGCAGGCGACCACCGCGCTCTGGAGACCCCAGCCTGGGCATGACCGAGCCGACCATCGACCCCACGCTCCCCGAGGTCGTCCGACGCTTCCTGGCCGCCGGCGCACGCCTGGAGTCCATACGCCTCGACGCCTCGGGCGTCTGGTGGCACGAAGGCGGCCGGGTCGAGAACCCCCGCGTCGCCGCGCTCTTCTCGCGCAGCGTCAACCGCACGCCGGGCGGCACCTGGGTGCTGGAGATCGCCCCCTTCACCTACCCCATCGAGGTCGAAGACACCCCCCTCTTCGTCGAGAAGATCGCCAGCGACCGCGACGACCCCGGCCACCCCGACGAGCGCCTCACCCTGACCCTCTCCGACGCGACCACCGAGGCCCTGATCCCCGACTCGCTGGCCTACGACGCGCTCCGAGGCATGACCTGCGCGGTCAAGGGCGGCCGCTTCGAAGCCCGCTTCAAGCGCCCCGCCTTCCACGCCCTGGCCGACCGCCTCGAAGAGATCGAGGGCGGCTTCGCCCTGCGCGTCGCGGGCCGCGCCATCCCCCTCGTGCCGACGCCAACCCCATGACATCAAACCACTTCCTGATATGCGCCGCCGCCCTCTCTGGCATCCTGGCGACAAGCTGCGGCCACAACGCCCCCTCTCCTCCCCCCTACGATCACACCCGCCCGCTCGGCCAGGGCCGCTGCGATCCAGCCGGGCCTGGGCCGGGGGTCCACTTCAGGAGCGCGGAGATCGGCGGGCACCTTCGAATCTGGCAGATCCATGTCCCCAAGGGTGCCAAGGCCGCGTCGCGCGCTCCGGTGGTGATGGCCTTCCACGGCGGCATGGGGACGGCGCAGAGCCTCATGAGCCGCGCGGGCCTGGCCCAGAAGGCCGAGGAGGCCGGCTTCATCCTCGTCGCACCCGAGGGCACGGGCACCTTCCAGACCTGGAACGCCGGGAACTGCTGCGGATACGCCCGACGAGAGGGCGTCGACGACGTGCTCTTCGTGCGCCACATGCTCGCGGCGCTGGACGCGGAGTTCTGCGTCGACCCCGACCGCATCTACGCCACCGGGCACTCCAACGGGGCCATGCTCAGCTACAGGCTCGCCTGCGAGGCCGCCGACCTCGTGGCCGCCATCGCCCCGGTCGGCGGCGCCTCCGGACAGCTCGACAGAGCGCTCGATCCGCCCGCCGACGCCTACCCCTGCGCGCCGAGCCGGCCCGTCCCCGTCCTCCACATCCACGGCTCGAAGGACGGCTGCTACCGCTTCGACGGCGGCGTCGGCGACGGCCCCTCCGGCGTCGACGCCACCTCCGTCCCCGAGACCCTCGCGACCTGGGGCGCCCTCAACGGCTGCGGCGAAGGCCGGGAGATCACTCTGCGCCAGGGCGCCGCGACCTGCGAGGCCCGGGAGGGCTGCGCCGCGGACACGATCCTGTGCACCATCGACGGCGCGGGCCACGTCTGGCCTGGGCGCAACGACTACCCCTCGCTGCGCATCTGCGGCGGCACCACCACCGACGACCTCGACGCCAACGACCTCATGTGGTCCTTCTTCGCATCCCACCCTCGATAAGCCGATCATCGAATCCTAGATCCCATCTGCCATTTCACCGTTCAACATGGCCCTGAGCCACAGGCGACGCCCTCGCCTGCGGGCTCGACGGCGCCGCGGCCGAAGCGGTACGCGCGTTGCACAAGCCCCGACGAGCGACGGAGGCAGCCATGGAAAAGGCAAGATCGACATGGGCGAGCGCCATGGTCGGCGCGATCAGGATCGGGGCGACGGGCGCGCTGGCGATCTCGCTGGTCAGCAGCGCCGCGCTGGCCTGGGTCGTGTCCGCGCCCTTCCCCCTGACGAGGCTCGCGGACACCGGCAAGGGCTCGACGCTGGTGACCGACCGCAAGGGGGCGCCGCTGCGCGAGCTCCTCGACGGCCACGCGACCCGCTCCGAGTGGATCGACCTCGACCGCGTCTCTCCCTGGCTCATCAAGGCCACGCTCGCCGGCGAGGATCACCGCTTCTACGAACACCCCGGCGTCGATCCCTGGGCGCTGGCCCGCGCGCTCAAGCTGGCCGGCGAGCAAGGCCGGATCTACAGCGGCGCCTCCACCCTGACCATGCAGCTCGTGCGCATGACCGAGCCCAGAGGCGCGGCCCGCACCCTGGATTACAAGGCCGAACAGGCCGCCCTGGCGCTGCGCCTGGAGCGCGCCCTGCCCAAGGACGAGATCCTGATCCAGTACCTCAACCGCCTGCCCTACGGAAACGGCGTGCGCGGCCCCGAGGCGGCCAGCCGCCTCTACTTCCAGAAGCCCGCCGCCGACCTCTCCCTGGCCGAGGCCGCCCTTCTGGCCGCCCTGCCCCGCTCCCCAGCAGGCTACAACCCCTACCGCCACCCTGAGCGCGCCCTCAAGCGCCAGCGACACATCCTCGCCCTGATGCGCGCCCGAGGCGTCATCGACGACGCGCAGCTTGAGCGCGCGCTGGCCTCCACCCTGACCCTCCACAAGCCCCGGCCCAGCTTCGAAGCGCCGCACTTCGCCACCTGGCTCGGCCTCCAACACCCCGAGATCATTGAAGATCGCCCTCAGGTGGTGCGCACCACCCTCGACCTCGACCTCCAGAAGAAGGCCCACGGCGCCGTCCTGACCCGGCTCGACGCGCTGGAGGCCGACGAGGCCGATCAAGCCGCCGTCGTCGTGCTGGACAACGCGCGCGGCGAGCTGCTGGCCATGGTCGGCTCACGGAGCTGGCACGACCTGGACGGCCAGGGGCGCTTCAACGGCGCGACGGCGCTGCGGCCCTCGGGCTCGATCCTGGCCCCCTTCGTCTCGGCCACCGCCTTCGAACACGGCGCGACGCTGGCCACGGTCCTGCCCGACCTGGAGCTGCCGTTGACCCTGCCCGACGGGCGGCGCCTCCTTCTGCGCGACCACGATCGGGGCATACGCGGGCCGCTGCGGCTGCGGCAGGCCATCGCCTCAAACCTGGAGATCCCGGCCTCGCTGCTCCTGGACGCGCTCGGCAATGAGACGGTGCTGATGCGCCTCCACGCGATGAACCTGCGCACCCTCGATCAGCCACACGACCGCTATGGGCTCGTGCGGCCAAGAGGCCTCGGGCGAGCCAGCCTCCTCCAGCTCACGGCGGCCTTCAGCGCCCTGGCCCGAGGCGGCCAGTGGTCCCCGCCCGCAGCCCTCCTGAGCGTCCGCCACCACGACCGCCCCCTCGACGTGGGCCTCTGGCAGGGCGAGCCCGCCCGGATCTTCTCTCCCGAGGCCGCCTTCATGGTCACGGACGCCCTGTCTGACGAGGGCGAGCGCCTGGACAAGGGCCACCTCGGCCCCCTGCCCTTCCCCGCCGCCGTCGCCACCGGATCGAGCGACGGGGGCCAGGACCTGTGGGTCATCGGCTACACCGCGCAGGTCACCGTCGGCGTCTGGGTCGGCCGCTTCGATGGCAGGGGGCGCAAGGCCGGCGACGCCGCGGCCCTGGCAGGCCCCATCTTCGAGGAGGTCATGAGCGCGGCCATGGCGCGTCACACCCCGAGGCTCTTCGTGGCCCCGGAGAGCTTCGCGGTCGTGGACGTCTGCCCGCTCTCCGGCAAGCAGGCCGGCCCCGCCTGCCCCCACAGCGTCGAGGAGATCTTCGCCACCGGCGACGACCCCACCGAGGTCTGCCCGTGGCACGTCCAGGTCCCCATCGACCGCCGGAACGGCTTCCAGGCCGGCCCCACCTGCCCCGAGGAGCACGTCCTGACCAGGCCCTTCACGCGCCTGCCCGAGGAGTACCGAGGGTGGGCCGGGCAGCGCCCCTCGCGCCGCCTGCCGCGCGGCCTCTCGCCGCTCTGCCCCGTCACGGGGGAGCCGGACAGGCCCGCCCCCCTCAACGGCGTCCTGCTCGACGCCGCCGACTTCGAATCGCGAGCCTGGGCGCTCTGAGATGCGGCCTTGCGATCCGGCACGGGCCGCACTACCCTTTGCCGGCGCCCAGATCGGGCGCGGCCCTCGCGACGACGGAGCTGACCCATGCTGATGGTGATTCTGAACTACGCGCTCTCCTGATCCGCCACGTCTGCGCGGCCGCCCCTGGCGTCCTGCTGCATGACGTGGTTCCGCGTGTTCGGCGCTCCTTGCGCCACCTCAGCGCCACGGCGGCGATGTAACCAACCCATTGATATCGTGTCACTTTGCCGCCGCGGCATTTCTCTGTTCCGATCTCATCCTGGCGCGCTCGCCAGGGTAGGATCGGGGGTCGTGAGGGCCTCATGGCAGCCATCAAGTGCAGCAAGGTGCGGCAGCGCGCCGCGTCATTTTGCGAGGATCACCTCGTCCACCTCCGTCCCCTGAAGGTCGGCAGCCGCAACCGGGAGGAGCGCTTCGTCTTCCCCGAGGTCGGCGATCTGAAGGGCACCTCCTTTGAGCTCTGCGCCGACGAGGTGAGCTTCGTCAACGGGCTGATCGGGGGTCAGGCCAACCAGGGGATGCGTCGACACAACCTGTGGCTCTACCGCACCGACCAGCAGCGCAATGCGGGCGACTTCGTGCTCATCGACGTCTCCAGCCCGCCGCGCCGCATCGGGCCGCTCCAGGTTCCTTGCTGGGACGTCTTCATCCTCGATCTGAAGATGAACGGCAGGTTTCAGCTCGGAGGCAGCGGCGCGGGCTTCCAGCTCAACGACTGGGAGCGGGCCGCCGAGTCGGCCATCACGACGACGGCCAGGACCCGAGGGGTGCTGCCGGAGCCTCACCAGGGGCTCGGGCTGTGGCATCGCCTCGTGGAGCCCCGGTGCGTCTGGCGCATCGTCGGCGACAGGCGAGATGTGCTGAGCTTCTTCCGCAACCTGCGCCTCATGAGGCGCCTGAGGCGGCGCGTGGGCGACGATCCCAGGACGCTGGAGGGCCTCTTCGAGGCGCTCTGCTGAGAAGCTGCCCAGGCATGGAAGGGCGAGTTGTGGAGGTCGAAGGCGGTCAGATGGGGGTCGGACGATGGCTGGCTGGGGCAGCGCCCCGCCGGGCTGAAGCCGAGCCGCAGATGGCTGCTATCGACCCCCACAACGACGGCCTGGAGTCTCCGGGCAGCTTCTCAGGGCCCGCCTGCGCCCTCATGGCGCGACACACTCCCCGCCGAGGGCCTTGCAGCGGCCCTTGGTGGCGCAGATCGCGGAGGCCTCGCACAGCTCGTCGCTCACCGCCAGGCAGACGCCCTTGCGAGCGACGCAGAGGCCGGCGCTGCGGCACCAGTTGACCCCGAACTCGCCGCGCGCGGTGTCGCAGTCGTCGTCCGTCAGGGCGCCGACCCTGCACGCGGCCCCGTCAAAGACGCACGCGCCCATCTTCTCGCAGGTGATCTCGGCCAGGATGCAGTCGTCGGGGCCGCTGGGGAGGCACTGGCCCTCGGGGGACAGGAGGCAGGCGCCGTACTCGACGCAGCCCCGCTCTGGGCACCCCGACGAGCGCCGCGCGAGGCCCTCGTGGTCCGGCGGGACGATCTCCTGGTTGGGGGCGCAGGAGAGGACGAAGATCGTGGCGAGCGCCGTTGTTGCCAAAAACTTGAAGGAGATCATCCACTCGCCTCCGCGCCCCGCCTTGCCACGGAGGCCGTCGAGCCCTAGGCTCGTCAGAGTGAAGGAACGAGGCCGAGGAGACAAGGGGGCCGGATGATCAACAGGCGCGACATCCTCAAGCTGGCCGCCGCGGGCGGCGCGGTCGGGGCGCTCGGCGCCATCGCGGGCTGCGAGCGGCCCCAGAGCGGCGGCGCAGCCCCAGGCGAGTCCCCCGAGGCGTCGGCGGCCGCGCCCGGCCCGGCGACGAGCCCCGATCCCTCCATCGGGGTCAGGAGGGCCGACGATCGCGGCACCTCCGATCGCGGCTGGCTCAAGGCGCGCTTCTCCTTCTCCTTCTCGGACTACGCCGATCCCCGCTGGAGCTCCTTCGGGCCGCTCAGAGTCATCAACGAGGACCGCATCGCCTCTCAAGGGGGCTTCCCGCTGCACCCCCACCGCAACATGGAGATCATCACCTACGTCCTCAAAGGCGCCCTGGAGCACAAGGACACCCTGGGCAACAGCGGCACCATCGAGCCTGGACAGGTGCAGTACATGAGCGCCGGCCAGGGCGTCCGGCACAGCGAGTTCAACACCTCCAGCGACACCACCCACCTCTACCAGATATGGCTGACCCCCTCCCAGGACGGCGGAGCGCCCGCCTACGGCAGCCGACACTTCGGCGACGAGCGCCACGGCGGCCTTCGCCTCATCGCCTCGCCGGCAGGCCGCGAGGGCTCCATCGCCATCCGACAGGACGCCGACCTCCACGCCGCCATCCTCAAGCCCGGCGACGAGATCCTGCACGCGCTCGCCCCAGGCCGCCGCTTCTGGCTCCAGGTCGCGCGCGGCGCCCTCCGCCTCAACGGCCACCACCTCCTGACCGGCGACGGCGCCTTCTCCATCGACACCCCCGGCCTTGAGATCCAAGCCCTGGAGGGCTGCGAACTCCTCCTCTTCGACATGGCCTGATCGATCCAAAAAACCCTTTATAATCAAAACTTACCAGGCTGAATCGGCGTCAGAATTCGAGGAAGCGGGCCATCAGCGTCTTCTCGCCGCCGAGATCAAAGGCAACGACGGCCTTGACCCCACCTTCCTTGAGCGCCTTGATCCTCCCGCGCCCGAAGGTCTTGTGGTGGACCTCGACGCCGACGGCCAGCGCGGGCTCAGAGGGGGGCTCGGGCGCCTCGGGCGGCGCGGCGCCCGCCGCGCGGAGGGCGTGGAGGATCATGCGGGCGTCGTTGATCCTGTGGACGTCGAGGGCCTCCGTGGCGATCTGCCACGGCGTCCTCCCCATCGGATCGAGCCTCGTCGCCGACGCGCCCGCCTCCAGCAGCAAGCGCGCGACCTTGTAGCAGCCCCTGGCGCTGGCCCTGTGGAGCGGGGTGCGCCCGTGGGCGTCGAGGGCGTCGGGGTCGGCGCTGGCCTCCAGCAGCATCGACGCGAAGTCGGGGTCCTTGAGCTCGGCGGCGGCGCTGAGCGCCAACGAGGGGTCTGCGCCGCCCTCGATCAACCGATGGAGGATCGCCATGCGCTGGTGGCGCTTGTCGTGCGGCGGCCCGGGCGGATCGTAATCGGCCATCCAGAGCGTGGCCTCCATCGCCCTGTCGACGCACTTGCGGTTGTGGGGCAGCAGCGCCTCGACGCAGGCCAGCGACAACCCCAGCGCCGCCATCTCCAGCGGCATCCTCATCTCGCCGTGCTGCTCCACCCTGGCGAAGGCGTCGGCGCCCGCGGACAGCAGCGCCCTGAGGACCCCCAGGTGTCCGCCGATCGCGGCCCTCCCGAGCGCCTCCGCGTTGTCGGCGGGCCTGGCCCCCGCCGCGATGAGCTGCTCGACGACCTCCTTGTTGCCCCACGAGGCCGCCTGGGTCAGCAGGCTCCATTCGTAGGAGCGACCAAACCAGGCGATCTTGGGGCCGCCCCCCGGGCGCGCCCCGCCGCCGAGCAGCAGCCGGACAAGCTCCGGGCGAGTCGAGGCGTGGTCGATGGGGGCGTAGCCGGCCGCGCAGATCAGGTTCGGGTCGGCCCCGCGATGGAGCAAGGCCGCGATGAAGAGGGGCTGGCTGGCAAAGGTCGCGATGTGCAAGGCCGTCGAGCCGAAGCGATCCCTGCCGTCGATCGGCAACCCATGCTGGAGCAGCGCGTCGAGCACCTCCACGTCGCCAGCCCTCGACGCGGCGACGTGGATCAGCGTCCCGCGACCGCCGATCGACAGATCCGCGTGCTCCGGCAGGCCCTGCCAGATGGACACGACGTGCCCATCTCCGGCGCCCTCGTCGATCCTGGCGGGGTCGTGCGCGTCGGGATCGGCGCCGGCCTCAAGGAGCCTGCGGACCCAGTCCGCACGGCCAAACCACGTCGCGTGCCACAGGGGCGTCGCGCCATCCTGGCCGACCTCGTTGAGCCTGCCCTCCTCCAGCGCCCTCTGGAGGGCCTCCTCATCAAAGCGCGATGTCCACCCCACGACGCATCCCCCCGCGAAGGGCAATTCCGCGAAACACCCCAAGGTTTCAACAGCTTACCACAGCACACCCTCGATCGTGATCGCGTCCTCGGGCCAGACCGCGTGGACGCCCCGGACGCCGTTGACCACCTGGGTCAGCCTGAGATCGACCGCCACGCTGGCGAGCGCCAGCGCGTCGACCCGATCGACGCCCAGGCGGATCACCATCCAGTCCAGCATCGCGCCCATCGCCATCGCGATCGCCGCGTCGAGATCCTCGGCCACGCCCACCGTCACCCAGCCCTGGCTCGTGCGCGCCAGCGGCGCGGTGAGCTTGAGATCCGACCGCAGCCCGACCCCCACGTCCACCCGCCGCATCGGGCACTCGATCGCCGATCCGCCGACCTCGCCGTCGCCCTGGCGCGCGTGGCCGTCCCCGATGGAGAAGAGCGCGCCCGGCACCCGGATGGGCAGCCAGAGGGTGCTGCCGGCCGTCAAGAGCTTGCAGTCCATGTTCCCGCCGCACGCTGAGGGGTGCCACCCCGTGCGATCCTCGCCGGGGCTCACGCCGACCGTGCCCATGAAGGGCGCCAGCGTCACCCGGTGGCCCTGCTCGTTGATCCCGATCCCCGCGTCGGCGTCCAGCCGCCAGCGCATCATCCGCTCCGCGTCGGGCTCCATCCCCAGCGACGCGCGCAAGGCCCCCGTGAAGTGACCCGGCCCGACCCAGGTCCACCCCCAGTCCCCCGGCTCGATGGCCTCGAAGCGCAGCTCCAGCGCCATCCCCGGCTGCGCGCCCTTGACGGCCACCGGGCCGCACATCGCCGGGCCGCCCTCGATCCCGATGTCTCTGGGCTCGATGATCCGCCTCGACCCGGCGTCGCGGTGCTGCTCAAGCCCCCATGTCACGTCCGGCGTCCGAAAGCGCACCGTGTCGCCCGGCTCCACGGTCAACACGGGCGCCATCTGCCGGGCGTAGCGCCCGTGGATGTTGCTCACGTCCGGCTCGAAGGTAAAAAGCGCCATAATCTGTCAACTCCTTGCTCTGATCCGTGATTTCAAGCCCTGGTCCGTGATTTCTGGCAACTTCTCAGCCGGCCGAGTGCGCCAGCAGGTGCTTCTCCATGCGCGCCATGAGGCCCTGGAGATCCTTGGAGTGTCGATCCTCGACGCGCCCGAGCGTATACAAGGCCGCGAAAAAGAGGTTGTTGGGTTCGATGGTCATCTCAAAGGAGACGATCGTGCCGCCTGGCGCGCTCGCGAAGCGCCACGCGCCGGTCCCGGCGTGCCAGCCCTTGTGGTAGATCAGCTCGATGGCCTGATCCTCGACAACCGCCACCACCTCCCAGCCCGTCCGGTTCAAGGGCGCGGGGGAGAACTCGACGCGGGCGCCGATCCGGGATGCGCTCCCGGTCGAGGTCGCTTCGACCTTGAAGCGGGCATCCCACCAGAGGGCGTATTCCTCGAAGCGGAGCGCGCACTCAAAGGCCCGGCCAGGAGGCACGGGGATGAGGCGCTCATCGCGTCTTGAGAAGGTGCGCTCAAACATGAGGGGGATGCCGAGCGCCAACCTTGGCACGACGCTCCATGCGTCAGACACGTCCTGGTCATCAGGCAAGGCCACACCCTGCCTTCGCGGCTTAGTTCTTGTCAACGGTGTGGATCAAGGGGTCTGGGATCATTCAGGGAGGAGGGTCGCCGAGAGGGAGGCGCGGGCGATGTCATGGATGGGGACCTGATCGACGAGGTCGGCGAGGCCGAGGGCGCGCAGCAGGTAGGGAGGGTGACTCCTGAATCGCAAGCGGGCCTCGATCTGGAGGGGGCCGAGGGTCGCTTGCGTGGTCGGGATGAAGAGGGTGTAGGTGCGTGAGTAGCGGGGCGACAGGGCCGTGGAGGTGTGCTCGGTCGCGCGCCAGGAGAAGATCTCGGGTGAGCCCTCGGCGTTGACGAGGGAGGATCCGAGGGTGATCAGATCGGGGTCTCCGTAGGGATCGGTCGACGAGAAGTGATCGCGCAGGTCGCCGCCCTCGTCCAGGTGGCCGGTCTGGTAGATCACGGCGCCCTGCGCGTCCGTGACGGTGATCTCCAGCCAGAGCTGTCGGATGAAGGTCGTGCCGGTCGGCAGGCTGTGGGCGGAGATCCGGTTGGTGATCGTCGCCTGGAGGTCGACCTGGCCGCCGACCCGCGTGGCGGGCGAGGCGGCGAGGCGGAGCTCGGCGGCGCCGCCGAGGAGGGTCGCGATCTGGGCGCGGACGGTCTCCAGCTCGTCAGGGTCGGCGATGAAGCCCTCGACCAGCGGCAGGTCGACGCCCACGAAGCGGTGCTCGTGGATCACGGGGCGATCCGGGCCGTCGGTGGCCGCCTTACCGGCGCGCGTCGGCATGTGGCAGCGCTGGCAGGGCTGCTCCTGCTCCGCCGCCTCGGATTCCAGCCACTCGGCGTATGGCCGCTCCAGGTGGAGGCCGTCGGACTCGATGACGTCGTGGCAGCTCCCGCACAGCAGGGCCCCCTGGAAGAGCGGCGAGGAGGCCGACTCGTGCGCATCGGTCGGCGCGGGGTCGGACAAGGGGCCTCGCATCGGCCCCCTGGGATCGAGCGTATGGCCCGCGTTGTAAGGCCGCTCGACGCTTGAGATTTTATGGCAGGCCTCGCAGGTGACGCCCTCCAGCGCGATCTCCGAGAGCCCCTCGAAGGTGAAGCCCGGCGTAATCTCGCCGCCGCGGGTCGCGATGGCGCTGTGGCACTGGAGACAGAAGCGGTCCTCGCGGCCGTCGAGGTCGGCCTGACGCACCTTGACCAGCGCCCTGTAGACGGGATCGACCATCGCGTAGGCGTGGGCAGACGAGCGCCACTGCGACACGTGATCGGGGTGGCACCTCGCGCAGGACTGCGCGCCTTCAAAGTCCGACGCCGACAGGGTGGGCTCGGCGGGCATGGACAGCTCGTCGAAGAGCTCCGAGGGCGCCTCCGGCTCGCCGCTGGCGTCTGGCTGACCGGCGTCCGGCAGATCGTCCGGGGGGGGCGAGGTCGGATCGGGGTCGCCGCAGGCGGAGATCCACAGGAGCGAGGCGATGATGAGGGGCTTTCGCATGGCTTAGAGCGTCTCCAGGAAGTGGATCAGCGCCTCGCGCGCCTCGGCATCCAGCGCCTCATAGGCCCTGAGCGACTCGCTCGCCTCGCCAGCATGGAGTCGGATGGCCTCGTCGATCGTGTCGGCCTCGCCCGAGTGCATGTAGGGGGCCGTCTTGCTCAAGCCCCACAGCGGCGCGGTGCGAAACTCCCACATGTCCGCCGAGGTGTCCTCGATCCCCAGCGCCTCGCGCGGCAGCACCTCGTGCAGCAGCAGATCGGAGTAGAGCGGCACGGGGCCCGTCGCGCCCTCGAAGCTGGGCCTGTGGCACGCGGCGCACTGGACCTCTTCGAAGATCAGCGCTCCGGCCTCTGCCATCGCGGGGTCCTCGGGGGTCTGGCGCGGCGGGCCGGCCAGCGCCGTGAGGAAGTCGGCCAGGAGGGCGGCGTCGACGACGGGCAGCTCGGGATCGGAGACGCCGTCGTTGTCGTGGACTCGCCCGAAGGTCAGGTTGCGCTGAATCGGCAGCGTCAAGCCCAGCTCCGCGGTCAAGGCGTCCCGCACGAACTCGGCGACGGTCGGCACCTGCGCCTTCCAGCCGAAGCGCCCCAGGCGGCCGCCGTCCGTCCGGGAGACGCGACCGCTGATCCCGTCCCCGTCAAGGTCGTCAGGATCGGCGCCGGCGACGATGGCCGCCTCGGGGATGCCCTCGATGAGCCCAAGCCCGAAGAGGTGCGGCGTCTGCCGGTGCTCGAAGACGACCGCGTCGCCCTGGGGTCGGTTGGGGCTCTCGCCCAGGATCGTCAAACGGTGCAGGATCGTCCCCACCGACGGCGGCACGAACTGCCCGCCATCATTGATGATTCCGTGGCGCATGACGTTGACGTCGCGCGGCCCCGAGCCCCCCAGGACGGGATCGAAGTGGCAGGCCCGGCACGAGTCCCCGTTGAACCTCGGCCCCCCGAGCCCCTCCTCGATCCCGATGTCCCTGTCAAAGAGCGCCCGGCCCTTCACGAAGCGGTCAAGCTCGGCTGCGCTCAAGTCCCTCGCCGGGCCGCCATACTCTCCAACCCCAGGCACGGCGGCCCCGGGCGGCAGCAGCCCCTCGCTGCGCTGCTCCCTGCCCCCGAGCGAGAACAGGAACTCGATCAGATCCCCTCGGGCCTCGCCATCAAGGGCCTCGAAGGCGTCGCGGCTCGCCTGCCCCTCGCCGCCGTGCCACAGGATCGCCGCCTCGATCGTGGAGGCGCGGCCGTCGTGCAGGTAGGGCCCCACCGCCGAGATCCCCCACAAGGGCTGCGTGCGGAACTCCCGTCCGGTCGCCTCGCCGGCCCGGAGGCCGTCCGCGAGCCCCGCCCCCATGTCGTGGATGAGCAGGTCGGAGTAGACCGGCAGCGGGCCTGCGGGGCCCTTGAGGCGAGGGGTGTGGCACTTGCCGCAGCCGAGCGCGTCGAAGACCTCCAGACCGCGGCGGCGCTGGTCGTTGAGGGGCTCGACCTCGGGCGCAGCCAGCAGCATCGAGAAGCTGACCAGCTTGAAGAGATCGTCGGTGGACATCTCGGGATCGTCCACGCCGTCGTCGTCGGTCAGAGGCCCGTCTGGCGCGGCGGCCTGCCCGGCCTCGTGGAGCCGGAGCGCCTGCGTCAGCGCGCCCTGCAGGCTGCTGTCGACGGGCAGCGCCGCCCGCTGCGCGTCGGTCAGCGGCTCGGTGGTCACGCCCAGGTGGTTGAAGAGCGGCCCCCGGATGAACTTCTCGATGGAGACCGTCTGGGACTTGCGCCCGAAGCGCCCCACGAAGCCCCGGTCGAAGTTCGGCCTGCCGCTGATCCCGTCCCCGTCGAGGTCGTCAGGATCAGCGCGCGAGAGGATCTCCGACTCCGGCAGCGAGGCCAGCAGGCCCACGCCGAAGAAGGGGATCGGGTTGCGCTGCGCCACGACGTTGACCTCGGGCGCCACCGCGGGCCGCGCCGACAACCCCTCCGCGTAGCTGTAGAGCCGCAGCACACCGCCGGCAGGCCCCTGAGACTCGGCCGGGAAGAAGGCCCCCTCGTCGTCCACCGTGGCGCCGATGAAGAAGTTCCGATAGAGGCCGGCGCTCCCTCCGAGGGTCGGCCTCTCGTGGCACGAGCCGCAGAAGGTGACGTTGAAGGCCGGCCCCAGCCCGTCTCGACGGTCAAAGCGGCGCATCGCCACCCGCTTGCCCTGCTCGAAGGTCTCCAGCTGCTCGGCCGTCGCCCCGGGCAAGGGCTCGCCCAGCGGGGCCGAGATCCCCGCGCCGATCGGGCCGTGGCCGTCAACGGGCGGCGCAGGCGGCGCCTCGGGATCGCCGCAGCCCGCTGCGGTGAGCGACAAGCCCAACAACCACGCGGCGCACAGCCCCAAGGAGCGGCGGACGCGAGACAACACCACTTTGTCCATGACAACCCCCCTGCGAGCGATCAGGGTCCCGGGCGGCGCACCAGCGCGACGCCCTTGAAGGGTGGCCTGAAGTTGCCCCCGACCGCGTAGAAGCGCCCTGCTCCGTCGCCCCAGATGGCGTGGAGATCGAGGGCGGCCGTTGTGTCCTCGGACGTCACCACCTCGTCGCCAAGCGCAAAGACCCCGCCGAAGCCGAAGACCCCCCCGATGACCGCCTCGTCCTCCTTCGTCATGAAGACGGCGTTGAGGCCACCCAGGCCCGAGGGCGCCAGCGTCCGCCACGTCTGCCCGTCGAAGCGGGCGATCCGGGCGTTGGACCGCCCCCCGACGGCCACGATGTTGTCCTGGGAGGTGCCCCAGAGCGAGACGAAGTCCTCGTTGGCCTCGGCGCCCGCGCCCTGGCGCGTCCACTGCCCGCCGACAAGCTCCAGGATCAGGCCCCGCTGCCCCACGGCAAAGAGGCGACCGTCGATCCCGAAGACCTTGAAGATGGCGCTGACCCCCTGGGGGTTCTGCTCCGGCGCGAGCGCCACGGGCTCAAAGCCCTGCCCGTCGAAGTGGAGCAGCACGGGCTCGCCCTCGAAGACGTCGCCGCCGACCACCCAGATGTCGTCCGGCGCGAACCCGAAGACCCCCCACAGATCCGTCTCCGTCCCCGTCTCCAGCCTGGACCACGCCTCGCCATCATAATGGATCGCGCCGCCGCCGACGCCCACCGCGTAGACATCCGAAGGCCCGAAGCCGAAGACCCACACCAGCAGCGGCACCTCGGGGATCTCCATCGGCGTCCACGCCGCCCCGTCGAAGTGGAAGACCACGCCGCGCGCCTCGTCGCCCCCGACGACGAACACGTCGTCAGGCGCCGATCCCCACACGCCCGACATGGATCCGGCCCCCGTCGTGTCGAAGGCCTCCTCCCACACCACGCCCTCCGGCGCGGGCTCCGGCTCCGGGCCCTCCTCCCCCGGACACCCCGCGCTGGACACCGCCAGCCAGACCAGTCCAATCCAGAAAAACCGAGATTTCAAAAGCACTTGCATCAACAACCTCTCAACACCGTGGCACGCCACGGCGACGACCCCTGCGCGCGCCGCCCGATGCGACAGGTCGCTCAGTCTGCTACGACCTGGGAGTATAGGGCCCCGCCCTGCCCCGTTCAATCCCCCCCCGGAAAGCCCAGCAGCGCCTGATCCGGCCCCAGCGACAAGAAGTGCCTGTCCGGGCTCAAGTCGACGTGGAGGTGGTCCGCGTGCGCCGCGTTGTAATCCGGCGTCAAGACGACGTTGAAGACAAACTCCTCGTGAAGCGCGCGCGCGATCTCAAGCAACACCTGGCCCTGCCTCGTCCTGGGCTCGACCCTGTCCTTCTCCCAGTGCCGCTGGACCGAGATCGTCGGCCCGCGCCGCATCTCGAAGCCCACGATGTCCATCGCCGAGCCCAGCGCGTGCTGGCTGAGCCTGTCCGACCCTCGCAAGGTCCGGCAGCTGTACACCCCGATGTGCTGGACCCGCGCCACGCCCTTTTGCGAGAGCACCCTGGACATCTTCTCCACGGCCAGCGCCATCTCGCACGACATCAGATCTGGGGACGGCGCCCCGCCCCCCGGCGACAGCGCGACCCCGTGGAGCGTCCCGCCCACCCACACCGGATCGCGCACCTCGCACAGGTGCCCCGGGCTCCCCTCAGGGTGCGAGGGCGCGACCCTCCCCCGCATCCACGCCACCCCGAGCGCGTCCAACTGGCGCTGACACGCCGTGGCGCCCTCTCCCCGCGCAGGCAGGCACACCACCTCTCGCTGCTCCGGCGACCCCGCGCGCTCGGCGACCGCGCAGCGCGAGCCCGCCGGGCACGCCCCCTGATCCCCGCAGCGCGGCGCGCACCACCCCTCCGATCCGCCGCTCAAAGACGCGCAGAAGTCACCCGCTCGCTCACAGACTCCCCCGCAGGGCGTCGCGCACAGCCCGCTGGCCGCCCCCTCCCCCTTCAGACACCGCCCCTCACACCCGGCGTCGTCCTCACAAGGCGCCCCCGCCCCGGCTCGCCCGTCCAGGCCCGCCAAGCCCGCCGCGCGCCCCTCCGACCCCGCCTCCTGCACGTCCGCCCCGCCCCCCGCCATTGCGACCTCCCCGAGAGGCTGAAGCCCCCCCGCAGCGCCGTCCTTGACGTTCTCCGAGGGCTCCGGCGGCGTCCTGCCGCCGCACCCCGAGGCCATCAGCGCGCATTGCCCCAGGATCACCAGGGCTCGCATCGCGCCCGCCGAAAGGGTATCAAGAACCTCGGAACACCTCTGGCCCCCGAGCCACGCGCCGCCTGCGCGGCCAACCACGGAGCCCGCGCCCTCATGTCCTCGCCCCTGCATTACGCCCTCACCATCGCTGACATCCACCACCACCTCGTCGACGTCACCCTGACCGTCCCCGCGCCCGCCGGGGAGGCCCTGGAGTTGACCATGCCGAGCTGGAGCCCCGGCTCCTACCTCCTGCGCGAGTATGGCCGCCACGTCCAGCGCTTCGCCGCCGCCGACGCCGACGGCGCGCCCCTGGCCGCCGCCAAGATCTCGCGCAACACCTGGCGCGTCGACCTCGGCGGCGCCCGCCAGTCCGTCACGGTCTCCTACCGCCTCTTCTGCCACGACCTCAACGTCCGGGCCAACCACGTCGAGGACACCCACGCCTTCCTCAACGGCCCCTCCGTCTTCATGCGCGTCGATGGCCGCGCCGACGAGCCCCTCACCGTCGAGATCCGTGCGCCCTTCGAGGGGTGGCGCATCCACACAGGCTTGAGCCCCGTTGACGGCCCTCGAACACCCTCCGGCGCAGCCCGATTCCAGGCCGCCGACTACGACGAGCTTGTCGACTGCCCCTTCCTGCTCGGCCCCTTTGATCCCATCGTCTTCGAGGCCGCCGGCACCCAGCACCGCCTCGTCCTCGTCGGCCCCAACAACGCCCCCGTCGAGCGCCTGACCGCCGACATGGCCCGCACCGTCGAGGCCACGGGCGGCTTCTTCGGCGGCGACATCCCCTACAGCGACTACCTCACCATCGTCCTCCACAGCGACGGCGCCCGGGGCGGCCTTGAGCACCGCAACTCCACCGTCCTGATGTTCCCCCAGCACGGCTACGCCAACGACGAAGGCTATGAGGACTTCATCACCCTCTTCTCCCACGAGCACTTCCACGTCTGGAACGTCAAGCGCATCCGGCCCGACACCCTCGGCCCCTTCGACTACGCCAACGAGAACTACACCCGCGCCCTCTGGATCATGGAGGGATTCACGAGCTATTACGAGAACATCCTGCTCCTGCGCGCCGGCCTGATGACCCCCAAACGCTTCCTGGATCTCCTCGGGAAGCGGATCGGCGCCCTCCAGACCACCCCTGGGCGCGCCCTCCACGCGCTGGAGGAGGCCAGCTTCGACGCCTGGATCAAGCTCTACCGCCCCGACGAGTCCACCCCCAACACCACCGTCTCCTACTACCTCAAGGGCGAGATCGTCGCGCTCGCCCTCGACCTCACGCTGCGCCACCTCACGAAGGGCGCCCGAAGCCTCGACGACCTCATGCGCGACCTCTGGGCGCGCTTCAAGGCCACCGGCGCGGGCTTCCCCGAGGCCGACTTCCAGGGCTACGTCGAGGCCATCGCCGACGCCGATCTCGATCCCTTCTTCACCAGCTACGTCCGCGGCACCGACGAGATCGACTACGACGCCCTCCTGACCCCCTTCGGCCTGCGGCTCGCCCCGGCCGCCCAGGCCGCCCCGGTCTGGCTCGGCGCCCAGACCAGCAACGTGGGCGACCGCGTCGTCCTGAGCAGCGTCCTGACCGGCTCGCCCGCCGCGCTGGCCGGCCTCTACGCGGGCGACGAGCTCGTCGCCCTGGACGGCTTCAAGGTCGACCGCAACACCCTCAAGCCCACCCTCGATCGCCTCTCCCCAGGTCAAGCCCTCACCGCCCACGTCTTTCGCCGCGGCCAGCTTCGCCAGGCCGACCTCACCCTCACCGCCCCTCCGCCCTCCATCTACACCCTCGAAGACGTCAACGACCCCTCCCCCGAAGCCCTCCAGCTCCGCGGCGCCTGGCTCGACCACCCTCAGAAGCCCTGATCAAGGTTCAAGAAGTTCGTCATGGGGCTCCGCCCCAGACCCCGCCAGGGGCAGCTTGCCCCTGGTGGGGGTTCGGGGCGAAGCCCATGATAACACTCATGAAACTCTGGCTCAGGGCTTCTGGAGGCGGGCCTTCCAGGTGTGGAGGGTGTTGAGGGCTTCGAGGGGGGTGGTGGTCTCGATGGAGAGGCGCTGGAGATCGTCGAGGATGGCGCGGAGCGCGGGGGGCGTGGGTGGGGAGGCTGGGGAGGGAGAGGTGGGCAGGGTGAGGAGGTTGAGCTGGGGGGAGTCGGAGGCGACGCGGGTGGTGCCGTCGGAGTGTCGAGCGATGGTGGGGGCGCCGGTGGCGTCGTGGGAGGTGAGCTCGAGGTTGGCGAGGATCTCCTTGGCGCGGTTGACGACGGAGTCGGGGAGGCCGGCGAGCCGGCCGACCTGGAGGCCGTAGGAGCGGTTGGCGGGTCCGGCGACGAGCTTGCGCAGGAAGATGATGTCGTCCTGCCATTCCTTGACGGCGATGGAGTGGTTGCAGACGCCGGGGAGGGTCTCGGCCAGGGAGGTGAGCTCGTGGTAGTGGGTGGCGAAGAGGGTTTTCGCGCCGATCTCGTCGTGGAGGTGTTCGGCGACGGCCCAGGCGATGGAGAGGCCGTCGTAGGTGCTGGTGCCGCG
>SXGT01007175.1_pt1 | contig 74760 bp, 74 predicted proteins | sample 3176221 | NCBI WGS metagenome assembly SXGT01 (sample SAMN11356862, study PRJNA531348) | freshwater metagenome | isolation source: freshwater sample F1-120 | place: China: Fuxian Lake, Yuxi | collected 2017-12-25
ACCGTCGATCCACACGGTGTCCTCCCCGGCCAGCAAATAGCGTCCGACCAGATCACTAGCGCTCAGATCCTCATGACAGGCGACGGTGATCAGCGGCGTGGTCACTGCCAGACGCTCAGCGGTAGCGGAGGCCGGCTGGCGGTACAGCCTATAGGCCATGTATTCCACAAAGCGCGTTTTGCCGCAGCCGGTCGGCCCTTTGAGCAACACGGGCAAGCGCGCCGCATAGGCGGCGAGGAAGACGTCGACTTCATCGGCAATGGGCAGATAGTACGGGGCGTGCTGCAAGGTCTGCGTTTCTGCAGTAGGTGCTGCGAGGGCGGTGGCAGTCTGCGTCATACTGGCCATCCTGCCAGATCCTGAAATTTTGCCGCCTGAGCGCTCGACTCGTAGTACATGCCAGTCTCGGTGCGCTGCAACACCACAGCCCGGCAGCGCCGCTGTTTCATGGCAGCGATCACGTCAGCTTCGGTGCGAATGGGGTCGTCGAACTGCGTAGCATAGCAGCCAATGCCCAGTTCGGAGTGCGCGTCACTCCCACCAGTCGCGGCCAGGCCGCGGACGGCGCACACTTCCATGGCCAACTTGTTTTCGCGGTCGGCACTGCCACCGTTACACACTTCTATACCGTCCAGGAGATCGAAGATGGGGCGCTGCGCGGCCGCGATCAGGTTTTGCGGCATCGGCTCTTTGCCGTGGCGAAAATCGGCCGTAAAGGCACGTCGGAATGGGTGGGCAGCAATCATAATCCCCCCGGCATCGTCGACTACCTGCCGCAGTTTTTCGGCGCGCTGAATGCCGGAGACGTATTCTTCCAGGCCGTAGACCAGGATATGCCCGAGGTCGGTGCTGACTTCCATGCCACGCAGGAATACAAACTCGTGCGCTTCGGCCAGCTCGCGGGCCCGCAAGCGGTCCCAGCCGTAATCATGTTCCGTCACCACCACGCCGTTGAGTCCGAGGCGCCGGGCTTCCTGGATGAGATCCAGGGGACTGAGGTTGCTATCGGACGAGTGCCAACTCGTGTGGAGGTGAAGATCCAAGATCATGCCGTGTTGCCTCTCCATCCGGCGCAGTCGTTGCGGGGTGTGTTGCCATAGGGGCTGGTGTATAGCATCAGTGGCGCGATGGTGTCAAACGATTTCTCGGTCTGCCTGACGGCGTGCATGGGTGGTCTGCGGGCTCGCGCCGTGCGAGCACTCGCCACGGCTGTGCAGCTGAGGTACGCTGCGGACCCGTACACACACGGCGTGTGCCCGGACACCAACTTGTCATGAACACACAGCAAGCCTGTCTCGTAGTATAAGCCAACAAATGGATAGCGGATGGAAGTCAGGTTACTCTAGAGATTTCTAGGGCTACACTCGCAGTATGGAACGCAAACGCTACCCCAGTGATGGGAGCGATGATGCATGGGCCTTGGGAGCCCCCTATCTGACCCTCATAACCGAAGAGGCCCCCCAGGGCGTGCAGAGCCTGCGGGAAGTCTTCCACGGCCTGCGTTGGCTGGTCCGCGCGGGCGCGGCATGGCGGGCGTCCAGGTCTAGCACGCCACCAGGGTGCAGGGCTGGTCCGCGCGAGCGCGGCGTGGCGTCTGAGGCCCCACGACCTGACGCCGTGGCACACGGTGTCCCAGCCTTGAGCCAGCGCTGGCTCAAGGCTGGCGTCTGTGTAGCCATGGTCCATCACCTCCGCGCCGTCCTGCGGGTGGCATAGGGGCGGCAGGCGCAACCCTCGGCGGCTCTTTGTGCGAGCCGTACGGTGCCATCCTCCCCCACACGCGGCACCCGTGCTGGCTCTGACGGGGCCACACGCCGCCGGGGCTCAAAGGTCCATAGCGCCGTCGCTAATGTGGGCCATGTGCTGGCGGCGCATGGCACGGCGGCCAACGCGCAAGACCGCAGCCCGGTCAGTCCCTTGGCGGCAAACGTCCCAGAGGGCACCGGCGACGCGGGTGGCACGCGCCTCTGTGGACCAAGGGTCTACGGGAGCGCAAGCCGCCCAGGATGCCGAGGCCCACCACAGGCACCTCGCAGTGGTCCAATGGTTTGAGGCCAAGCCAGGCTGTGTGCTGCTGCCCAAGCGCTGGGTGGTGGAGCGCAGCCATGCGTGGGCCGCGCGCTTGCATCGCCTAGCCCGGGATGATGCACAATGGGCAGAAACGCTGCAAGGCTTACATGGTGCGGCCTGTGCCATCCTGATACGGCAGCGTGTGGTGGACCTTGTAGTTTAAAGTGCATAACACGCTCTAGGAGGCCACAAGGGTGGCACAATGGGGTGATCATCCGCACACCTCGTGCTTGGCAAAAGTCGAGTGGAGACACTGTTGCTCAAGGTGAGCAAAGTGGTATAATACCCTACCGCGGTTGGGAGCGGGGGGGAGTCGGAGCAATGCTGAGATCCCATCTATTGACAGTTCTTGGATATAGAGATTAAACCATGTATTGAAGGCAGTGATCAAGGCGTATTTACAACAAGCTAAGCTATGTTGTAAGAAGTTCTGCATACCTAAGTGTAGTTCTATGAAGATATTTTCTAGAGGAATATTATTTGTGAGGCATACCTAAATCGTGGAACATACCAACATCATGAAAAGCATAGAAGAGACACAAGCCCATACACAATACAGAATATGCAGTCGCTGTGTGATGGATACCAGCGACTGTGAGATTGTTTTTGACGCCAACGGTGTGTGCAATCATTGCAGGCGCGCTGAGGATTTAATCACCACACGTCTCTCCTTGTACAAGAGTGGCGGGGCTTATCAAATTGATCAAGTCGCCGCACGGATGAAAGCCAGCGGCAAGGGGAAAGCCTATGATTGTATCATCGGTGTGAGTGGAGGCGTGGACAGTACGTATGCCGCCTATATGTTGAAAAAACTTGGCTTGCGTCCCTTAGCCGTCCATTTCGACAATGGGTGGAATTCCGAATTAGCCGTCAAAAATATTGAGGTGACTCTCAAAACACTCGGCATTGACCTGCATACACATGTGGTGGATTGGGAGGAGTTCCGCAGTTTGCAGTTGAGCTTCTTGAAGGCGTCTGTGCCAGATGCAGAGATTCCCACCGACCATGCCATCTGGGCACTGCTGTATCAGACCGCCACACGCTTCGGTCTGCAATATATCATTTCCGGGACGAATATCAGCACAGAGTCTATCCTGCCACAGTCATGGACGTACGGGGTTTCAGATTGGACCTACATCAAGAATATCCATCGCACGTACAGTGCAAAGACTCTCGGGTCATACCCGCACGCCAGCCTAGGGAAATTCATCTACTACGTGATGATACGAGGTATAAAAACTTTTAGTATTCTTAATACAATAGATTATAACAAAGACCAAGCGATTGAGGTACTAGAACGTGAGCTCGGATGGACAAACTACGGCGGCAAGCATCATGAATCTATCTATACTCGATTTTTTCAGTCTTACATTCTTCCCGTCAAGTTTGGCATCGACAAAAGGCGGGCGCATTTTTCCTCGCTGATCATAGCAGGGACTATGACGCGTGCGGAAGCGTTATGTAAGCTCGAGACCTCCATTGCGGATACGGGGCTGGTGCAGGAAGATTTACAATATGTCTCGAAGAAGCTTGATATGAGCCTCGCGGATTTTGAAAAACTGATGGAAGCACCGGTGAAGTCATACACCGATTTTAAGAGTAACGCTGAGCTCTATAGAAAGCTCAAACGCCTGATGAATGTTGGGAAAAGATGGGGCCTCCTCCCGGCGCAGATGGGTTTGTAATCTTGATGGCTTGCTCCTGCTTGCTAAAACTCCGGCACGGTGACGTCCGCCAGGGTTCCATCATGTAAGGCTTGGCGTATCTGGGCCATCAGGCGCAGGTAATACGTGACATTGTGTAAGGTATTGAGGTGCAAGCCGAGGATTTCCCCGGCGATGAACAAATGACGCAGATAGGCCCGTGAGTGATGTTGGCACGTATAACAATCGCACGCGGCGTCCAGCGGGCGTTCATCAGTACGATACTGCGCATTTTTGATCACGACCCGTCCTGTCGACGTAAATAAAAATCCATTGCGGGCATTGCGCGTGGGCAGCACACAGTCAAACATATCCACCCCCGCCCGCACACAGGCCAACAAGTCGTGCGGTTTGCCCACGCCCATGAGATAGCGCGGCTGGTGCGCGGGCAGTTGCGCCGCGGTATGGCCCGCCAGATCGTACATGACGTCACGTGGCTCCCCGACCCCTAGGCCGCCAATAGCGTAGCCGTCAAAACCTCCGTCACGCAGGCTCTCCACACAGCGATCCCGCAGGGATTTCTCCATACTGCCTTGTACGATGGCAAAAAGTCCTGTCGTGCGCGTCTGCGCCGTTTCCTGGCAGCGTGCGGCCCAGCGGCAGGTCATTTCCATGGACAAGCGAGCCGTGTCATAGGTAGCGGGATAGGACGTACATTCATCCAGGACCATCATGATATCCGACCCGAGTGCTATCTGGATCTCCATCGCCCGCTCGGGAGTGATGAGATGGCGCGAACCATCCAGATGGGACTGGAAGCGTACGCCTTCCTCGCTCACACGTACCAGTGGGCCCAAGCTCATGACCTGGAACCCACCGCTGTCCGTGAGGATAGAGCCGGGCCAGTCCATGAAGGTGTGGAGGCCGCCAAACTGACGCACCAGCTCATGGCCGGGGCGGAGATAGAGATGATAGGCATTCCCCAGGATCATCCGTGCGCCACAGGTAAGCAGGTCACTGGTACGCAGGGTTTTGACGGTGGCCTGTGTGCCAATGGGCATGAACACTGGTGTGTCAAACGTGCCGTGCGGCGTGTGCACTTGCCCGAGACGTGCCTGACTATGGGGATCGGTCTTGAGCAGGTCAAAAGTTACTGACATGGCTGGAGTTCCATCGTAAGGTAGCGTCGTGGTACGCGCTGACTAATACCACACAGGATTTCATAGGGAATCGTGCCGCACTGCACCGCGAGGTCCGCAGCGGTGATGTGGGCCTCGCCCTGCGCACCAATGAGCATGACCTCATCACCCATCTGCGCAGTCGGGAGGTCGGTGAGATCGACCATGCACATATCCATGCAGATCTGGCCGACCACCGGGACACGTTGCCCGCGGATCAACACCTGTCCGACGTTGGACAGATGGCGATTAAAACCGTCGGCGTAGCCGACAGGCAGCGTGCCGATCACACTCGCCCGGCGCGTGATAAACGTGTGACCGTACCCAATCCCAGTGCTGGCCGGCACGGCCTGCACCCGGGCTAGGTGCGTTTTCCAGGCCAAGACAGGACGCAAGAGTTCAATCGCTGGGGCAGTAAACGTTGCGGCCCCATACAGCACGATCCCGGCGCGGGCTAAGGTGCCGTGACTCTCGGGATAGCGGTACAGCCCGGCACTATTGGCGGCGTGGACGTACGGTGGTGTGACCCCGCGCGCGGCGCATTGCTGACATACCTCCTGGAACTGAGCAAGTTGGCCCTGCACACTCGCCACGTCCGGGGTATCAGCACAGGCCAGATGCGTCATGAGCCCTTCGAGACGTAAATGGGTACAGGCGGCGAGGTGGTCGAGCAGCGCCATGAGCTGTGTCGGCATCGTCCCGAAGCGGCCCATGCCGGTATCAATTTTGACATGGACAGGCGAGAGGGTGCCACGTCGCTGGGCAGCCCGTTGTAGGTGCGTTGCGTCTTCTGGAGAGCCGATCACGGGTGTGAGACGATGCGTGAGCAGGGCAGCAAGTTCGTCAGGCCACGTGGTGCCTAACACCAGAATGGGCGCCGTGATCCCCTCCTGGCGCAGGGTCAGACCTTCCTCGCAGCGTGCCACACCCAGCCAGGTCGCGCCGTGCTGCAACGCCACCCGCGCCAGAGGTGCCACCCCATGGCCATAGGCATTGGCTTTCACCACAGCCATGAGTTGACAGCCGACAGCAAGGCGTTGACGGACCGCGCGGAGATTGTGCGCAAAGACTCCAAGGTCAATTTCTGCGACGGTTGGCAGCCACCCAGCAGAAGGTGCCATCACACATGACGCTCCTCACGATTGTCGAAACGCGTGAATTCACCACGAAAGAGCAGTTTTACAGTCCCTGTTGGACCATTGCGCTGTTTCGCAATGTTAATCTCGGCTACGCCTTTTTCCTGGCTGTCCTCGTGGTACACGTCATCACGGTAGATGAGTGCCACGACGTCGGCGTCCTGTTCAATGGCGCCAGATTCGCGCAAATCCGAGAGCTGTGGTTTCGGAGGCTTCCGCTGTTCCACCGCCCGACTCAACTGTGACAAGGCAATGACCGGCACGTTGAGCTCTTTCGCCAGGGCCTTCAAGGAGCGCGTAATCCCAGAAATTTCCTGCTGGCGGCTCTCCGTGCGGCCACGGGTCTCCATCAGCTGGAGATAATCGACGATGATCAACGACAGGTCACCTAACTCCGCCTGGAGACGACGTGATTTGGCGCGAATATCGAGGGCGGATTGCGCGGGGATATCGTCAATGTAGATCGGCGCTCCGGCCAGGACGGCGGCAGCATCTGTCAGAGTAGACCAGTCACCTTGACCCAAATACCCGGTGCGCAGCTTGGCGGAATCCACCCGAGCTTTGGAACAGAGGAAGCGCACGACGAGTTGTTCTTTGGACATTTCGAGGCTAAAAATAGCCACTGGGCGCTTGACGAGCACCCCCACATGCTCGGCAATGTTGAGGCAAAACGCCGTCTTCCCCATGCCAGGGCGTCCAGCAATAATAATCAAGTCAGACGGCTGTAAGCCCGCCGTCTGCCGATCAAAATCCGTGAAACCCGTCGGCAGCCCTGTGACGAGTTCCTTACGCTCCGAAAGTTGTTCGAGACGCTTAAAACTGCCTTTGAGAATGGCATTAATATGCACAAAACCGACCGTGGTTTTGCGCTGGCCGATCTGCAAGATAGCCTGCTCGGCCCGATCCACCAGCGTATCCGCGTCTTCGGCGTCTTCATAACTGTCCGTAATAATCGTGGTGCCCGTGTGAATCAAAGCCCGCAAGATCGCTTTTTCCCGTACGATCTGCGCATGATGGAGGACATGCGCCGCTGTGGGCACCGCATTGACTAACTCGGCCAGATAGGGCGGCCCACCAGATGACTCATAGCGCCCTTTCCGGCGCAACCGGTCACCCACCGTCAGGAGATCAATGGGTGCGTTGGCCTGGAACAGATCAATCATCGCCTGAAAGATCCAGCGGTGTGCCTCTTGGTAAAAATCGCGCTCTTGCAAGAGGTCCAACACGCGCACTAGCGCTTGATTATCTTGCAAAATCGCCCCAAGGACACTCTGTTCCATCTCCACGCTTTGCGGCGGGAGCTTGCGAAGCACGTCGAGCTGCCCATTGAATGCCATGGCGCTACCTCCGACTTATTCGGCAGTCACGCTCACCTTGAGCAGCGCCGACGTGGCCGCCGGTAAACGGACGGGCACCGTAAATTCGCCCACGCTCTTGATCGGTTGGTCGAGCTGGATGGCACGACGATCGACCTCGAAGCCGGCGGCTTTGAGGGCATCGGCAATGTCCATGTTTGTCACCGAGCCGAAGAGTCTGCCGTCATCCCCAGCCTTGCGGGCAAAACGGTATGCCCCGGCTTGCAGTTGCCCAGCGAGCGCTTGGGCATCCTTACGGGCGCGGACAATGCGGTGCTCCCGCAGGCGTTGTTCATGTTCCATCTCACGCTTATTCTTGGCCGTAGCAGCGACGGCGAGACCGCGGGGGATGAGGAAATTGCGGCCATAGCCATCAGCCACGTCGACAATGTCTCCTACATCACCGACATGTTCAACATCGCGCATTAAAATGATTTTCATCACGCCTCTCCTTTCCAACTGCTCGCTTAGGGCAGCATGGAATGCCGCCGCTGCCGGCGAAAATCCACCCACAGATCAAAGAGACCAGCGGCGGTGCAAATGATAACACAGAAAGGGCCCGCGACTAGGAAGAGCAACGCGAGCAGAAAACACTGTACGCCGAGGGGCACGGGCAGCCGTCGGCCCCAAAAGAGTACAATCGCCACGCCCTGTAAGAAATACAGCGCCAGGGTGATGAGCAAGAGATTTACGCCAATCGTTCCAACAACATCCGAAGGCACGAAGAGCGACGCACCACTCGCGAGAAACACCCATACCAGATATTCCGACGCTTTCCAGCCGGCCAAGTCGTCGGGCGGCAGTGCCAGGGGTGGTTGACTGCGCTGGCAATAGCGTCGTGCCAGGAGGTAGTTGAGGAGATTGAGGCACAAGTGGCCGATCACAATCAGCGCTGGCAGTACAATCAATAATAATTGTGGCAACGCCTCAATGAGGACTGCCCATTGCTCCGCGTCACCTTCCTGGAACTGTTCGAGGGTCCGTACATACTCCTGCGAGGCATCCACGATTTTCTGCACGTAACGCATCACGAGTGCGTCGAGTGGGAGCTGCATGAGGAGACTATACGCCACCGCCACGAGCATTCCCACCACACACGGCACCGCAATACTACAGAGCAACGTCTGGGAGATCGACCAACGGCGTCGGGTAGCCCAGGAGATCCCCCAGGCTATCAGCGCGCATTGACCGAGAAACACCAGCGGCTGTAGACGTCCATCCAGGAGGATCACGCCGCTTTCGAGGCCCAGCACACTCACGACATACTGCCAGGGATACTTGCTGGCGAGCACAATGAACGGAAACGGCGCGAGCGCTGTCAACAAGCCTCCGCCCAGAGGAACAAAGATCGGCAGGAGTGTCAACACCCCAGACAGCAGTGCGAGATACAATACCTCGGCATGGCCCACGACAACTTTCATGATCCACTCTGGCGGTACATCCCTGCCGGGCACCGCACCCAAGGGTCATTCAACGGTAAACGGCATCAAGGCGAGGTGTCGGGACCGTTTGATCGCCGTGGTGAGCTGGCGTTGGTGCCCAGCACAGTTCCCTGAGATACGACGCGGGATAATTTTTCCACGCTCCGTGATGAGGTTCCGGAGACGCCGGACATCTTTATAGTCGATCAGCGTCAGTTTATCGGCGCAAAATCGACAAATTTTCTTGCGCAAAAAGCGCCGGCGTTTGCGAGCCGCCGCTTTCTTTTTCGAGGACATCATCGCCATATGTGCTTTCCTCTGTGCCCCAAAGTCTAAAAAGGAATATCATCATCTTCAAATGCTGGAGGAAGATCCATGTCGCTGCCGGCCCGTGCTGGCCCTGGACGTGAGCGTTCCATGCCTGGGCCTGGGTTCGAGCGCCCCATGCCGGCACCTGAGGCCGGACGTTCCGTACCGGTGCCGGGACTCATGCGCTCCATGCCATCCTCACGCCCGCGTGACAGAAATTGAACCCGTTCGCCAAGGATCTCGTGTTTGCTGCGTTTCTGGCCATCCTGGCCCTCCCAACTGCGCCACTGCAAACGGCCTTCAATAAGCACCTGACGCCCCTTGCTGAGGTATTCACTCGCGACTTCGGCCTGCCGACCGAAGACCACGACATCAACAAAGCACACTTCCTCTTTGCGCTCTTCACCTTGTCCGGGGCGTTGGGTATTCACCGCCAGACCAAAGGTCGTCACGGGAGTGCCGTTTGGGGCATAGCGTAGTTCAGGATCACGGGTCAAATTACCCATCAAAATTACTTTATTGAGGCTTGCCATCTGAAGAGCCTCCTCACCGCAGACAAGTCGCGATGCTTAGTCGTTATCGTCATCGTTATCGTCAAGACCGCCGTCACCACCAAAACGTGGACCATCACCGTGCATCGGACCATCGTCCGACATGCCCCGCCGTGGGTAACGGCCTTCCCCACGGCCCTGGAATCCTCCGTCGCCGCGGAAATCCCCACGACGTCCACTCCGGCGCCGGTCATCACGGTCGTCGTCACGGCCATCATCGTCCGGCACACGCGTGAAGCCCGTGAGATGCTCTTCTTTCTCAAAACGTACGGTGAGATACCGCAGGACACGCTCATTGAGCCGATACATGCGTTCGAGTTCGAGGAGGGGCTCGGGAGTCGTCCGAAAATGGATCAGCGTATAGTAACCGTAGCGCTGTTTCCGTATCACGTAGGCCAGCCGGCGTTTGCCACCACGGTCGACACGAATAATTTCTACGCCTTTGCCTTCAAGGAGTTGGACCGTGTTTTGGATACCAGCCTCGGCCTCTTCATCGGTCATCTCTGGGTGTAAGACGAACACCGTTTCGTACAAATTCTTGATCACGTTGCTACAAGCTCCTTATGGATTCTAGCCCGCCAAGCGAGCAAGGAGAGCACCCTAGACGCCGCGGACGCCACGTGCGTTAGCGCGGTGCCTCTATGAGGGCTATCACGTGGGTGACAGCCTGCGCGATCATCCGGTCGCGCACGTCGGCCTCCTGGGCCGGAAACGGGGCCAGGACATACTCCACCACTTCATCTTTGTGCGTGGGCTTCCCCACACCGAGACGAATACGCACGAAGACATTGTCCTGCAGGCACGCAATAATGGAGCGGATGCCAAGATGCCCAGCATCCCCCCCCTGGTATTTGAGCTTGGTTGTCCCTACGGGGAGGTCAATATCGTCATGCACGACGATCAGCAGCTCTCCCTGGCGTCGATGTCGCCGCACTAACGGCGCGACACTGCGGCCACTGGCATTCATGTACGTTTGCGGTTTCACGCAGAGGACCGCATGGTCACCAATACGCCCGGTCCCACACAACGCCTCGGCCTCCCGCTGCCGCATGGGAATATGACAGCGCTCTCCTAGGGCGTCAAGGACGTCGAACCCCAGGTTGTGACGGGTATGGCGATAGCGCTGCCCAGGGTTACCTAACCCGACAATCATGTCCACAGAAGCCTCATAGTGACGCTGGCCCTCGGTCTGAGGCGCTGCTTAGGCGCTCGCTTCTGCTGTCGCACTGGCCGCGGCCGCGGCGTCAATATGCGCGGCGACCAGCGCTTCTTCGGCATCTGTCACTAACGTCGCGCCTGCCGGGAGCACCAGTGACCCAGCTTTCAGCATGCTACCAGGCTGGATATCCGACAGATCAACGGCAAGCTCATCAGGAATATCGCCTGGCAAGCATGCCAGCTCGACCTCACGCCGGAGATATGTCAGCGAGGCCTTCAGACTCTGCAGACGGCTGATAGGCTCATTGATAAAGAGCAGCGGAATGGAGACCAAGAGCGTCTTTTGCATATCCACCCGGTAGAAATCCGCATGGATGATCCGGCGCGAAATCGCGTGGATCTGCACCTCGCGCAGAATGGCCTGACAGCTTTCCGGCCTGTCGCCGTCTATGAGCACATCGAGAATCGTGTTGTCACCGGACTCAGACTGCTGAATGGTGAGGAGATCTTTCTCGACCACCGCAATGGGCACCGCCGTCCCGTTGCCATACACCACCGCTGGCAACTGACCGGCACGGCGGAGCTGACGGGATATGCCCTTTCCGGCCCGGTCGCGCCGTTGCACGACAAGCTTCACACTCTCCATACTGCGCTCCTCATTTTCCCTAATCGAACAGTGAGCTCACTGAATCGTCACAGTGGATCCGTTTGATGGCTTCCCCCAGCAGTGGGGCGACCGACAAGACGGTAATGCGCTCCCAGGCCTGCGCCTTTGCGCCGAGAGGAATCGTATCCGTAATCACCAACTCTTCCAGATCGGATGCCGCTAAACGTTGCATCGCCGGCCCAGACAGGACGCCATGCGTTGCACCGGCATACACCCGACGTGCCCCCGCCTGGCGGAGTGCCGTGGCGGCTTCAAGCAGGGTACCCGCGGTATCGACCATATCGTCCACCACGAGGACATCGCGATCGTCCACATCGCCCAGAATGTGCATGACTTTGGCGACGTTTTTCTTCTCCCGATCCCGGCGTTTATCAATGATACCGAGCGACACATCCAAGCGCTTGGCGAAGGCCCCAGCCCGCTCCACCCCACCCGCATCCGGCGAGATCACACTCAAGTTACGATAGGAACGACGCTGAAAGTAGTCAGTTAAGACAGGAGCCGCAAAGAGGTGGTCTACCGGGATATTGAAATAGCCTTGCAGTTGTCCGGCGTGCAAATCGAGCGTCAACACCCGATTCACCCCTGCCGCGGTAATCAAGTCAGCCACGAGTTTCGCCGTGATCGGCACGCGTGGCTTGTCCTTCCGATCCTGCCGCCCATACCCAAAATAGGGTAACACCGCGGTAATCCGCGCTGCTGAGGCCCGGCGACAGGCGTCGGTCATGATCAGCAACTCCATGAGGTGCTGATTCACGGGATGGCAGGTGGATTGGACTAAAAACACATCTTTGCCACGGACGTTCTCACGAATCTGGACAAAAATCTCCCCGTCACTAAAGTCGGAGACATCAATGCACCCCAGCCCAATGTCTAGATACTTGCAGATCCCCTGGGCTAGTTGAGGATTCGCACGCCCTGTGAAGAGTCGCAAGTCCCTCATGATTCACTACCTTACATGCTTGAAGCTGTTGATGTCTCTGAAGCCACCATATTGGGACAGCAAGGCTGGGAAGAGCGATACAGAGCTGGGGCGGGAGGATTCGAACCTCCGAATGCAGGTTCCAAAGACCTGTGTCTTACCGCTTGACGACGCCCCAGTGACGACCATAGCGTAGGAAGCACTGAGAAGGCAGTTGCTCAATGCCTGACTCGTGGCACGCACGACTCCCCACAAGGACAGCATCGCTCAGACTGGTTCTGTGGGAGGGGACTGCCAGGAGCGACATACCCATACACCCCACCCTCTCGGTTGTATTGCTGCAGCCACCTCATGGGCGATGTCCTCCGACCGACAGAGCGCATACACGGTCGGTCCGCTCCCCGACATACAGACACCGTATACCCCCGGCTGCCTCAACGCCTGTTTCACGTCTTGTACGACAGGGAAGTGCCTTAGAACAACAGCTTCGAGATCGTTAAAGCATGTCGCTCCTAGACCCTCAATATCTCCAGATTCAAGGCATTGTTTGAGGATGGTAGTATCCTTCGGTGGCGCTGTCAACTCAAATCTCAGCCGCTGGTACACCCACGCGGTGGACACCGCAATCGGCGGTTTGACGAGCACAAGGGCCAAGGAGCGCGGGCACGCTACATGCGCTAGCTCGTCTCCACGGCCATACCCCATCGCCGCCACTGTCGGCGAGAGAAACAGTGGGACGTCCGCTCCCAGGCGTGCAGCATAGGGGTGTAAGGCGGGCTCCGAGAGCCTTAAGTGCCACAACGTATTGAGACCAAGGAGGGTGGCTGCCGCATCACTACTCCCTCCACCCAGGCCCGCGGCCACTGGGATGTGTTTGTGCAGCGTAATCTGGACCCCTTGCGTCGGGGCCAGTGGTTGCAACGCCGCGGCGGCGCGATAGGCCAGATTCCGCGCATCGTTGGGCACCTCCGGATGTGCCCCGTCGACGCTAATGGCATGGGGCTGGGCGGTGAGGCACACGGTGTCTGCCAGCGAGACTTTGAGAAAGAGCGTGGCAATGTCATGATAGCCATCGGCACGACGGCCATGGACCGCTAAGCCAAGATTGATTTTGGCTGGAGCCTGTCGCGTGAGTACCGTCATACGCCTTCACCAGATCCGGGGGAGTCGGTCCGCTTCGGGTTCGAGCAGGCTCTCTACCTCGACCTGCGTCGTCCCAGCCGGTACACGCATGTGAAACAGCGCCGGAAGCACCTGACCGTTGAGTTCGACCTCGCGATATTCCCAGACAACCTGCCGCCCGACGATCGGCTGCACGAGGGTAATACGATACGGCACTCGGAATCCTTGGACACGCCGGAAATCCTCGTACCATATCTGCAGCAGAAGCCGGCCTTCGATGTCATCGGCCTCAAAGCGGATAGGATGCAAGTCATAGGGCTCAAACCACATCCGATACGTGAGCGGTTGACCCGGCACCTGGCCTTGCCAGAAATAGAGATTCTCACGCTGCTGATAGGCAAACGTCCCGACTGTCGGAAAGGCGCGCAGCGGGATATCGCCAGCCAACACATACTGTAATGCGCATGGGGTCATGGCAATGCCAAAGAGGCGGGTCATATTTTCGGCAGACGCCTCCCCACTCAGGAGACGCCGCTCTTGTGGCGCGTAGAGCGCTAAGCGCTGCGTGTCAGCAATAAGTAAAAACAGCGGCTGGTTGAGCGGCCCTAAACCCTCCAGGCGCAGGGACTCAAAGCGTTGCAGCACGATCACGGCTTCTTCCAGGGTGGCGTCTCGTGTAGACACTTGCAACCGTGCCCGTGCCAAGCCGCGCAAGTTGTCCAAGGCCTGACGACGCGTCTGGAGGTGCTCCCAGACAGGCGCGACGCTGGTGAGTGGGCTCGGCGGCGGCGGCAAACTGGCCCACGGGTTGATGGGCAGGCTCTGGCAGCCCGTGAGGCACAGGAGGAGGACACTCCAGCTAAGGACGCTGCGGCTCAGGCGCACCATGCAGCGCTTCCTCCATCCGAGAACGCACATCTCGTAGCTTTTGTTCTATGGCGGGATTGTCCGGTTTGAGGCTGAGGGATTTTTCCCAGGCTTGGCGTGCTTCCGGCAGACGCTGCATCTGGAGGTAGGCATCCCCCAGGTGTTCTTGCATGGTCGGATCATCTGGGATGGCGGCTACGGCTTTTTCAAGCTCAAAAAGGGCTTTTTCATACCAACCTTTCTTGAAGAAGGCCCAGCCCAGACTGTCAATGAAATAACCGTTGCCGGGTTCGAGTATGAGGGCCTGCTGGATAATCTCTACCGATTCGTCGAGGCGAATACCGCGCTCAGCATACATATAGCCGAGATAATTGAGGGCGCTGGCGTGTTTGGCATCCAGTGCAATGGTGCGTTGCATGTGCGCCACGGAGGCATCGAATTCCCCCAGCTTTTCATACACCACACCCAGATTGAAATGGTACGTCGCGTTATTGGCTTCCAGCTCGACAGCGCGCCGCAGACTCGTAATGGCCTCGGCATACGCCTTCTGTTCCGCTTGCGCCAACCCGAGGTAGAAGTGCGCCCCAGGATGGGCAGGATCGAGGGCGACCGCCTGGCTCAGGGCCGCCACCGCTTGTGGCAGATTGCCGAGACGTTCGTACACATGCCCCAGATGTAACTGCATTTCGAGGGACGTGGGTTGCAAAGCCAGGCCGCGCTGAATCACGGGCAAGGCCTCGTCGTAGCGCTTCATGTCTTCGTAGACTAGCGCCAGATAGTAGTGCGCATCGGCGTTGTTGGGCTCATCCGCGATGACGCCCTGTAACAGGGGAAGGGCTTTCTCCCCCTCGCGTTGTTCCAGATAAATCTGCCCTAAGCGTAAACGCAACCGCACGTTATTGGGATCGACGTGGCGCAGCTCTTCGTACGTGCTGGATGCCTCCGCCAGGTTGTTCTGCTGCAGATACACTTCACCCAGCCGTTGATGGATCATATGGTTCTGCGGATTCAGGGTCAGCACGCGGCGATAGAGGTCAAGGGCCTCCTCGTAGCGCTTCTGCACTTCGTAGACGGTGCCCAACACCCCAAGCGCCCGCTCAAAGGACGGTTGCTGCGCAATGACGCGCTTGAGGAGCTCTTCAGCTTGCGCATAGTCACCCTTTTCGGCATATAAACGCCCCAGCTCATACAGCCCCTTGATGGATGTCGGATGGCGTTGGAGCAACTCTTGAAAGACGGTGATCGCCTCGGTAGATTGGTTGGTCGCCAAGAAAAAAACCCCCAGATAAATGTAGCCTTCTTCCTCACTGGGGTCGAGCGCAATGGCTTTCCGAAAGGCCGTCTGTGCCTGGGTCTTGTGTTGTAAATTGGCACGAATCTGTCCCAACAAGATATAGGCGTGGGCTGCATCAGGCTCACGCTGCAGCGCCTGTTCGCAGGACTGCAAGGCGGCCTGCATATCCCCGCGCCGCATCTGTAAACGCGCTAACTCCAGATATAAGAAGGCCGTCTGTGGCTGCACGGCGAGCGCTTGTCGGAGTTCCGTGATGGCTTCGTCCAGCGCGACCTCCGCGGCATGCCCGCGCAAGGCCGCGTGGCTCAGCATGAAATGGTAGTAGCCCGCGCTCCGCCGCATGATCTCATCACTAGTGAGGACGGTGCGGTCCTGCGTCGGTGCCGGGTCAACCCCCGGCTCCGACTGCGCCATGTACGCTACCGCACAACTACTACACAGCAGCAGCAAGCTGACCCCACTGAGCCAGACGCCATACCGCAACCATAGCCGACAACGTATGGCCACTCTCTTCCTCCCTGCCTTCATGACCTTACCCTTCTTGTTTGCCATCCCTGCTTCCAGGCGCGCCGCACGGCCTCTCGCAGCTCTTCGTCAGCAATGATGGCGGTGTTGTCCTCCACATATTGCTCTTCGACGGCGGTCAGTGGTGCGGACACCAGCACTACCGTGGGCCGGGGAGGCAGGGGTTGCCGGAAAGCAGATTGCGCCAAGACGAAATGGAGTTTCGTGACGGGTACGTCCCCAAGAGTCTGGCGAATCTTCGTGAGCAACAAGGCTTGGTAGAACAGTAGATTGTGCATCCACAGGGAGTCGCGGACGGCGATAAATAACACCCGTCCCCGGATGCGCTCAGGCCGCGTCACCCCCACCAACATGGGACCAGCGATCGTCGGCCAGGCGCGCAGCATCTGGCTGATCACCACGATATTCCCCAAACCACGTTTCCGTAGCGTCTCTGCCAAGATCACGCCAAGGACTTGGAAGGTGCCAGCCTGCGAGGGAAGTTCCTCTTCCATGCGTATCGTGTCCATCGAGGATTGTCTGCCTTCTTGCCTGTCTCACTCTGGCAACGCCAGTGCCAATTGTGACGCAATGGCCTGCATCACCTCTTCGACAATGGCCACAGAGGTTGCTTTGCTATCCGGCTGCGTATAATACCCCTGCACGTCAAGCGGCGGTCCATACCGTATGGACACAGGGGCACGGCCACGGAAGGGACGTTTGAGATGGGCCAGAATACGATCTGTCCCGACAATCGCGGTAGGAATCACCACAGGCTGCGCCGCATAAATGAGCTTCCCAACTGTGCGGTTCCCCTCTTGTAAGCGACCATCGCGACTCCGTGTCCCTTCTGGAAAGAGCATCATGGTGTCGGTGCGCATGTGGTGTATCATACGGCGCATCGCCCAGCGGTCATGCTGTCCACGGCGGACAGGAAACACCCCTAAGGGCGTCAGGAAAGCGCTCATCCAACGCGAGCCAAAGAGTTCGGCTTTGGCTGGAGCCCACACGATCGTGGCCCTGTGCGTGGCAAGGATGGTATATGGCAGTAAAATAGTGTCAAAGGCTGAGATATGATTGCTCACAAACACCACACCGCCCTGGCGTGGGATGTGCTCGATGCCCGTCATCTGCACGCGACAGCACAGCGCGAAAAACCACCGCGTTGCCGTATACGCGATGAGAAACCATAGATATCCTATCCAGGACTTATGGGCGACAGGGTGTGACGATGGTGGGCGATGCTCATTCACTATAAGTCTATGTAACGCAAGATGTTGTACGAGAGAATACCCTCTGCGAATCTCGCTGTGAGTATAGCCTTGACAGGCAAGATATGCAATCCTAAGAAAGCACCCAGCAGACCTTGTGCCTGCAAACCTCGTGATGTGAGAGTAACCCCATGGATATGACGTCTCTCTATGCAGTCGTGCTGGCCGGTGGCAGCGGTACACGATTTTGGCCCGTCAGCCGGGCTCATCTCCCGAAGCAATTTCTGACCTTGGAAGGCACACAGTCGCTCTTGCAAGCGACGGTGAGTCGCATTGCGCCACTCATCGCGCCACAGCGTACCTATGTCGTCACTGCCGCGCCCTTGCAGCCCCAAACCGTGGCCCAGTTGCCCGCCGTGCCCATCGCCAATATCCTCAGTGAGCCGATGGGGCGCAATACGGCCGCGGCGATCGGCTTGGCCGCCTGGCATCTCCAGAACCTGGACCCAGCAGCCCTGATGGTGGTCTTACCCGCCGATCATGCGATTGCGGATGGGACCGCGTTTTGTGACAGTGTGCAGCAAGCCGCCGCCACCGTGCTGCAGACCGACAGGCTGATGACTTTTGGTGTACAACCGACCTATCCCGCAACCGGCTACGGGTATATTGAAGTGGGGGCCGAGCTGGGCATCTCTGAAGCACCGCGTGCCGCCGAGGTCACCCGGTTCCAGGAAAAACCAACCGCCGAGGTTGCCGCCCAGTTGATGGCCTCACAACGCTATCTGTGGAATTGCGGTATTTTTCTGTGGCGCGCGGCGACCATTGCACGCGAACTACGCACCCATATGCCGGCGCTGGCGCACCAGCTCGATGTCTATATGGCCGCGCTCCAGGCTGGCGCTGCTCCAGAGGTACTGCAGACGCTCTATCAACAACTGCCGAGTCTACCCATCGACATCGGTGTCCTCGAACCATCCTCCTGTGTCGGGGTACTCCCAGTAACGTGGGCCTGGAGCGATGTCGGCAGCTGGGGGGCTTTGCGGGATCTCCACCCGGCAGACGCCGCGGGAAATGTGGCGGTGGGGCACCATATCGGCCACGGGACGACCAACGCCGTGGTCTATAGCCCGCACCGCCTGGTGGTCACGATTGGAGTGTCGGATGTGATTATTGTGCAGACGGATGATGTCCTGTTGGTCTGTCATAAAGATCAGGATCAAGCGGTGCGTGAGGTCGTGCAGTTGTTACAGCAACGCGGTGAGACCACCTATCTCTAATACCCTGAGGCTTTCAGGCTGTCACCCTGTCTGCTGGGTGAGCCAGTGGCAGGCGGCCTGGAGCGCGAGGCTGTAACCGTGATGGCCAAAACCAATGACCTGGCCGAGGGCGATATCGGCGAGATACGAGTGATGCCGAAAGGGCTCACGCTGGTGCACGTTGGAGAGATGGACTTCGATGGTCGGCAACCCGACGCCGAGGATGGCATCGCGCAACGCCACGCTGGTATGCGTGTACGCCCCAGGGTTGATGATGAGGAGCGCCGCACCGACACCGTGCTGCTGAATATACTCGACGAGCGCGCCCTCATGATTGGATTGAAAGGTGTCGAGGACATGCCCCGCGGCGGCGGCGAGCGGTACAAGCGCCTGATGAATGTCCGTCAGCGACATAGAGCCATACAGTCCAGGCTCACGGGTGCCCAGTAGATTGAGATTGGGACCATGCAACACCAGAATCCGTGCCATCAGCTCTCCCCCTGGTGCGCCTGCGGCCGCCTCGTAGGCTGCAGAGACGGTGTTTGGAGGTACTGCAGCCAACGTTCGAGGTGCGTCAGCACGTACTGGTGCGTCGTAGGCCCGGGACTGCTGTGCGGGGTCAGAGGCATCGCAGATACGCTGGCCTGCCCGCCGGCCTCCTGGCCCAGGAGGCCGAGGGCGATCTCTTGCTCCACGCTCTGTAGACGAGCTTGCAGGGCGTGATTCCCTGGTTGCTCCTGTGCCACACGGCGATAGATCACCAGGGCGTGCTCGATAAAACCTTGTTTGAGATACAAGCGCGCCAGCGTTTCTGTATAGATACCGGTTGCCAGCGTACGGACTGCAGACGTCTCGCCTGCTATCTCAGCCATGGGGCTCCCTCCCTACTCCCCCGCAGGTCGCACGGCGCACCATGTGGACCTTAGGCATACTCCGCCAGCAGGGGCTGTAACACTTCAACGGGCACTTGCTGGTGGAACGCGACATCACCGATGTCTTTCAAGAGTATAAAGCGCACCACGCCATTGAGGGATTTCTTGTCATGCGTCATAATCTCCAGCAGGCGCTGCGGGGGCACACCGGTATAGGTGGTAGGTAAACCCAGGGCTTCAATCAGCGCACACAGACGCGAACGTGTGGCGGGGGTGCAATAGCCGAGCCGCTCGGAGAGGATGGACACCAACGCCATACCGACCGCCACGGCTTCTCCATGGGAGTAAGCGCTGTAGACGGTGGCCGCTTCTAAGGCATGCCCCAGCGTATGGCCAAAATTGAGAATAGCCCGCACACCCTTCTCATACGGATCTTCTTGGACAACGCGGACTTTCACCGCAATCGCCCGTTCGATGAGCGTGGTCAGCACGGCATCCTCACGCTGCCGTATCGCCTCAATATGCTGTTCGATAAATTGGAAGAGTTCCACGTCGCCAATGGCACCGGCTTTGACGATCTCACTCAGGCCACAGAGGTATTCCCTTTCAGGCAGCGACTGCAGCAGGGTAGTATCAGTAAAGACAGCGCGCGGCGGATAGAACGCGCCGATGAGATTTTTCCCGAGTTTGTGATCGACCGCAGTTTTCCCACCCACGCTGCTATCGACCATGGCGAGCAACGAGGTGGGCATCTGCACCAAAGGGATGCCACGCATATACGTCGCCGCCACAAAACCAGCCAGATCCCCAATCACCCCCCCACCGAGGGCGCACATCACGCTGTGCCGGTCGGCCCCGCCACGCGCTAAGCGCGTAAAGAGACGTGAGGCACTGAGCAGGGTCTTACTCCGCTCACCCTCAGGCACCAGGCAGGCTTCTACCGCAAACCCTGCCGCCCGGAGACTCTCCTCGACGGGCGCACCATACAGTTTGTAGAGGGAGGGATGTGACAGGAGGAAGGCTTTCCGCCCTGCGGTCAAGGCTTGGATCTTCTCACCAACCTGGTGTAATACCCCAGGGCCGAGATGAATGTCGTATTGCTCTGTGGCAGAGCGCACGGCGATGCAATGATAACGTGTTGCGGACATAAAGCTCTCTCCCTCTGCTTGTGACGCACCTCTCTCAGTACGACAGGGTGGCGCGACGTTTACCTGTCGATTCATCTTGCCGTATGATACGTGGCGTCAGAAAAATGAGCAATTCATCACTTTCGTCCTGCTCTTGATCCTTACGGAAGAGCCAACCGAGCACAGGGAGACTCGATAATCCTGGAATGCCAGCACGGTTGGATTGGATGGTGCGGCGGTAGAGACCACCGATCACGACCGTATCGCCGTCTTTAACCAACATGTCGGTATTGGCTTCACGGGTGGTAATCGTCGGAATCCCGTTGACGACACGGGAGAAATCCGCCTCGTTCTTGGTCGCGGTGATTTTCATCCCGATGAAGTCATTGGGGGTGACATGTGGCGTGACTTTCAAGGTAATACTTGCATCCACAAAGTCCGTCCGGGTGCCTTCAGCGGAAGTCGTCTGGACCGGGATCTTCCGTCCGCTCTGGATCTGCGCTTCCGTGTTATCTAACGTGGCAATTTTCGGGCTGGAAATAATCTTGCCACGCCCTGACGATTCAAGCGCTGACAATTGGGCATCAAGCACCGAGCCACCGATACTCGCCAGGGAAAAGCCAATGGCGCCGCCTGCACCGGTCGCAACGGCGGCGGGGAGATCCAGCAAGAAATTCGCCGGAGCCGCCGGTCTCGCCAGCCCACCACCACCGCTACCGGCCGGACCGCCCCCACGGACGTCAATGCGATTTGGGAAGGCTCGGTCGGTGATTTGCGAATGCGCCAACCCCAGTTGAATGCCCAGTTCACGTAAGAAGGTGCGCGTGGATTCGACAATACGCGCTTCGATCATCACCTGGGGCGTCGGTCGATCCAGCTTTTCGATGAGGGACAGCGCTTCAGCCAGACTTTTCTGTGTGTCCGTAATAATCATCGTATTGGTGCGGACATCAATAATGATCGTGCCACGTTTACTCAAGATCTTTTCGAGATTAGGACGCAGCTCCTTGGCACTCGCATAATTGGCCGGCACGATGCGGGTGAGTAACGGTTCTGCCGCCACTTCGGTAATCTGGGCCTTCAAGCGCTCCTGACGTTCCGCCGTAAATTTTTCCAGAGGTGCGACCCGGATGATGTTACCGCCACGTTCTTGTGCCAACCCGTTAATTTTGAGAATGACATCGAGCGCTTGATCCCAGGGCACATCCACCATACGGGTCGTGACTTTTCCCTGCACATCGCCCCCTGCAATAATGTTGACCTTCCCCACCTCCGCAATGAGACGTAAAATATCGTTGATATCTGCATCTTGAAAATCGAGGGAGACTTTCTCGCCTTTGTACACAGGCCCATCCGTACTGCTACTCGTAGAGATGCCCTCGCTGCGCTCCGCCACTGGCGCGCTGTCGGTACGGACGGCTGGAGCGGCAGAGGCGCCTCGGCGGACTAGAGGGGCAATTTGGGCCACGCGCGGCATGACCGGCGTCCGCGCGGCGGTGGAGGAGACACGTGTAGACGGGACAGCAGCGAGGGCCGCCGCAGGCAGTGGGCCTGGGGCACTTGCTGCTTCCACCGCCAGGGTGGGGGCTGGTTTGCTCAGGGTGAGCCGAATCGTCGTCGTATCCTGCTGCACTTCAAACGTGGCGGTAGTCTGCAAATAGACCGTGACTTTGACAGAGGGTATCGGCGTATCGGTCACGGGCAGCGCTTCCACATGTGTGACCACGCCCGCGGGATCCTGGACGGCAAGCGTTTTGTGCTGTAGAGGATCAAGAGAGGCTGGACGAATGTCGAGCGCGAGCCGTGGGGGATTGGACTGCTGTCGTACCTGGACTTGTGGGGGAGCGCCAGTGGTGACGAGGGAAAGCAGCCCACGTTGCTCGTGGGTTTCAAACGCCATCCCCGTAATGCGCGTGCCGGCAGAGGCGGCAGAGGCGGGGACAGAGTCCTCCTGGCCCGCAGGAGTTGGCACACGCGGGAGCCCAGGCGGTGGGGTCTCCACCACGTGGTTCCCAGTATCCGCCAACGTAATGTGCAGCTGACGGCCTTGGAGTTCAACCGTATGTGTGGTCATGGCCTGCAACGCAATTTCCAAGCGGACGGCCTGTTCCTCGGGTACAAGCACAGGTTCAATATGCTGCACGATCCCAGCCACCGGCAGCGGCTGGGGTAAGGGGCCGAAAGTTGCTCGAGGGAACGTGAGGACCAGACGGGGGGGGTAGGGAAGGCCACTGCTGTATATTCCACCACGGCGGTAGCTTGGACGACAATACGCACGTGGTCGGGCAACGTCTCCGTCGTAATTCCCGTAATCATGGCCGGGCTTCCAGGCCGCTGCACTCCTACGGCTGGCACCTGGGGCCGTGCAGGGCTACAGCCCCCACATACCAAGGTCATGGCGAGGAGTCCTATGCACACACCGACAAGACGGTGGGAGAGGTTCACGGGCTTATCCTTCCTTCTTGTCCTTGCGCCGAAGCGGAATCGTCAGCGTTTTAGGGACGACCTTGTTTTCCGCGTTGATGTACTCTTCCTCGATGATCAGATGATCGCTCTCAATGGCAATAACTTTCCCACCATATTTCCCCATATACGTCTCAAGAAGCGCAAAATAACTCTTGCCGTCAGGCCCTTTAATCAGCCCGGTGCGTTTTTGCACCTCGCTGACAATCCCAACGAGCTTCAGGGCCGCGAGATCAAAACGTTCCAGAGGCCCGAGCGGACGATCCTGATTACGTGGTCTGGGCTGCAAGGTATCCGGTGGCAAATCCACCAGCAACGGTGCGAGAGGATCCCGCCGGGCCTGCGCGGAATAGCGGTAGGCATCCACGCCAGGAGACTTCTCGACCGGCGGCGGTGGTGCCGTCGGACGTCCTCGCCTCGCTCCCGGTGGCGCCTGGCTCTCGACCCCCGGTCCAGGCATCCCTAAGACCACGCCGCACGCCAGAAGGCACACAGCAGACCATGGAGTCACCCACTGAGACCGTCGCTGCTTACTTTTTTGCACCCTTTTTCGTTGCGGCAGCCACTTCATTCGTTTCGGCCTCGTCAAGAAAGCGGAACGTAGTCGCCAAGCACTGCGTTTCCTGGTTCGTTGCCTCAATCTGAATGCCATCTAGGCTGATAATGCGCTCGAGATGCGCCAGATCGTCCAAAAATTGTCCAACAGCGTGATACGGACCCTTGACACGTATTTGAATGGGAATCTCGGCGTAAAATTCTTTGCGTTGCTCTAGTTGCGGCTTGATAAGATTGATCTGCAGCCCCGTGCGGACCCCGACATCGGAAATGCGCCGGATCATGCCGGGAATCTCACGGCTTTCTGGCAATTCGCGCAGCAGAACTTTCAGCCGGCTTTCCAGCGCGGCCACCTCCGTGCGGAAGATATCCAGCTGGGCGGCGATTGTCTGATATTTCTCGATGGTTTGTAGCTTTGTGTCAATAGTCTCTTGGAGTGCCGTCATCTCTTCAGAGAATGGCTGATAGAAAAAATTCCAATACAGTGCTCCAAGGAGCAGCACCACTCCAGGGATCATCAACCAACGGTAATGGGCCGGAATCGCTTCAAACCGTTCCATAGAATTCCTTGCCTCCCTCGAGATCCTAAGAGGCTGCCTCTTTTTTCTTTTCTCCGATATGAGCCACTACTGTAAAAGCGACCACGGAGCGCCCTTTTAAGAGTTCGGTCTTCGATTCGACCAGTTCCACAGCCCGAAAGGACGGCGCGCGTTCCAGGTTTTCCATGAACGCCGCAATGCCCACATTATCAAAAGACTTGCCGGTGATTTGTAAGCCCGCACCAGCATCTTTAATGGTCAACAGCCATATTTGCTCCGGGAGACTGGCGCTGATTTCATCAAGGAGACGAGCCGGCCGGCGCTGCTTCAGCTTGAGATCTTCAATGGCGGCGACTTTACGCACCATCAGCGCCTTACTCGTTTCGAATTTCCGCACCTCTTTGATGATTTCTTCGAGGCGTTTCAGCTCCGCGTTGAGCCTCGCTAACTCTGCTTGCCGTGCTTCGAGCGCGTCATTCTGTGCAAAGTAGCCCCAGATGCCTCCCCCGAGAGTCAGGCTCAGAGCCAGCACGGCCACTTGCACTTGGCGGCGGACTTCCACACGCCGCTGCGCTTCACGGGCGGGTAGGAGATTGATACGAATCATCGGTCGTGCATCCTTCGCAAGGCCAGCCCGACGCTGACGGCGGCCATAGGTGCCATATCGTGGAGATATTCCGGATCAAAAAACTTCTCGCTGTAGTAGAGACCTCGGAACGGATCGGCGACGCTGACAGGTAAACCTAAACGGTTACTCAAAAAACGGTCTAAACCGCGAATTTTGGCGCATCCCCCACTGATCACCATCCGATCAATGACCTCGTCGGCCGCGGTCGTGCGAAAAAATTCAAAGGAGCGTTGAATTTCCTCGCCAATTTCTTCGCTGACACCCGCCATCAGGCTGAGGACCTCATCTTGCGTGCGCTTCTCACTCAGCCCACACCCCATCTTCAGCGCTTCGGCTTCCTGATAGTCGACATTCAGTGCTTTCTGAATCGCCGTCGTATAGCGATGGCCCCCAATAGCAATGTCGCGCTGAAACAGGGTGGAACCGGCTTTCAGGATGTTGATGTTCATCGTGGTGGCCCCAATGTCTACCAACGCCACGACGCCGAGATCATCACTCGCCGTCGTGACTTCGTGCTCATTTTCGAGGGCAAACACATCGATATCCACTATGACCGGATTGAGGCCTGCCGCCGTCAGGATATTCGAGTAATCGCGCACTTTGGTCTTCCGAGCCGCCACCAACAGCACGTCCATCTGGTTGTCCGCACGTTCGCCCTCATCAAGGAAAGTCGGTAAAATTTGGAAATCAATGTGGACATCAGAAATTTCAAAGGGGATATGCTGCTCCGCTTCGCCGGGAATGGCCTCGGTGAGTTCTTGTTCGGTCATCCGGGGGACACGAATGCGTTTGACAATGACCGATTGCCCTGAAATCGCCGTCGCGACATCTTTCGATTTAATTTTTTCCATGCGTATGAGGTTTCGAATCGCCTCAACGATGGCTTCTGCCTCGGCGATGTTGCCATCCACCACGGCCTCATGGCGCAGAGGCATGATCCCAAAGTTGAGGAGTTGATACCCTTTCCCTTTGGGTTTGAGATATGCCAACTTGATCGAATGTGTGCCAATATCGACACCTACCAAGAGCTTCTTGCGCATTGCAAACATAGGCATATTTCCTTACTGAGACCGCGTATATATTGCAAGGATATTACTAAATCTTCAAGCATTTTCTTAAAAATTATCTTGACACGCGTTCAGAGCAGCCCCCGTTGCACGCCGATGGAACCAGCCAAGCTGCGTAAAAGTATCATAGCATATCCTGCATGCCGAAGTGGCGACGATGATCCGTCTCCAAGGCGTGAGGACGACTTTGCAAGCCTCACGTTGCCTGTTACACTCTGTGGCACTTTCCTGCGATGAGCACAAAAGAGGCCAACATATATGCAGATTATAGCCTTTGGAGACATTCACGAGTACGTCCATCCTTTGCCCGCGCTCGCTGTCCCACTCCGCCAGGCAGATCTCGTCATTGTGACGGGGGATATGACGCGCTGGCGTGGGGCGGAGACGGCGCAGAAGGTGCTGCAGGCGATCTGGCACTATAATCCGTACGTGCTGGCACAAGTCGGCAATACCGATACCTGGGAGGTGCATGGCTACCTCGAACACTGTGGGATCAATTTGCATGGCCAGGGGCATCGCTTCGGGGAGGTCGGGATCTTTGGTGTAGGTGGTTCGACCTACACCCCCTTTGCTTCGCCTACCGAATTCAGTGAGGAAGAAATCGCCGCGACCTTGCTCGCCGGGTATGCCATGGTGCACGACCTGCGCTACACCATCCTCGTGGCGCATTGCCCACCCTATCACACCGCCGTTGATCGCTTGTCTTCAGGAGTCCATGTCGGAAGCCACAGTGTGCGGCGCTTTATCGAAACCTATCAGCCCGATTTGTGTATTTCCGGCCATATCCACGAAGCGCCGGGAGAAGACATTCTTGGGCGGACTCTGCTAATCAATCCTGGCATGTTGGCCCACGGAGGTTATGTCTCGGTCACCTGTACGCCAGAAGCCCTCACGGCGCAGCGTGTGCCAGGACACCAGAATCGCCACTACAGTACCAGTCCCTTCATTCCTTCGTCCTTTTAACAACGGCTGCGTCAGCGCGGCGTCTGGAGAAGTGGATGACTCAGGCCATAGATGTCCGCCTCCTGCTACCGAAGATCGCGTGGAACATGCAAGCGCCGTGGCATTTGCGGCAGCCACCGCCTGGGCCCACCCTCTCCGTGCCCGAGACCGTGCGTGGCCTGCAACGGGCGCTCCTCGCGGAGCACGGAGCGCTGTTACAGCAGACCCTGCAGCACGCCTGTGGCCACCCTGTACCCCTGATGGCCCTGGCACACTTGGACATTGTCCTGTATCAGGAGGGTCGTGACCAACGCGTCTGGCGTGCCCAGGCGCGCCTTATGGATGGGACGGCGTGCAGTTTTGGGATCATTGTGGCGCGGGCACCTGGGGCCAGTCATGTCGTCACCCAGCGTGATGGGGCCCACTTACACACGCTGCATCAGCAACACCCTGGGGGGTGTGTGACGCCGTATGTGACGGGGACAGCCCCGGTGGCTGGGGGCCTGGCTTTCTATACCGTCGAGTGGCTAGACGACTATAAAGAGTTAGTGTTTGAAATCACCCTGGATGGCGGGGTGTTTCTGGTCAATGCCCACGGAGCCCAGCGTTGTTTCAGCCCCCAGGAGTCGCGGCAGATCTGGCGCCGTATGGTCGAAATTTTCTGGTGGTACCCGCAGCTCCGTGGTGTCAATATCCAGGCCGGTGATTTTGTCGTACAGGTGCAGGACGACGGCCAGATGGCCGTGAAACTGACGACGGCCCGGGAGCTCGTCTCCGCGGACTGGGCGCCCGCGCACCTGCACGCGCTCCTCGGCTCGTTGATTACCGCCAGTGGCTATCTCAGCGACGGCCAGCGTCCCTTCGCACGCCAGATGGCCCACGCGGCCTTTATGGCGCGGATGCTGGCAGTCTTACAGCGGCGCTTCGGTGCACGAGCTCCCATGATGGCTGAGAAGCACTGGGCGTTCTTGCAAGCCGGCATGTTGGCGCAACAGGAAGATTGGCTGAAAGCAGATTGTATGCTGGGCACGTATGCGCGCTTCCGGGTGGAGGCACCCGCCACGCGTGCCTGGGAGGAGACCTGTACGCGCTGGCTGGCCTACGCTACAGCCGTGCAGGCGGGACAACTGCCCGCTTCCTGGTGGTTTCCCGCCACGGAGATTGCGCCATTACTCGACCAGCTCTGTCCCGACGTGTTATCCACACTTACTGTAAAGGTCAAGCACGATGCCGTATGACGCGATCCGCTACGCTGTCCACCAGGGCATTGCCACGATTACTCTGAACCGCCCTGAAGCCTACAATGCCCTGGATATGACGATGGCCACGGAACTGCATGATGCGGTGGTCACGTGCAGCGCAGATGACACGGTGCGCGCCGTCGTGCTCACTGGCAGCGGACGGGCCTTCTGTGCTGGGGGCGATGTCAAAGGTTTTCGCGCGCACCTCGACACGATTGGTCCGCACCTCACGTTGCTCACTGCGGCGTTTCATGCGGCGGTGTCACGGTTGGTGCGCATGCCCAAGCCCACGATCACGGCCGTGAATGGCATTGCCGCCGGAGGTGGGATGAGTCTCTCCCTGGTGGGCGATCTGATTGTCGCCACGGAGTCGGCGCGTTTTACCATGGCCTATACGCAGATTGGCGCCTCGCCTGATGGCAGCGCGAGTTTCTTTCTGCCACGTCTGGTGGGCGTGAAACGGGCGCTGGAACTCACCTTGCTCAATCGTACGCTGAGTGCCCGCGAGGCCATGGAGTGGGGTATCGTCAATCAGGTGTGGCCCGATGCGCAATTTCACGACGGCGTGCAGGCCCTGGCCACGCAACTGGCGCAGGGGCCAACGCAGGCCTATGGACGGGCGAAAGCGCTGTTCTACAACAGTGGGAGCGCGACGCTGGAAACCCAGATGGAACACGAAGCGCAACTCATCGCCGCGAGTGGCTTGACGGCGGATTTCCGCGAGGGCGTTACCGCATTTACTGCCAAGCGTCCGGCAGTGTTTCAGGGACGTTAAGCGCCTATGGCGACGGAACCTCGTGTACTCACTTTTGAGATGTTCGACGCGCTCGAATCCGTACGACGTAGCGTGTTGCGCCTGTTGATCGCCTTTGCGGTCGCCAGTGCTGTCGCCTACCCGCTGGCGCCCCACCTTATGCACTTCCTGGTCCGTCCTTTAGGGTCAGGGGTGTCGCTGGTCATGTACGATCCCCTGGAAGGGTTTCGCGGCTATGTCACCGTGTCGATGACCGCGAGCCTTGTCCTGCTCGCGCCCCTGGTGCTCTATGAGGTGCACCGCCTGCTGCGCTACGCCTGTGGGCTCACGCCGCGCCTGGCCCTGTGGAGCACCACGGCGACTGGAGGCTTGTTCCTGCTCGGCGCCGTGTTTTGTCATCGATTCATCCTGCCAGTGACGCTGAGTTTCTTGATGGGTTTTGGTGGAGAAGGCATTGCCACCGGCCTTTCGGTGAACCGCTATCTCTCCATGACCCTCGGCCTCTCTGCCGCCTGTGGGCTCACGTTTGAGTTGCCTCTCGTGGCGCTCCTCCTGCACGCCATGGGGCTCCTCTCGGCCACATTTTTGGCGACGCACCGACGCTATGCGATCCTGCTTGGCGCCATTTTTACAGCCATTATCACCCCCACGCCGGATGCCTTTACCATGGGGGCACTGCTGTTACCGCTTCTGGCGCTCTATGAGATCAGTATTCTGCTCATGCGTTTAGCTGATCGTCGTCGAGCCACCCACGTTTCTTAGATGAAAGGCGCCTGTATGAGCACTACGGTACAGCAACATTGGAATCCTGCGCAGTATGACGCACATGCACGCTTCGTCTCGGATCTGGCGCTACCTGTGGTCGAGCTGCTCGCACCGCGCCCGGAGGAGCGCCTCTTGGACTTAGGCTGTGGGGATGGCGTGTTGACGCAGAAACTGATGGAGCTGGGGTGCCAGGTCATCGGCGTCGATGCCAGTCCAGCCATGATTGCCGCCGCGTGCGCCCTGGGGGTGGATGCCCGGGTCATGGATGGCCAGGCCCTGCCGTTTGAGGCGGCCTTTGATGCGGTGTTTTCGAATGCCGCACTGCATTGGATGCCGCAACTAGAGGTGGTGATCGCCGGTGTATGGCGCGCCCTCGTGCCTGGGGGCCGCTTTGTCGGTGAGTGCGGCGGCGTGGGCAACGCTGCGACGGTGGTGCAGGCCCTCACCCAGGCCCTGGATCGGCGTGGCATTGATGCCCAGCTGGTCATGCCGTGGCGCTTTCTGACGGTCGAGGCGTTTCGCACGCTCCTGGAGACGCAGGGTTTTCTGGTGCACACGCTGGACTTGCTCCCACGCCCGACGCGGCTCCTGGGCAGTCTCGAGGGCTGGTTGGAGACGTTTGCCCAGAGCTTTTTGGCGTCGGTACCTGACGCCGAGCGTCCGGCCATGCTGGCGGAAGTGGCGTCCATGTGCCGTCCGACGCTCTGTGATGCGCAGGGCCAGTGGACGGTCGATTATGTGCGCTTGCGCTTTGCGGCCACGCGGCCCATGCCGTGTGCCTAGGGCCACGGCGCCACACGCTCACGGCTGTACGGGTCTATGGTGTGTGCGAGGATTGGTGATTGCTGAGTGCCTCCAACTCGTGACGCAACGCCTCGGCTAGCTGTGTCAGGCTGTTCCGGGTGTGCGGGCGGGCGTAACGTGTCTTGTTCTGACGGATAAAGGTAATAGCTTCGTCCCGACTGCGGTTATAGAGTCGGAAGACTTCCTCGCGAAAGGCCGTAAAATCCGGCACCCGCGCCTCAGTGCGCGGGTCAAAGGGCGTCACAAAGCCAGCCTCAAAATTGATCTCTGAGTACATGGCATAGGTGTAGCGTTCGAGATTATATTCATCATGCCGCAGATAATCACGGCCCCCAAGGTAGGTGGCAACGCAACGATGATGCCCATCGCGAATCATCTGACGGCCATCGGGAAAACACGCAATGGCAATCGGACGTGGCGCAGGCGCGTTGTGGAGGGCCGCATGCGCCTGGAGGACATCGCGCGTCCAGAACACGCCCGCGCGGACACGCCAGGACATCTCCACGACTTGCCGTTTATAGCGGATCTCGTCGTGCATAACCCCAAGAATGTCCAGGGATAAGCGTTTGTTCATAGCGTCCTGTTCTGCCCGTGCTCTCCAGCAGAGCGCACGACATGCTCCCTCGACGTGGCTATGCCCGTCCACGGCGAGCCGGTCGTCCTCTGGTACGGCGGCTGGTGTCCTCTACGCCAACACCATAGGGTGATGGTCCTCCCCCACCGCCTGCCTGCGGTGTGGCACTACCGTGGCGGAGGCGGGGTCAAGCGTTGCACACCCCTATCGTAGCATAGAGTTGCGCGCAGGCCTAGAAGGCGACCCAGGTGGAGCGATTCTCCACCGCCGTGCACACGACCCATGCTACACTGGGTGCCTACGGTATCCATATGTTCCCGGGATGGACAATCGGCTTGGAGTTCCTCTGAGTCCCGCGCTTGTGAGGAGAGACCTATGGCACGGCTGACAGGGAAAATCGCTGTCATTACTGGTGGCGCTGGTGGTATTGGGGCTGCCACGGCACAACTCTTGACGGACGAGGGGGCGCGGGTCTTGCTCGTGGACCGCCATGAGGCACCTCTGCAACGCGTCGTGGAGACGCTCGGCCCGGCCGTGGCAAGCTATGTGGTGGCGGATGTGACGCAGCCTGCCGCCGTCGAGCACTACGTGCAGACCGCGGTAGAGCGCTACCAGGGTATCGACATTTATCTGGCAAACGCCGGCATCGAAGGCGTCGTGCAACCAATCCCTGACTATCCTATTGAGGTCTTCGATGAGGTCATGGCCGTCAATGTCCGCGGGGTCTGGCTTGGACTCAAGTACGTCATCCCCATCATGCGGGCCCGGGGTGGAGGCAGCATTGTGATCACGTCCTCCACCGCCGGGATTCGTGGCTCGGTGGGTCTCTCCCCCTACACCACCAGTAAACATGCCGTCATCGGGCTGATGCGGACCGCGGCGTTGGAGTGCGCCCGCTGGAACATCCGGGTCAATACGGTCAACCCAGCGCCGATTGAGACCCGCATGATGCGCTCCCTGGAAGAGATGCGCACGTCGGTGAGTGGTGGCAGCGCCACGGTCGAACGTACCAAGGAAACGATTGCGGCCCGCCTGCCGCTCAAACGCTACGGCACCCCGGAAGAAGTCGGACGCCTGATGCTCTTTCTGGCCAGCGATGAGAGCAGTTTTTGCACCGGTGGCGTGTATATGGTGGACGGCGGGACGTCCGCTGGCGGGTATTGAACGTGGCCGCCAGCACCTTGCCCTGCACTAGCGACTCTTTACTCTGATGGTGAGGACATCCATGGCACACAGCGTTTCCCTGGCTGAGGTCGAAGCGGCCCGGCAGTATATCTATCCGCATATGCGACCCACCCCGCTCATCCAGTACCCCCTCCTGTCGCAGGAGATGGGTTTTCACGCCTACGTGAAGCACGAAAACCATACCCCGATTGGCGCGTTTAAGATTCGCGGCGGCCTCAATCTGATGGCGCATCTTGCCCAGCAGCATGTCCCGGGGGTGATTACCGTGACCCGCGGCAACCACGGCCAGTCGATTGCGCTGGCGGCCCGTTTGTACGACCTGCCAGCCACCGTGGTCGTGCCGGTGGGCAATAACCCGGAAAAAAATGCCCTGATGCGGGCGCAGGGGGCCGATTTGCTCGAACAGGGGCACGATTTCGATGCGGCGCGTGCGGTGGCCGAAACCCTGCAGCACGAACGTGGCCTGTATTACGTGCATCCGGCCAATGAGCCCTTGCTAGTGAATGGTGTGGGCACGTACTGGCTCGAAGTGTTCGAGGATTTGCCTGATCTCGATGTCGCCCTGGTGCCGGTAGGCGGTGGCAGTGGAGTCAGCGCCGCCATCACCGTGCTCAAAGCGGTACGACCGGCGGTGCGGATTATCGGCGTGCAGGCAGCACAGGCGCCAGCCGTATTTAACTCGTGGTCAAGCGGCACGCTCTGTGAGACCGCCAGTGCCGAGACCTTTGCGGATGGTTTGGCCACGAGGGTAGCGTTTGCGATGCCCTTGCGCATCATGCGGGATGGGCTGGATGCCATGGTGCTGGTCAGTGAGGAGGAGATACGGCAGGCCATTCTCCGCCTGTTCCGTACGACCCACAACTTGGCCGAAGGGGCGGGCGCGGCGGCGTTAGCGGGCGCCTGGCAGCTCCGTGAGTCGCTGGCTGGCCAGAAAGTGGTCATCGTCCTCAGCGGTGGCAACATCGACCTGGACACCTTCCGCTGGGTGCTACGGCAGGACGGTACGGCGCTCTGAGCAGCCCAACGCCCGCGGTGGCAACCGTAGGGACGACCGGCTGGTGGTCCCTACGGCGCGGACGGACATTGAGGATGGGCTGGCCTGTGGAGAGCCTCCTGGGAGAGGCACTTAACGTTTCTGCACGACCTTTTTGTAGACGGCCTCGACATTCACGCCCACCCGGTCGCGATACTGGCCGGAAGGATACCTCGACATGCCCTGCTCGTACTTCCCGGCCAGCTGATCGCCAACGGTTTTTTGCATCTCGGGCAGGGCCGCCCCAGCCGCCGCGGCTTGCTTCACTGCCGCAATCAGATCGGCTAAATAGCTGCGGAAAAACGCTAACTGCTCGCGGGGAGCCACGCTCCCGTGCCCCGGGATAATATGCGCAAAGTCAAATTTTTCGAGCGCCGTTAACGTCTGCACCCAGTCCTCGGGATAGCCGTCATTCAAAAAGGGCATCCAATCGACTAGGGCATCGCCGGTGGCGACGACTTTTTCCTTGGGGAGATAGATATACACGTCGCCATCCGTATGCCCACGCCCCAGCAGGAGAATCTGGATCTCGCGCCCGCCTTCGTTGAGGGTCATCGAACTGGTCAGCGTCCGCGTCGGCAGCGCCGGCTTGAACGTTTGGAGTTCTGCAAGATACGACTCTGCTTGCTGCAGATTGGCTTCGAGACGTGCCTTGTGCTCTGGGCTGCTCGCCTTGAGGATGTCGCTCTTCAGCGTGTCGATTTCCTTGGGCACAGCCGTGAGCTGCTTCTCAATATACGACAGACCACCCACCCCAGCGTCCGGCCTGGTTAAATTCTCCTTGGTGCGCTCGGAGGTAATGATTTCCAGGCCGGGGGAGTGCATGGCATAGGTTTGATTCCCCTGCCAGTGATCCCAATGAAAATGCGTATTGATGATTGTGCGGATCGGCTGCTTGGTCAGGCTCTGAATCTCGTTGTACAGCGTATGGGCGGCAGAGGGTTTGGAGTACGAATCGACCACTACCACGCCGTCATTAGTCAGAATCACGGCGGCGTTCGAATTGACTTTGTAGCGTGGCGCGGCGATAGCGGCCTAGACGCCATCGGCGACTTGCTTCAGCACAAACAATTCTTTGGAGGCGGTTTGGGCGTCGGCGGGGACCACACAGCACGGGCTGAGAGATCCAAACGTCGGAATCGTCGCGGCAGCAACACCAACGCGGCTCAAAAACTGTCGGCGGGTCCAGTGCAGACTCATAGGATACCTCCTGGTGAGCATGGCGATGCTTGCGAAGCCTGTGTCCCAAAGACGATTGTGCCATAGGCTGTAGGGCCTGTCACGCGCAGCGTGCAGTGTACGCTTGAAAAGGACAGGCGAAATGCCTATCCTTGCGCGCAGGATGTTCGGCAGCAGCAGGCGCTGGCTCCCGTAGCGGGTCAGCACGCGACACAGGAGGGCCGTATGCCACAGATTACGCGTTTAGGTCACGTCGGTCTCTATTGTGATGACTTGTTAAAGATGCGCGACTTTTATGCACGGGTGATGGGCCTGGCGATTACAGATGAAGACCTCGACCGGGGGATCTGTTTCTTCAGCGCTGACCCTGAAGCCGAGCACCATGAGCTGGCGCTCGCCCAGGCCAAAGAACCGGGACAAAAAACCCAGAGCGTGCAACAGGTCTCGTTCAAGGTCGGGAGCCTGGACGATGTCCGCAGCTTTTACCACCGTCTCCAGGACGAGGGCCTGAAGATTGACCGCACAGTGACCCACGGCATTGCGTGTAGCGTGTATTTTTACGACCCAGAAGACAATCGCGTGGAACTGTATTACACTACACCCTATAACGTGCGGCAACCCCTGGGGCAACACATCGATCTCGATGCCCCCGACGCCGAGTTATTGGCCTTCGCGCAGTCGTTTGAAGCCAGTATGGGACCAGCACGTGGCCCGCAGCAATCTGTCGGATAAGTCGCCTGACAGGCGGACACGATTGACGCCGGCCTTGTTCGCAGGCGGAGCCCATCGTGTCCGTACACGCGGGGCCCACATCACGCACAATCATACCTAGATCTACGTACTCATGAGGAGATGCCATGTACGCCATTTTTGTGACCATTAAAGTGAAGCCCGGGTTTGCTGAGCAGTTTAAGGCGGCGAGTCTTGGCGATGCCCAGGGCTCCGTGCGGGACGAGCCGGGCTGTGTCCGGTTTGATATGCATCAGAGCACCACTGATCCCCATACCTTCCATCTCTACGAAGTCTACGAAAATCAAGACGCGCATATGAACGCGCACCGCAATGCTCCGCACTATCAGCAGTGGCGGGCGACGGTGCAAGATTGGTTTGATGGCGAACCGCAGCGGGTCGCGATGACCTCGGTGTTCCCGTCCGATGCTGGCTGGCGGGCGCAGAAACCTGGGCTGCTCAACTGGTAAGGTTAGAAGGAAATACAGCGTCATGAGTGAGGCAACAGAGCGTGGTGTGCTCGTAGTAGACCTGGATGGCACGATCTGTGAGCATCGCTATCCCGCCTTTGGCGAACCGATTGCCGGAGCCAAAGAAGCCCTGCAACGTCTCAAAGCCGCTGGATTTCGGATTATTATCCATACGGTGCGCACCTCGGGCTCATTCCAGCCGCCGGAGGACGCGGTACCCGAGATCAACAGCCCCGAGGCGGTGCATGCCTTTTTGCAGCGTCACGCCATCCCCTATGACGAACTCTGGATGCACGATAAGCCACTCGCGGTGGCCTATATTGACGACCGCGGGCTGCGTCTGACCGGCAACCGCATGACCAGTAACTGGCACGAGGTCGCCGATGCCTTACTGCCGTGGGAAGTCCGCCCAACCGTGCTTCCCAAATGGCTCCTATGGTTGGTCAAAAAATGTACGGCGTGGAGTTAGAGGGACAGAGAGGGAGCCTATGGCCATGTTTACTTTGGATGAAGCACGCGCCTTACTCCCGCGTGTGCGGGAAATGACCCAGCATTCGTATGAACTCGTGGAAGAACTGCAAGCGCAATTGGGGGCCACGGAGCATCCGCGTGCAGTGCGACAACTGGAAGCCCGCGTGAACGAAGTCCTGCAAACATGGGCCGCCGCGGTGAAAGAGCTGGGCGTGGACGTCAAAGGGCTGTGGCTGGCAGATTTTGACTCGGGGGATGGGTATTACTACTGCTGGCAATTGGGCGAAGAGGACATCGAGCATTTCCATCGCTATGAAACAGGCTTTGCCGGGCGTCGTCCAATTACGCTCCTCGACTAGGCCATGAGACACGCCCTGGCACCCCTCAGGTGGCTACGATATTTCGTGCGTTGCGGTGTCCTGGGATGCTACCTCGTGACCTGCAGCGGGTGCGGGGTGGGCTATCTCTGGCATGTGACCGTGGGACAAGCGATGTTGTTTGCACGCCAGCGCCCGGTGGAGGACGTGCTGCGCGCAGGCCAATTGTCGCTACAGGAGCAGCAGAAACTCCACCTGATCCAGGCCGTACGCCAGTTCGCCATCACCGACTTGGGCTTGTATGACAGCGCCAGCTACACGACGTTTGTGCAGCTGGATCGCCCCTACGTCAGCTATAACTTGTCGGCGGCACCTGCGGATGCTCTCACCCCATATGTCTGGCGTTTTCCTCTCCTGGGTACTCTGCCCTACAAAGGCTTTTTTGACCACGAGTATGCCCAACGTGAGCAACATCTCCTCGACGAGCAGGGCTATGACACCTATCTGCGTGGTGTCCGTGCGTATAGCACGCTCGGCTATTTTGATGATCCAATTCTCTCAAGTATGCTGGCCTACGATGACGCCTGGTTAATCAATACCATCATCCATGAAATGCTGCACCAGACCGTCTGGATCAAAGGCAGTGTCAGTTTTAACGAAAGTTTGGCCAGTTTTATCGGGGAACATGGGGCCGTACGCTATCTGACGCAGCGGGATGGGGCCGACAGTGCTGTAGTGCAGCAGTACCGGGCCGTCCAGGCCGATGCCTTGGTGTTTGCCGAGTATATGCGCGGACTCATCGAACGCCTCGAAGCGATGTATGCGGAACCGCTATCGCGTGAGGACAAGCTGCGCCGCAAGGCGGACATCTTGGCGGCAGCGGTGGCCGAGTATCCCCAGGTGTTTCCACGTCTGCAGACCATGAGCTACCGGCAGTTTTTCGAGCGCCAGCCCTTAAATAATGCGGTACTGCTGGCGTTCCGCGTGTATCATCGGGATACGACGTATTTTGAGCGCCTCTTCGCCGAACACGGCGGCGATGTACGACGCCTGATTGCCTATTTCAAGACCGTGCGTGCCGAGGAGATCCCGGCGCAGTTTCGCACACGCTAGGGGCCACTCCCAGACGTCAAGCGTCAGCTGGACTGGGGGCGCAGGGGGCGTGGCAGTTTTCCACACAGGAGTATGAGATTGCGCACAGTGTATCGTATCATCGGTCTCCTTGTCTTGCTTCTCGGCTCGCTGGGCATCTGGGAGAGTCTCGGCGCCCAGGAAGAACGGGCCATCCGACGCATTGTGGTGGCTGAGAGGGAGGCGGCGGAGGCGATCCGCCAGCAAGTGCAGCAAGGGGCGTCGTTTAGCGCCCTGGCGCGGGCCAAGTCCCAAGGGGCGGAATACACTCAGTGGGGCTATAGCGGCATTGTCCAGGTCAACGAAGTGCAACCGGCCATGCGTACGGCATTACTGCAACTGCAAGAAGGCCAAATCAGCGACGTCCTGCCACTCGATGGGCAGTTCGTGCTGCTCAAAGTCATCTCGCCGAAAATTCCGCGGCACTTGGAGGCCGCAGAACGGGCCGAGAACGCCAAACAGCTCCCACAGGCCCTGCAGGAAATCCAGAGTGCCCTGAAATTGGAAGCAGACAATGTGCAGGCGTATATCAAGTTGGGCCTCGTGTACCAGGGCATGAAGCAATTTGACGAGGCCATCCGGTCGTTTGACAAAGCGCGGCAGTACGCGCCGCAGGAAGCCCAAGTCGCCCTGCTCGCCGCCACAGCCCTCATGCATGCCGCCGTCGACAGCCGCAAGGCCGCCCAGGTGGAGCAAGCGCTGGCGGCATTCCAACAGGTGGTGCAACTGGATAGCCGCTATGCGCCCTCAGCAGATTTTGGCATCGGCAAGCTCTATCTGCTGGCCCTGCGGCAGCCTGCCAAAGCGGTGAGCTATTTAGAAAAAGCCGCTGAGGCGGTCCCGAGTGTGCCGGACGTGCATCGCTTACTCATTCAGGCCTACTACGACACCCAGCGCTACGAGCAAGCCTGGCAGAGCATGCGGCGGGCCCAAGATCTGGGCTTTGACTTTCCGGATTTACTGGCAGTGCTGCATAAGGTGAAGCAGCACAGTCAACGGTGACGGGGGGAGGAGGCGAGCACATGGCCCAGGAACAGCGCGGAGCAGGGGCAACCTTAACGGTGAGTGCCAAAATTGGTGGCGCCTCCATGGTGCTGGGGCTGGTGAGCGTGGCGCATGCCATGTCGCATGCCTATGGGGCCCTGTTACCCTTGATTCTGCCGTCGCTCCAGCAGGAGTTGGGGCTGACGGAGATTACGGGGTACTCGGAGGGCGCGGTGATGCAGACGGCCCTGGCGGATGTCGCTGGCAAGGCCTCTATCGCAATGCTGTTCGGGCTCTACTTTACGATTGGCGCCACCATTGGGGCACCGTGGGCACTGCTCCTGGGGATACTGGTGGACGCCTATGGCTTCCCAGCCGCCTTTGCCGCTATGGGCCTGTCCCAGATTGTGGCGGGGCTCTGTATCCTGCCCGTGCGTCTGCGCACTGCACGGACGGCATAGGCGTACTCTCGTAGCACACGCTGCTCTAGAAGGAGCTCCCACCCTATGGCATCCCCTGATCTGCCCGATGAGGCGGCCATCACCCGCACTGTCACCGCGTTACAGGCGCGCAATATCCACGTCATCGTCACCACGACGGGCGCGGAAGCATGCCAGGCGGTGCTCGCCTTGCTCCCAGACGGAGCAGAGATCTGTGACAACACGTCGGAGACCCTGGATGCGATAGGCTTTACCGCCTGTGTCCGTGGGAATCCACGCTACCGCAATCTCCACGAGGCGTACGAAGCGGAGTCTGACCCGGTGCGGCGCAATGAACTCCGGCGCCGCCGGGCTTCGATAGCTGAGTATGTCATCGGCAGTGTGCAGGCCGTTGCGGAAACCGGGGAGATTTTTATTTCGAGCTCCTCCGGGAGTCAGTTGGCACCGTACGTCTATGCCGCCAAGCGCGTCATCCTGGTCGTGGGGGCGCAGAAAATTGCTCCCACCTTTGCCGACGCCATGCAACGCGTGCGCGGCCACACGCTGCGGCGGCACGACCAGTGGCTGGCGGGCATGGGCCGGGCGCCCACCCCGATTGGCAAGCTGGGCATTATTGAGCACGAGAGCCAGGCTGGCCGCATCACCGTGGTCTTGGTGCGGGCCGCTCTCGGGTGGTAACCGCCCCTGCGCGCGATCCGCACGCCCCCACCGCGCTGCTCAGCGTCGAGCATGTCAGCAAACGTTTTGGCGGGGTCGTTGCCGTGCACGACTGCTCTCTGCGCGTACAGTCGGGCACCATTACGGGCCTCATCGGGCCGAATGGCGCCGGAAAAACCACCCTCTTCAACATGATCGCGGGGGTGTATCGCCCCGACACGGGGCGCATCTGGTATGCCGGGGTGCGTCTGGATGGCCTCTCGCCATCCCAGATCGCTCGGCGTCACATTGCCCGGACCTTTCAGATAGCCCGGGTGCTGAAGCGCTTGACCGTGCTGGAAAATTTGCTCGTGGTGCCGCAGCAACAGGCCGGCGAGCGCCTGCGGTCGGCGTGGTTCCAGCCACGGCGTGTGGCGGCGCAGGAACGCGCCCACCGCACCCGCGCCGAGGACATCTTACAGCGCGTGCAGCTGGCGACGCTGCGCCATGCCTATGCTGAGCATCTCTCTGGCGGCCAAAAAAAACTGCTCGAACTGGCGCGTGTCATGATGTCGGACGCCACGCTGATTTTGCTCGATGAGCCGGGAGCCGGGGTCAATCCCACCCTGATGCGCGAGTTGGTGCAGCACCTCCGCCAGCTCCAGGCCACGGGGCGGACCTTCTTGCTGATTGAGCACAATATGGCCCTGGTGCAGGAGCTGTGCAACCCGGTCATAGTGATGAGCCAGGGCTGCACGCTGATGGAGGGCACACCTCAGGAGGTGCGCGACGATCCCCGCGTTATTGAAGCCTATCTGGGGACCTAAGACTATGGCTCTGCTGGACATCCAACATCTCACCGTGGGTTATGGCGGGCTACCGATTCTGCATGGCGTGACGCTGCGGGTCGAGCCCCAGGAAATGGTCGTCATTGTCGGGCCCAATGGCGCCGGGAAATCCACCCTGCTGAAGACCATTGCCGGCCTGTTACGTCCGCAGGAGGGCACGCTGCGCTTTAACGGCCAGGATCTCACGCGGCTGCGCCCGCATCGCATGGTGCACGCCGGGGTGTGTTATGTACCGCAAGTGGAGAACGTCTTCCCCTCGTTGAGCGTCGACGACAATCTCGCGATGGGGGCGTTTGTGCGCACGGGAGACATCCGGGCGCACAAAGACGCCATGTATAGCCTGTTCCCAGACTTGCGTGACAAGCGCCGCCTCCGCGCTGGGGCGCTGAGTGGTGGCCAGCGCCAGATGGTGGCGATGGCCCGGGCGCTGATGCTGCATCCCACCCTGCTCCTGCTGGACGAGCCTACCGCTGGCTTGTCGCCACTGATGGTCGGGATCATGCTGGAAAAATTGCGCGATATTCAGCGCACCGGGGTGGCCCTGCTCATCGTCGAGCAGAATGCCCGCCAGGCGCTACAACGGGCCCAGCGCGGGTATGTGCTGGCCATGGGACAGAATCGTTACGAGGACACCGGCCCGGCGCTGCTCGCTCACCCGGACATGGGCGCCTTGTTCCTGGGCAACGCGTAGCCAGCGCGTGCGGCACCCTCCCTGCCATCAACTAGACTGCATACTGACCACACGGCACGCCGCGAGCGCCATCGTAGGACATGGTGTCAGACTTGTGGCGTGCGAGAATGGACATGATGTCACATATCCTTCTGGGGTCGCTAAAGCGGTGTCTGCCATCGTAGGGCACTACACACGGCATGCTTCTTGCTGACATCCTTGGCAGCGCCTGACTTGACATCGGTTGGCTGTGCCGCCCTGGCATCCGCACGTTCGTACAGGAGAGACCCCATGCCCATCCAGGAACCGCGCCATTACCGCATCAGCGCTTTGCTGCGCGATGGCGGCTCAGTCTGTGTACGCGCTGTCCAACCCGATGATAAAGCGCGTGTCCTGGCGCTGTTCGACCAGTTGAGCAGTCGCTCGGTGTATTACCGCTTTTTTCAAACCAAACAACGCCTCACCGACGCAGAACTGCGCTATTTCACCGAGCTCGATTTCGTGCGCCATGTCGCCCTGGTCGCGACCCTTGACGATGACGACGCCGAGCAGATCATCGGCATGGGGCACTACATTGGACTCAGCGAAGACGGGCGCCCAGTGCCACGTGCCGAGGTGGCGTTTGAGGTCGCCGAGCCGTATCAAGGCCGTGGCGTTGGCACCCTGCTCCTCGAACACCTGGCCATACTCGCACGGGCCAACGGCATCGAGACCTTTGAAGCGCAGGTTCTGGGCGAAAACAACCGCATGTTGCAGGTTTTTGACACGAGCGGCTTTACGGTCCAGCGCGCCCTGGCCAGCGGGGTGTTTCACGTATCCTTCCCGACCATGGACACCGAGCAGGTGCGCGCCGCCAGCACCGAGCGTGAACGCCTGGCCGCGGCGCAGAGCGTGCAGGCCTGGCTCAATCCCCGCTCCGTGGCGGTAGTGGGGGCTTCGCAGCGCCCTGGCGCGGTGGGCAGCGCGCTGCTCACCAATCTCCAGCACGGGGGATTCCGCGGCCCGATCTATCCCGTCAATCCGCAAGCCACGCTGGTGCACGGTCTCCCGGCCTTCCCAACCGTCAGCGCCATTGGTGCCCCAGTGGATCTCGCCCTGATTGCCGTGCCAGCCGCCGCCGTCGAAGCCGTGGTGGCGGACTGCGCCAGGGCTGGGGTGCATGGCGTGGTGGTGATTTCGTCGGGTTTTGCCGAAGCCTCGGCTGTCGGACGCGAGACCGAGCAGCGCCTGCGCGCCATGGTGCGTGCGGCGGGCATGCGTCTGGTCGGCCCCAATTGCATGGGCGTGCTCAATACCGATCCGCAGATCCTCCTGAATGCCACGTTCACCACACCCGACTTTCCCCCAGCCGGCAATATCGGCATGTTGTCCCAGAGTGGAGCGCTTGGGCTGGCCATGCTGGATTATGTGCAGAGCCTGCGGGTGGGCATCTCGACCTTTGTCTCGGTGGGCAATAAGGCGGACATCTCCAGTAACGACCTGCTGGCGTACTGGGCCGATGACCCACGCACCGACGTCATCGTGCTGTACCTGGAAAGTTTTGGCAATCCACGCCGCTTTGCCCGCCTGGCCCCCACGGTAGCACGCCGCAAGCCGATTATTGCGGTGAAATCTGGGCGCTCGACTGCCGGCAGTCGCGCCGCGGCAAGCCATTCGGCGTCGTTAGCCACTAATGATACTGCCGTCGAGGCTCTGTTCGAGCAAGCGGGTGTCGTGCGCGCCAACACGTTACAAGAGCTGTTCGATGTCGCGGTGTTACTCGCGACCCAACCTCTGCCGCCTGGCGCGCGCGTCGGGGTGGTGACCAACGCCGGCGGGCCGGGCATTTTACTGGCCGACATGGGGGAAACACACGGACTGACCATCCCAGAGTTAGCGTCCGAGACGCAGGCCACGCTGCGCGCCTTCCTGCCACCGCAGGCTGGACTGGCCAATCCGGTGGATATGATTGCCTCGGCCACGCCGGAGCACTATAGGCGTACGATCGAGGCCGTGGGCGCTGATGCCCACGTCGATGCCGTGGTGGTGATCTATATTCCGCCGCTGGTCACGGACCCAGGCGAGATTGCCCAGGCCATTGCCGTCGGTGCCGGGAACATGCCGGTCTCCAAGCCCGTGTTGACGGTGTTTATGTCCTCGCAGGGTGCCCCGGCGGTGTTGCACACCGGACCGCGAGGGGCCTTACCCACGTACATGTTTCCCGAAAATGCCGCCTTAGCCCTCGCGGCCGCGGTGCGCTATGGGCGTTGGCGCGCCCGTCCCATGGGCACGCTGCAGCATCTGTCGCCGTTTGCCCATAGTGCCGTGCGCGCCGTGATTGATCGGGTGCTGGCAGACACGCACGGCTCGGTCTGGCTCCAACCGGATGACGTGGCGACGGTGCTCCAGGCCGCCGGGATTCCCATGGCGCAGGCCGTGCAGACCACGCCAGAGGCGGCAGTGGCCACCGCGGAACGTCTGGGTTATCCCCTAGTGGCCAAGATCGTCAGCCCGGATGTGCTGCATAAAAGCGATGTCGGTGGGGTCATCATGGGCCTGGAGACCCCCGACGCGGTGGCCACGGCGGTCACGACGCTGGTGGAGCGCCTGCGCCAGATCGGTGCCCGCCTGGATGGTATTCTGCTACAACGGCAGGTAGCCAGTGGTCTCGAAGCCCTGGTCGGCGTGACCACAGACCCGCTGTTTGGCCCCTTGCTGGTCTGTGGACTGGGGGGAACGCTGGTGGAAGTGCTGCACGACGTCACGTTTCGCCTCACCCCGGTGAGCGATCTCGATGCGGCGGAGATGTTGACTACACTACGGGCAAACGTGCTGCTCGACGGCTACCGTGGGGCGCCGCCCGGTGACCGGGCGGCGTTAATCAACGTGATACTCCGTGTCTCCGCCCTCGTGGAGAGTGTCCCCGAGTTACAGGAGCTGGATCTCAACCCTGTGAAAATCCTAGCGCCCGGCGCTGGCGCCATCGCCCTGGATGGACGGATGCGCCTGGCATCACGCTGAGCCAGCCTGTTCCCACCACCGTACAGGCGATCCATGCCGCCGAAGCCTGCCGCAAGGCCGGTCTGAGCCCTCTGGCCTGTCCCTAGCTCCACACGGGCCCACTGCCCTCGGCCCTCTCGGCGTCCCGCCACAGCGCGGTGGCCCGGCGCCGCGTCTCGAGGTCGGCTCTGGAGTAAGAGAGCCCAGCGCACCGCCGCTCACCAGGGCACACCATTGACTCGCACGACAATCAACGCTAGGATACGCTCATCACGACCCAGCGCTGCTTCCGTCTCTGAGCACCTAGCTGCCGGCGGGGTACGTCGGCACGACATGGAGGAGCCACCCATGCCCGTTGATATTCCATCGGCTGAGACGCTGAAAGAGATCTATACCCGCATGTGGCGTATCCGTTTGTTCGAAGAACAGGCGGAATACCAATCGAGTCAAGGCAAAGTCATGGGGGCCCTGCACACCTACATCGGTGAAGAAGGCGTCGCAGTGCCCGTCTGTGCCCATCTCCACGATACGGATTACATCACCAGCACACACCGTGGCCATGGCCACTGTATTGCCAAGGGCGCCGACATCCGCCGCATGATGGCTGAGCTGTTTGGCCGAGCCACGGGCTATTGCAAAGGCAAAGGCGGCTCGATGCATATTGCCGATTTCACCGTCGGCATGCTGGGAGCCAATGGCATTGTGGCCGGCGGCTTTGGCCTGGCCACCGGGGCCGGATGGGCGGCGCAGTTGCGCCAGTCGGGGCAAGTGGCGGTGTGCTTCTTCGGCGACGGCGCTGCCAACCGTGGACCGTTTCACGAAAATATCAACATTGGGGCGGTGTGGAAGTTGCCAGTCGTGTACGTCTGCGAAAACAACCAGTATGCGCAGTGGACAGCCCAGAAGGACGTCACGCTGGTGACCGATATTGCCAACTGGGCACCGTCGTATGGCATCCCCGGCGTGCAGGTGGATGGCATGGATGCCCTGGCCGTGTACGAAGCCGCTGGTGAAGCCATTGCGCGCGCCCGGCGCGGCGAGGGGCCGACGCTGCTCGAATGTAAGACCTACCGCTTCCATGGGCATAATTTTGGCGATCCGCAAATGTACCGCACCCGCGACGAAATCGCTGACTGGGTCGATAAGCGTGACCCCATCAAGCGCCTGGCGGCGTATGTACTTGAGGCTGGCATTATCAGTCCGGAAGAAGATCAGGCCATCCAGCAGCAGGTGGCGGAGGCTATCCACGAGGCGGTGCGCTTTGCGGAAAGCAGCCCGTATCCGACGCCCGACGAGCTGCACAAAGATATTTATTCGTACGAGTATGCCTAGATGTCCATTGCGTCCGTCCTGCGCCAATGCCCCCTGGGCCCGCCGGGCTCCAGCCCGGCTCCGGCAGCCACGCTGGTGTGTGGCGCTCCTAGGGGAAATCCTGGAACACGGGCAGCGTGTGTATGCCATGGACATTTAGAACGCTTGTGGGGAGTATCACGAGACCCCTGGAAGGGAGACAACTCATGCCCAAGATTAACATGCGCGACGCGCTACGTGACGCCTTGCATGAAGAGATGGCGCGGGACGAAACCATTATCATCCTCGGAGAAGACGTCATTGCCCACGGCGGCCCCTATGCTGTCACCCGTGGCATTTACGAAAAATACCCGCTGCGCATCCGTCAGACGCCCATCTCAGAAGCTGGGATTGTCGGCACGGCCCTCGGCGCAGCCCTGTGCGGGATGCGGCCGGTGGCGGAACTCATGTACGTCGATTTCGTCACCTGCGCCATGGACGAAGTGGTAAACCAGATGGCCAAGGTGCGCTACATGTTCGGCGGGCAGACCGACGTGCCGGTGGTGCTGCGTTTGCCCTCCGGCACAGCCCGGCTTATTGCGGCGCAGCACTCGCAGAGCCTGGAAGCCTGGTTTATGCACGTGCCCGGCTTGCAAGTGGTGATTCCCTCCACGCCGTATGATGCCAAAGGTTTACTCAAAACTGCCCTGCGCGGCAAAGATCCGGTGATGTTCATTGAATACAAACGCTTGTACACCAACGAAGGCGAGGTGCCAACCGACGACTACACCATTCCCTTTGGCCAGGCCGACATCAAACGCGCTGGACAGGATGCCACGATTGTCGCCACCGGCCCGATGGTGGGCAAAGCGCTGGAAGCCGCCGAGCTGCTCGCGGCGGAAGGTATTGAGGTGGAAGTCATTGACCCGCGCACCATTGTTCCGCTCGACAAGGAGACCATTTTCACCTCGGTGCACAAAACCAACCGCGTCATCGTCACCGACGAAGGAGCCAAACGCGCCGGAGTCAGTGCCGAGATCGCCTCGCTTATTGCCGAAGAATGTTTTGATGTGCTGGATGCGCCGGTGAAACGTCTGGCCTCGGCGAACGTGCCCATGCCGTTCAGCCCCGAGCTGGAAAAGCTGGTGATACCCAAAGCTGAGCAACTCGTGGCGGCGGTGCGCGCACTCATGGGCTAGCGCGGCACGCGAGGTCCATGGCATCAATGGGAGGTCGGGCTTCAGTCCGATAGGCACTGGCTTAGAGCCTGTCCCGGTCGGGGCGACCGGCCGGTCGCCCCGACTGCGACACGGACGGGTCTTTGGATGGTCTACTGGGATGGGCTCCTAGTATGAGGAGAAGGGCGATGGCGCTCGCATTTGGCATGCCCAGCCTGGGGCATACCATGGAAAAAGGCAAAATCATCGAGTGGTTGAAGCGTGAGGGGGATCCCATTGGCAAGGGCGAGCCCCTGGTGATTATTGAAACCGACAAGGTCATTACCGAAGTCGAATCGCCGATCGCGGGCGTGGTGTTGCGCATCGTGGCGCCGTCCGAAGAGGAACGCCCCATCGGGGCCTTACTGGCCGTGCTCGGAGCCCAGGGCGAGCAGCTCAGCGACGCCGAGCTACAGCAGATGCTCGGGCCGGTGGCTGCCGTGGCGGCGCCGGTTGCCCCCACCCCCGTTGTTGCTCCACGTCCGGAAGCGGCGCCGCGCGATAGCGGGGAGCGGCTCAAAATTTCCCCCATTGCCCGCAAACTGGCCGATGAGCTGGGCCTGGATGCCAGCACCATTGCGGGCACTGGTCCAGGGGGGCGCATTACCAAGGATGACGTGTTACGGGTGGCCGACGCCGTTAAGGCAGCTCCAGCCGCCGCGCCGATGACACCGTCCCCCGCTGTCTCTACGCCAGCCCCGTCCCGAGGTCGCCTGAGCGTGAGCAGCACCATTCCCCTACGCGGTATGCGTGGGCGCGTGGCCGAACGCATGTTTCAGAGCTGGAACACCATTCCCCGCGTCACCGAGGTGATGCAGGTGGACATGAGTGCGACAGTGGCCTTTCGTGAGGCCATGCTGGGTCAATGGGAGCAGCAGTACGGCCTGCGCATCTCCCTGAACGACATGTTGACCAAAGCTGTGGCCCTCGCCTTACGGCATCAGCCACGCCTCAACGCCACGCTGGTGGACCAGGAAGTGCGCCTGCACGACAGCGTCAATGTGGGAATCGCGGTCAACCTCGACGAAGGCCTGGTGGTGCCCGTCATCTGCCATGCCGACCAGAAGGATCTTGGACAGATCGCACGCGAGGGCCGCGAGCTGGCGGATAAGGCGCGTGCCGGGCGTTTGCAACTTGACGAGATCAACGATGGCACCTTCACCATTACCAATCTCGGCACCGCCGGCATTGAGCTGTTTACCCCGATTATCAACCCGCCACAGGTGGCTATTCTCGGGGTGGGCACCATCCAAAAGCGTCCTGTGGTGGTGGGCGATGCACTGGCCATTCGCCCGTCGGTGTATCTCTGTCTGGTATTTGATCACCGCGCCGTGGACGGCGTGCCCGCCGCCAATTTTTTACAAGAGTTAAAACGCCTGCTCGAAAAGCCGCAGGAGTACGCGCTCTAATGGGACGACTTGTTGTCCTCGCCCTCCTCACCCTCCTGGGCCTTCTCCCAGGCCTGGCTTCGGCCCAGACCTGGCACGAGAAAACCAGCACGCATTTCCGCGTGTTCTATCAGCAGCATCCGGCCTTTGCCAACGCCACGCTGCAGCATGCGGAATTCTACTACCGCCAGATTCAGCTGGATCTTGGCCTGACGCATGTGGTGCAGCGCGAGCAGCGCCCCTGGCTCTGGGAGCAGCGCTGTCAGATCTATCTGTATCCTGATCGCCTGACGTACCAACAAGCCACTGGCGCTCCGGCGTGGTCCGGGGGGTTTGTCAAGCATCGCCAGCGCCTCATCTACAGCTACATGGGGGCGGATACCTTCCTGGAGCAGATCTTGCCTCATGAGCTGGCGCACATTCTGTTTCGCGAGTTTGTTGGGTCTGACAATCCCCGTATTCCGCGCTGGCTCGACGAAGGCGTGGCGCAATACGCCGAGGAGGGACGCCGCGCTGCCTCCTCGGGCACCATGCAGCACTGGCTTACCCAGGATGTCTACATCCCGCTGGCGCAGCTCCAGACCCTGCGCCTGGGCCATGCTGCACACGGCGCGGCCCAGGTGTTTTATATCCAGGCCGCGACGCTCGTGCACTTTTTCATCACCGTATACGGTCCTCGGCGGTTCCTCGATTTCTGTAGCAATCTGCGCGATGGCTACACGCTTGAGCGTGCCCTCAGTTTCGCCACTGGCAGCAGTCTCAGCTCACTCGACGCGCTCGAAGACGCCTGGCGGGCTTTCCTGCTGAGCGATCCGTGATTACTCCCCATGGCTAAAGCCAGGGGGTTTACGAAGGATTTGCTAAGTCGTAGTGCCGGAGACGCCCCGCCTGGCTGACGCGGCAGCCAGGCGGGCAAGGTTCAGGTGTTCGTCCGAGGCGGGATCCGCGGCCTGCCAGCGCTGGGTCACGACCTGCAGATTGGTGTTGGCCGCCTTGGCCTGGCCATTGTGCAGCTGCGCCCGACCGAGCCAGAACAGATCACGCACCGAGTCCCGGCGTTGCAGGCGTGCCCGCAACATGGCCTCGGCTTTGTCAAACTGCTCGGCGCGGAGATAGGCTTCCAGCATCGTATCCTCAAACACTTCGCGCTGGGCGTGACTGCCGCCAATGCGAGAGAGTTGGTCTAGATGCGGCGCCCCAAACAACGGTTCCAGCAGCCGGACGGCCTCGGCGTACTCCGCATGCGCAAAGGCATTGATGCCCTGCGCCAGGGGTAGCGTCACCTCCCCGGCCAACACATCGCCCTGGTCCGCCAGGCCGCGCAGGCGGTCAATCATCTGCCCCATATAGACCTCATCCCCGGCGACGGCAAAGGCCAGGGCGGCGTGGGCATCGCGGAAGGCCGGTCCCGGTCGTGTCGCTGCCGGAGCCGCCAAGTCGCGCACTTCGGCCGGGGGCACGGGAAGCGTGGTGCCGCCATACAGAGACACTCGCCACAACAACGCCGCGCTGTCGTTTAAGGCAGGACTCTTATTGGCCAGCACCGCCGGGCGAATCTCGGCCGCATAGAGGTCGAGCACACGCGTGTAACGGCCCAGCGCCAACTCAAACAGGGCATGATGCCAGGAGAGGTGCACACGATACGGCGCCCGCGTGTCAAACGTCTGCAGCCAGGTCGCTAAAAAATCGCCACCGCTGGCAGCGTCGCCGGTCTCGAAAAACACATGGGCCGCCGAATGCGCCGCAGTGCCGTTGGTGGGACGTAAGGCGAGCGAGCGGAACGCCAGTCGGCGGGCCCCTTCCATGTCACCGGTTTCATGATGCGCAAAGGCATACTGCCCCAGAAAAGCCCAGTCATCCCCGTAGGCTGGAGCGACACTGCGCATCAAGGCGAGGAGGGTACCCGGGAAACTGGCGACCCCAGCGCCACTACAGCCGAGCATAAACAGACGCTGCACCACCCGAATCATCAGCATATCGCGGGGATAGTCGGTCAAGTGCTCGCGGATCAGGGCATAGGCGCTGGGGCCTTGGCCGTTGACGAACAAGGCGATGGCCTCAACCTGTTGTTGTTCACGGCGGGACACCCCACGCGCCAGAGCCTGGGCTTGCTGTGCAGAGGCCTTGGCCTCGGGCACCTGGGCCCGGAGGTGCAGCATATACGCCAGCGCGCTGTGCGCCAGCGCACACTCGGGGTCAGCCTCAATCGCTAGGGTGAATTGTTCCTCCGGGCCGTAATTCTGTTCCAGTAGCAGGTCGATACCCGCGATAAAATGCTCTGCAGTCCGGGCCGAACTCGTGGTCAGCGGCAGGTCATAACGGTCTTGCATCTGATGGGGCGTTGGCATCAGGAGATTCCTTCCTTGTAGCTGGCTCCTCACCCCACCGCCGTGTGGTGTCGCAGGAGCGGACTGACGGCATGAGGAGCACGGGACGATGTTCCAGAGACCAGTGAGCCTGGCGACGCTCTAGAAGCAGTATAGCATTAGATCTGGCTGATGGAGTAGTGTATAAGAGCATACCAGGCGTTGACGGACGCCTGACCAGCGCCGACGCTGTGTCACGTCCCTGGTTGCCGCAGGCACGACCAAGAGTGTACTGATGCACACGGAGAAAGAGGGTAGGCCTTATGCGTTACGACGTCATCATCGTGGGAGCTGGGTCCGCCGGGAATGTTCTGGCCACGCGACTGTCAGAAGACCCGCAACGATCCGTGCTCTTGCTCGAAGCCGGACCAGATTACCCAGACTTTGCCCATCTGCCCGAGGATCTCAAAAACGGCTACAACACCGCTGCGGCCCTGGTTGGGCCACACAACTGGGCTTTTACCGGGCAGGGCAATGCGCAGCAGTCAGAGCCTATGCTGGTGCCACGCGGCAAAACCGTTGGCGGCACCAGCGCCATTAACGGCCAGGTCGTGCTGCGCGGCACGCCGGAGGATTACGACGCGTGGGCGGCCGCAGGCAACGATGCCTGGCACTATCAGCAGGTGCTGCCGTACTTCCGCAAGATGGAAACCGACATGGACCTCGGTGGCAGTAGCGCCATGCACGGGGCGGACGGCCCGCTGCCAGTGCGACGCCACCAACCGGAGGCGTGGCAGCCGACGCAAGCCGCCTTCTATCAGGCGTGTCTGGCGGCGGATTTTCCCCCGGACGCGGATATGAATCATCCCGAATCCACCGGCGTGGGACCGTTCCCGATGAACAATCCCAACGGTATCCGCGTCAGTACCGCCCTGGCCTACTTGAGCCGGGCGCGTCATCGCCTCAATCTCACCGTCAAGGGTGATATCCGTGCCCTGCGCCTGTTGTTCGATGGCAAGCGTGTTACGGGCGTGCAGGTGGAGAGCGGTAGCCAGCCATTTACGGTCGAAGGCACGCAGATTGTGCTGAGTTCGGGGGCCATTGCCTCGCCGCATCTGCTCATGCTCTCTGGCGTTGGGCCTGCCGCACACTTGCAGAGCCTGGGCATTCCGGTGGTGCATGATCTGCCCGGCGTGGGCCAGAATTTTCGCGATCATCCCCTGGTGCCGGTCCTCTTCCATATCAACGAAAATTTTATCGACGACGCCCAAGGCCCGCGCTTGCAACTTGGCTTGCGCTACACCGTGCCGGGCTCCAGCATCCGCAATGACATGCAGATCATGCCCTCGTGGTTTACGGACCCGCGTGGTTACACCTATGCCGATGCCGATCCGCTGGGGGTGCGCTTTGTGGCGATCCTCGAGAAAGCCTTCGGTTCTGGTGAGATCCGCCTGGCCTCCGCCGATCCGCATGCGCAGCCCGCCCTGACTTACCGTTTACTGTCGCACCCAGGCGATGTCGAGCGCATGCGGCACGCCGTGCGCCTCGCCGTACAATTGGCCGAAAGCGCGCCGTTTCGCCATGTGCTGACCGAGCGCTTGGCCCCGACGGACGCCGATTTGGCTTCGGATGCGGCGCTGGATCGCTGGCTGCTCGCCAACGTGTCCACGGCGCACCACTTGGCCGGGACGTGCAAGATGGGTCCGGCCTCTGATCCCATGGCGGTGGTGGACCAGTATTGCCACGTACACGGGGTAGAGGGCCTGCGCGTGGTGGATGCGTCCGTGATGCCGGACGTGGTACGGGCCAATACCAATGCCACAACGATTATGATTGCCGAGCGCGTGGCGGATTGGGTCAAGGCTGGGACATAGCACGGTGGCGACCGGATGCCCTTACCGCGGGCCGCACGCCGCGGTGAGGGCTTGGAGGTCGGCGGCAGTCAACGTCAGCGGGTCGAGATCTTGCTCGCTTAAGAATTCGTGCATCACGGCCTCTTCGTCAGCCACATGCTTGAGCCCCAGGGCGTGCCCCAGTTCATGAGCTAACACGAGGAGGAGATCCTCGGGGCCGCGAAATTGGTAGATCGTGATGTCTGTGCCATTAAACTCTCCCTTGTGAAACTGACGTTGTGACCGCGAGAGCCAGTTATACGAGCGCACCTTGCGCGTGTAGGTGGTGATCAGCGTCTTGTCCTGTTCTTCTAACATCTGCAGCGTATGCCTGATCTCTCGTATCTCTTGTGTCAGGGCGCGGAGTTGGGATTGATCGGCTTCCAGGGAGGACCGTTCAGCCGCGAGGGTCTGCTGCGCCGATAATGGCGCGCCGCCCTGGGCGTTCCACTGGTCCACCTCAGCGTTATACGCTTGGAGCCGGGCCCGATGCGCTTCCTGCGCGGTCGTGTAGTGTAGGTGCTGCTCTTCATACGTTCTGCGCCACGTAAGGTAGGACTGCGCCAGGCTGGCATGCGTGGCTTCAGCTTGTTGGAGCTGCGGCAGCAAGCGTTGTTGGGCCTGCGTCGCATTTTGCCGCTCATCAAAGACAAAGTTGACGGTTAGCGGCGCGGTGCTCGTTTGGACGAAGAGGTTACGCCCAGCCGCCGTTTCCCACAGCCTCTCAGCCTGCCGCAGGGCTTTATACACGGCCCGGTCATCCAGATAGAAGCGGGGATCGAGTTGGCCAATCTTGTAGGCCACAGGCGTATGACAGGGTGGGACGCGTTGTCGCCATATCCAGAAACCACAGACAACGCTGAGAAGCAGACCGAGCACGGTGAGACGAGTGGCCATAGTTACCAACTGCGCAGGTGAAGTCGTGATGTTTGGCGTCATGGCGGCGCCTTGGCGCCGTACTCTGCGACACACGCGCAGACCCCCGCCCGTCTACAGTGCCTCTCTGTGCCAACCGATCTGTGACCACCCTATTCTACCCGTCCGCGGATGCCTGCAGCAACGCGAGGGTGGGCGGGGAGATCTGCAAACGCTCCTGTGGTAGAGTACCGGCCTCTGGTAGATGGCCCATCGAGGCCTGGGCACCGCGGGATGAGGACGAGGGGACAATGCGCACAGCATGGCTCGGGTTGAGCGTGTTCTATACCGCAGTCATCGTGTATGGCAGCCTTGTCCCATTCGACTACACGCCTCTCAGTGTGGCAGAAGCCTGGGAGCGCTGGCAACACCTCCAGCGCTTCGTCTTCTATTCACGTGCGGTCTGGCTGACGCATAGCCTTCGGTTCGCCCTGCTCGCCTTTCTGTGGTCCGGGGTCTGGATTGCCTCCTCGCGTCGGCGCCGCGTGCTGGTCGGCACCGTGGTCTGCAGTGCCTGCGTCGGCGGCGCCGTCGCCCTAGAGTTCGCCCAGCTCTACATACCTAGTCGTACAGTGACGCAAAACGATATTGAGGCGGGAGCCGTTGGGGCGGTGCTTGGAGTGCTCGCGTGGTGGAGCGTGGGCGCTGCTTGCCTGCGCTGCGTGTACCATCTCACCCACAATATCCAGGTCGCCCTCCGGGTTTTCTTTGTATTGTATGGCCTGTGTTATGGTGTGGTGGCACTCTTCCCGTATGATTTCGTGCTGTCCATAGAGGAATTCCGCGCGCTGCTGGCCTATCGTCCGCTCGCAACATTCCTGCTGGGCACCAACAGTGCCGAGGGGCTACGCTATGGCCTCTCCCTCGTGCTGGAAGGGCTGGCGATGATCCCGCTCGGGGCCGTGTTCGCGCCGTCCTCTGTGCAGTCGCGTCGTGTGGGCGGGGTGTCCCTGTTCGCCATCGGTGCTGCTCTCGGGCTCGTGGTGGAGGGCGGAGACATGCTGCGGTATTCTGGCAACGTCGCGCTGCTCTCGCTCGTGACACGTGGGTGTGGGCTCTTGGTAGGCTGTCGGGTGGCGGAGCTGTGCAAAACCATCCCGCGGCGCCCGATGCTCCAAGCGTTGGGCCCCCTGGCACGGTGGCTCATATGGCCGTATCTCCTCATGCTACTCGTGGGCAGTGATCGCGTGATGACGGCCCCTCTCTCTCTGCATGCCGTGATCACAGAGCTGAAAATCCTGCGGTTTTTTCCCTTTGCGGCCTCCCACCTGAGTCCGGCCACGCTCTCACTCAGGGACTGGGTGTGGACCGCGCTCCTGTCTCTCCCCTTTGGACTGCTGTATCGGGCCGCAGGCGCCGCATTGCCCACTGCCCAGCGCTGGTTGCTGGCGGGAGGCGTCAGTGTCGTAACCGTGTCCCTGCTGGGGATAGGGCGGTTCTTTTTCCAGAGCGTTATGGATTCCGACACGCTGCTCGTCAGCTGCGGGGCCGCGCTGGCCGGCTACGGCCTCGGTGGGTCTATCCGCCACCTCAAGCGACAGCCTGCGGTGGCTCTTTCGACTGCCACACCACCGCGTACCACACCGGCCAGCACGGGACGTGCCAGCGGTCTTATCCCACGCTGGCAGCGTGTCCTGGCGTGTGTCTTGGTGATGCTCCTCGGCCTCTGGCTCTCGCAGTATTCCTGGCCTAGCACCGCCTGGGGACTCGGCTTGGCAGGATATGGGTTGCTGCTGGGCCGTTCTCCGTGGTTGTGGTTGCTCGTGGTTCCGGCAGTCCTGCCGGTGCTCGATGGCAGGAATCCCACCGGATGGCTGGTGGGGGACGCGCTGGATATGCTCCTGCTAACGACCATGGCGGTGAGCCTGTGGTGTACACCGCTGCGCCTGCCACCGCACGCCACGCTCGGGTTGGGTGGTCCTCTGGTGTCTTGCTGGTTACTGTCAGTACTTTGCAGTGCGCTACGGAGTATACTCACCGAGGCGCCACACCATGCCGAAGCCCTCCTGGGCTATGGCGGTCCCCTCCATGGCTGGTGGGCCTTCAAGGCCTGGATCTGGCCCTGGCTCTTCCTGCCAGGCTTGCGTGCGCTGCATGCCCAGGAGCCGGGTCTGACGTTACGACGCGTCGCACTGGGAACTGGGGTCGGACTGTTGAGCGCCTCCGTCGCGGTCTGGTGGGAACGTGCCATGTTCACAGGCTTGTGGGCGGTTGACGCCGCCTCCCGAGCCGTGGGGAGCTTCCCAGGTGTGCACACCGGTGGTGCCGCATGGGAGGCGTATCTGGTGATGAGTCTGCCGTTCCTCAGTTGGGCCTGCCTGGTGGCACAGCCCCGGTGGCGCCTCCTGGCCAGCGGCGTGGCGGTGGTGGCAGGGTACGCGCTCCTAGTGACTTTTAGCTATACGACCTATCTGGCGGCGCTTGGCGCGTGTGGTGTGCTGCTCCTCGGCTGGCCCCTGTCCGCACGCCCTGCATCTCCGCGTCCTTACGGCGCGCTGAGACGCGTGGCGGGTGGCCTCTTACTACTCCTGGTGGGGAGTCTGCTGGTCTACAGCCCCGAACGGCTCCAGCCTGTGCGCCCCATGTCGGGCGACGCAGCCACACGGTGGGCGTATTGGGCGCATATCCTCTCCTTGCGCCCTCCTGATCTGCTGTCGCAGCTGGTGGGAGCCGGGCTGGGGCGTTATCCCGCGCTGCAGCTGGCGGCGCTTCCGGATGAGCGCCGTCCGGGAAGCGCCCTGCTAGTCGCCGAAGAGGGCAATACTTTCCTGCGTTTGCGTGGTGGGACCACGGCGTATATCGCGCAGTCCATTGCCGTCCAGCCGCAGGAGCGCTACTGGTTACTACTCGATGTCCGTACCTCCTCCTCCCCCACAGCTCAGCTCGGCGTGCTCGTCTGTGAGAAGCACGCCATCCATATCGGCACCTGTGTCTCCCAGGAGTTCGCCATAGCGCCTGCTGAAACATGGCGACGGCAGAACTTGCCTGTCGACCTTGCTTCTGTAGGGCGTCCCAGGACCGTGTTCGGCTGGCAAGCGCCACGGTCTTTGCTCCTGATGACGCCAGAATGGGGCCAGACGCTTGAGGTCGATAATGTCCATCTGCTGGATAGTCGTGGCCGCGACCTCTTGACGAACGGCGATTTCGCCCAAGGGGGCCTCCAGTGGCATATCAGCCATGACGACACCCCCATCTGGCACATACAGCATTTCTGGGTCGCTCTCCTGTTCGAGCACGGCCTGCTGGGGCTCGTGACCTTTATACTGTTGCTACTGTATGTGAGTATCCGACTGGGCGTGGCGATCAGACGCGGCCACCAGTACGCCGTCATCTTCTCGGCCTCCATGCTGGCGTTCTTGGTGATTGGACTGACCGATAGCATCATTGATGCCCCACGTCCCACCATGTTTCTGGGTGTGCTGTGCATGCTGGTACTTGTCACCGGACTGCCAGCTCAGGCAGGCAGCTTGTCAGTCCCAGCGTCCAGGATCTCTCCCGAGATCCCTGAGGGCTGACGTTCTATGCAGACCTTGACTGTGCTGTCTGCACAGAGCCGATTGGCGGCGGGCTGGGTGAACGCCCATGCGGCATGGCCTGTGGGCAGCCCGTCTACAGCAGACAGCCCATCCGCAGATGGCAGGCTGGGAGCCTTACGGCGCGCTCTACCGCTGTAGACATGCGGTCCGACGGTTGGGTACTAGCTCCCAGAGGGGGAGGCCACGCCGGTCTGAGAGGCATCCTGACGGCTCCGTAGGCTTGCACCGGGACACGCCGCGCAGATATAGCATCTCTGCCGGGTTCGCACCACTGTACCGCGGAAGAAAAACACCTTAAGCAAGGCAGAACACCCTGTTGGGCGACGGACACCCAACGGGCCATTCCCCTGTCGCCTGAAGGCGACAGCCCCCTTGCCCGGCTTTCTGTGGCCACGCTCCGGGTACGCGTCGGACGCGCGCCACGCACGAGCCGCCCTCTGCTTGACACACTGTAGAGCCAGCCCTACACTCCCCATCAGGCAGCAACACCTACCGCGCACGGTAGGGCGCACTCCACAGGCTCCGCAAAGGTGGGTACGGCATGACTTCGACACGTTTGATGACACGCTGGAGTATAGGGTTTCTGGTCATGGCGCTTGGGCTAGTCGCCCTCTGGAGCATGCCGTTTTCCTCGGCCAACGCGCGCTCGCACGATCTCCAAAGCCAGGTGCGCGATCTCCTCCTGCGCGTCCGCGAACTCGAAACCAAGCTGGCCTGTGTGGGGAAAGAAGGCGACAACGTGGTGTTTGAGAAGTGCAACGTCTATATCCGCAGCGGCAGCGGTCAGACCGATGGCGAGGTGAACGGTCTGGGGAACTTGATCATCGGGTATAACGAGAGTGCCAGTGAGACGATCAAACGGAGTGGGTCACACAATCTGATCATTGGTCCAGAACACGCCTATGCGAGTTTTGGAGGGCTGGTGGCAGGCCGTGAAAATACCCTCAGTGCCCCGCATGCCAGTGTGCTGAGTGGACGTCTCAACACCGCTAGCGGTCTCGGTGCCAGTGTGAGTGGTGGCAGCGTGAACACCGCGAGTCGTGATTTCGCCAGCGTGAGTGGCGGCAAGAATAATGAAGCGAAAGGCATCAGCGCGAGTATTAGCGGAGGCAGCAGTAACACGGCGCCTGGGGAATTTGCCAGTGTCACCGGCGGCTCAGACAACGCGGCCAACGGGTTCGCAGCCAGTGTGCAGGGTGGCTCAGGCAATGTCGCCACGGGCAACTACTCCAGCATTAGCGGGGGAAAACGACGTGATGCGAGTGGGCAGGATGCCTGGCGTGGTGGGAATTTATTAGAGCAGCATTGAGAGTGTGCGCAGGCCGAGCGCTACGGCCTGCGCAATATGTCTTCGCCAGTGCGTGCCTCTGGACGGTGACTGAGGGTGGTGTGGCGTCCCCAGACACGCGGTTGGCGCACAGGGCAGGCCACAGCGCCAGGCTTTAGCCTAGCGCTGTGGCCTGTGAGAGAAGATCGGGGTCTTCCTCTGCTTCGGCCTCCTATCCACCATGCAGGGCGATCAATGCACCCCTTTGCGGTATCAGAGGGAGCTTGAACACCTGCACGGCACGGACCAAAAGCCCAGCATCGTCCACCAAGCGTATGGTCTGCCCGCCCTGGGCGATGAGCTGTTCGTTGGTTCTCCGCGTACTCTCAACAATTCTACCAGCGTAGTCACGCAGGGCACGACTCACCTGCGCCTGTGCCTGCGCGCCAGCGGCAATTTTGTGGACTGCGGACACCAGCGCTGCGGTACTCTGCTGGGTCTGGCGCATTTGCTCCCCAGCCTCTCCGGCTAACCGGCTGCCATCGACTACTTGGCTAATGACCATGGCCATGGTGGTCGCCGTATCCGACATCTCGGTCTGGATATTATGCACCAAATGCGTAATCTGTTCGGTAGCCTGCTGGGCAGTTTCCGCCAGCCGTTGCACTTCGTTCGCTACCACGGCAAAGCCCCGGCCTGCTTCTCCGGCCGTGGCGGCGTGCATACTGGCGTTGAGGGCCAGGATGTGCGTGCGTTCCGCAATGCTGGTGATCAAACTCACGGCTGTACCGACCTCGTGCGACCGTTCCCCCAAGAGCTTAATACGCTGTTCAGTCTCACGGATGGTATCCCGGATGCTGTGAATACCGTCCACCGTGTTGCTCACAGCGGTTAGCGCGGTTTGCGTCTGCCCAATCGCGTCTTCCGCCGCCACGTCACAGTCCTGGGCCAGCGCAGCGATTTGCTGCATGGCGGTTGCCGCTGCGGCCAGTTGGGTCGCCGTCTGGGTGACTTGTTCCCGCTCGGCCTCAGCGAGGGCACGCACTGTATCGCCCTGCACCTGCACCTCTTGTGAGGTAGTAGCCACACGGCCAGCAATGTGGACCACCGTGGTCAGCACCCCGGCCATCTCTTCGGCTAATTGGTTGAGCGCGTCCGCCACAGGCCCCGTGGCGTCTTCTGTCATAGGAATCTGCACCGTGAGATCGCGCTCACACAGCTGATGCACGGCATACAGCAAGCCAGTGACGGCGTCGTTGAGGGCCTCGTTCTCCTGCTCAGCTTCCGCAAGACGAGCCGCGCGCTCGGCTTCATAGAGAGCGCGCCCATCCAAAAGGCTATCGAAGGCGTCTCCCAAGGTCGCCAGTTCATCACGCCCTCGTATCTTGGTCCGGACTTCTCTGTCGCCAGCGATGACGCGAGAGACGATGTGCTGCAGATAAAGTAACCGACGCCTGAGGGATGACCCCACTAACCCGAGCGACAGGATAAGCAGCACGGCAACCGAGACCAACGCCACCCCAAAGACCCGATGAATCTGGGTAATCCGTATGGACCCGTGCTGGCGGTTTTCTTCCATAGCTTGCAGGGTCATAGAGCCAAGGGAGGACAGCAGCGGGGCGGCAAAGCGTTGTTGCTGGTGCAATTTAGCGAGTGAGCGCTCCCGTTGTTTGACGCGTTCCGCTAGACGCAGGAAAGCCTCGTGATACGCATCAAGCCTGTGCACGAGCTGCGTTTTCTCTGCCTCAGTCGCGTGCCCGGCCTGCACGGCATCACTCAACGTCTTTTTCGCCGCTGACAAGTTCCCGGCTTGGATAGCTTTACCTTGGAGCATGAACTCGCTCTCATACTGTTGTACGGTCACCCAGAGTTCGTGCAGCGCTGTCGCCTCTTGACGCTGACCACTGACCGGCGCTCCCAGCGTAGGCAACGCTTGCTCCACCGCCGTGGCCGCCTGACGTACGGTGCCGCGTAGGCCACTCTCTGCATCGAGGCCAATGGCGATCGTATAGCCGATGGTCTCCTGCGCCGCACGTTGAAAGGCGCTGACCGCTGCAGTAAGCTCTAGGCTCCGCGCGCGCGTTTGCTCGGTCAGCGCCAACCGCTCAAGCGTCGCAGAAGCCATATAAGCTTCGGACATCGTGGTCGTGAACTGGCTCATGAGCGACGGCGTGTTCTGGATGAAAAAATCTTTCAAGAGTAATTCACTCTCAAGAGTTTTCGCCCCGGCGAGAGCCGTAGAGATGGTGAACGCGTTGAGGGCTTCCGTGCGCTGTACTACCTCCTCGTGTACCTGCACGAGGCGGAAGTACGTAGCGCCGACACCGGCAAAACCCACCAGCAGGATGCCGGCAACTGCGGTGAGCTTGTGAATGATGCTCATACGTTGAAACATTGTCGTCATGACACTACACCTTCTTCTCGCTTACCGTCATGTCCCGCCCATGCTACCCCGGCGACGGGGAGCACACGCCCCTTAGCCCAAGATTGTGAGTTGATCGAGGATCTCTTGTGTCGTATACGGTTTTGTCACGTACCCCTTAGCCCCCTGCATCTGCGCCCAGAGGCGATGCACCTTCTGTGTCTTACCCGTTACAAAAACTACCGGAATCTCTTTCGTGGCGCTGTGGTGGCCCAACTGACGACAGGTACGAAAGCCGTCCTGCCCTGGCATCATGATGTCGAGGAAAATTAAATCGGGTTTTTCCAGCATCGCCTTATCGAGCGCCTCCTGACCACTGGTGGCCGTCACCACCAGATATCCGGCGTCGGTCACAATGTTGGACATGTTCGTCAAATCGGTGAGAGAATCGTCAACCACGAGGACTTTTTTCATCACCATCATTGCTCTCCTCATTCGGTAACTTCGCACGTCCTACTGGCCCTGTTAGGAAAGGGCTAAGAACTAGCACATTGGTAGAATATTTACTACTTCCAAACCCGCAATTTTATGCCCGAATTGTTACCTCATAGATCACTTTCTTTACGTGATGTGTTCTTGTCTTAATGTTGTATCGGATTTTTATGAGAAATCTTAACATAAAAAGTAACATTTTCATACGACTTCTCACACCTTTCTGCTTTCCTCATTGGAGGGATGATAGTCAGTATGAGAAAAGGGAGAATCGTTAGTAGAAGAATGTCATTTATGATTCTTACTATTCTGTAATTATAGGGCATATTATCGCCGCCCCAAACTATAGCGCATGGTGCCAGGGTGTGGTATACACGACGTAAGTTTCTCACTGCTGAAGGAGAAGAGCGATGCACACACAGTGGCTCCTGGCGCGCACCCCTGCAGAGGGCTTGCCGACCGCAGCGGATTTTCGGCGCGTTGAAGCACCTATCCCGGAGCCTGGGGCCGGACAAATGCTCACGCGCACCATTTACCTGTCCCTCGACCCATATCAGTGGGGCCGGAGGCGCAGCGGCCTGGAAGTGCCCGGCGAGGTCTGCCATGGCCGCACCGTGTCGCAGGTCGTCCGCAGTAATATCCCGGCGTACCGCGAGGGTGATTTTGTGTTCAATACCGCGGGCTGGCAGGAATATGGCTTGAGCGGCGAGGGCGTGTCGATTTTTGGCTATATGTTCCCGCGCAAGCTCGATCCGGCCCAGGCGCCCATTTCGACCGCCGTGGGTCTCATGGGCATGCTCGGACTCACGGCCTATTCTGGGATGCTGGTGCAGTGCGCGCCGCAAGCCGGGGAGACCGTCGTGGTGTCCGCCGCCTCGGGGGGCGTGGGACAAATTGCTGGGCAGCTAGCCAAAATTGCCGGGTGTCGGGTGGTGGGGATTGCCGGCATCCAGGCGAAATGTGATTTTGTTGCTGATACACTGGGGTTTGACGCCTGCGTGTCGCACAAAAGCGCCACCCTGGCAGAAGATTTACGGGCCGCCTGCCCGGATGGTATCGACGCCTACTTTGAAAATGTCGGCGGGGCGGTTTTTGCCGCAGTGTTGCCGTTGCTCAACTCACAAGCCCGCATCAGTCTCTGCGGCTTGGTGTCGCAGTACGGTGCGACCACCGGGGGCGACCCACACGAGGCCTGGATGGCGCTCGGTACCCCGACCTTTGCACGCCAGCAGGTGCACGTACACCGTCTGCACGTACGTGAGTTTGTCGACGAGCACCAAGCCCGCTTTCTGGCGCAGATGGGCGACTGGATTCGCGCTGGCCAGGTGAAATATAAAGAAGATCTGTGGCCCGGGTTGGCGCAAGCCCCCACAGCCTTTCGCGCCATGCTCGAAGGCGGCAATTTTGGGAAGACGTTGGTGGGTGTGGGCGATGATCCTACCCTGGATGCGACCCTCCAAGCCCGCCGCGCCAGCAGTAATGTCTTATCAGCCTGAACAGAAAGGGACCGCCCGTATGTTGACGGCGCAACTTACATCGCACATCAATACCTTTTGGGACCAGGAGATTCTCCCGGCCCTGCACGACTATATCCGCATTCCTAACGAATCCCCGCTCTTTGACCCGGACTGGCAGGCGCACGGCCACATGCAACGTGCTGTGGATCTCGTCGCCGCCTGGAGCGCGCGGCAAGCCATCCCCGGCGGCACGGTCTCTCTGCTGCAAGATGGGAACCGTACGCCACTGTTGTTGATCGACTTCCCGGGCGACCTGCCTGACACCGTGTTGATGTATGGGCATCTGGACAAACAACCCCCCATGGTCGGCTGGCGGGACGACCTCGACCCGTGGACGCCCCACTTGGATGCGGAAGGCCGCCTCTACGGACGAGGCGCTGGCGATGATGGCTATGCCGTGTTTACCGCCCTGGCCACGGTCAAAACCCTCAAAGACCTCGGCCAACCGCATGGCCGTATCGTTATCCTGATTGAATGCTCGGAGGAAAGCGGTTCTCCCGACCTGCCGTACTACATCAACACCTATGGTGCCAGCCTCGGCACCCCAAGCCTCATCATCTGTCTGGACTCCGGTTGTGGCAATTACGACCAGTTGTGGAGTACGACCAGCCTGCGCGGCCAGATGGTGATCACCCTGCAAGTTGAAGTCCTGCACGAAGGGGTGCATTCCGGCCTGGCCAGCGGCATTGTGCCCAATCCCTTCCTGATCCTGCGTAAGCTCTTGGATCGCCTGGAAGATACGGACACCGGCGCATTACGTCTGCCTGAGCTGTACGTGCCCATTCCTGACGAACGCCTCCGACAAACGGCCCAGGCTGCCAGCATCCTCGGCGGAGCCATTGTCGATGATTTCCCCCTGCTGGACACAGTGCACGTCTTAGCGGACAACCCCGTGGAACTCCTGCTCAACAACAGCTGGCGTCCGGCCCTCGCCGTCACCGGCCAGGACGGCATGCCATCCGTCACCCAAGCCGGCAATGTTTTGTTGCCCCAACTCACCTATAAAATGTCGCTCCGCCTGCCGCCCACGCTCACCGCGGACACTGCCGCTGCCGCCGTCACACGCTTGTTACAGAGCGATCCACCGTTCGGGGCCCGCGTCACCGTCACGGCCAGTGGCGCCAATGGCTGGAATGCACCGGCCCTGGCACCCTGGCTCGAGGAGGTGACCGATCAGAGTTCTCAGGAGTTTTTTGGCAAGGAGGCGTGCTACATCGGTCTGGGCGGGTCGATTCCCTTCATGGCCATGCTGGGCGAGCGCTTTCCCGAGGCGCAATTTTTGATCACCGGTGTCCTGGGGCCGCATGCCAATGCCCACGGCCCCAATGAGTTCTTGCATACCCCGTATGCCAAGAAGCTCAACTGTTGCCTGGTGCGTGTGGTGGCCGCGCATTACCAGCAGGCGCACGAGCGCCGCGTTGCAGTGAGGAGTTGACGCCCTGGCTGAAGGTGGTTAAGATGAAAGCCACATGCGGCACGCCCTGATCGCGTGTCGCAGTGTGTCTGTGCCGGGGTGGTGGAATGGTAGACACAACGGACTTAAAATCCGTTGGGGTAACACCCGTGCCGGTTCGAGTCCGGCCCTCGGCATTGGTCGGCCTGGGACGTGACGCACGTCCCGCCCAGGTCATCTCCAGTGGTGGAACCTCACCGTACCTACAGAGCAGATCGTCGCATGGCCGATATTTTGGTAACAGGTGGCGCAGGATTTATTGGTGCACACCTGTGCACCCGGCTGTGGAACGAGGGGCATCACGTCGCTTGCCTGGATAATTTTGATCCGTTTTACGCACCGGCCATCAAGCAGGAACACGTGCGCCGCTTGCAGCAGCTCGCCGGCACCAGCGGGCGCTTCGTGTACCACGAGGGCGACATTCGCGACACCGCACTGCTCCAACGCCTCTTCCAGACGACCTCATTTGATCTCGTCATCCATCTCGCGGCCCTAGCGGGCGTGCGCCCTTCAATTGCGCGACCAGTGGCCTATAGCGAGGTCAATATCCAAGGGACACTCCACCTGCTCGAATGCTGTCGGCAGTATCACGTGCAGCAGATGCTCTTTGGCTCCTCCTCGTCCGTCTATGGTGCACGCCAGCGTGTGCCATTTGCCGAGGACGACGATGTCAGCCTGCCCGTGTCTCCCTATGCCGCCACCAAACGGGCTGGGGAACTCCTGTGTTATACCTACGCCCATCTCCATCATCTCCGCATTGCCTGCCTACGGTTTTTTACCGTGTACGGCCCCTACCAGCGCCCGGATCTCGCTATCCACAAATTTGCACGCCTCATGCTGACCGGACAACCCATCCCCGTGTTCGGTGATGGCACATCGCAACGTGATTACACCTACGTTGATGACATTGTCGAGGGGATGGTCCGTGCCTGGCAGTGGCTGCAGCAGCCGGCGCAGGCGGAGCACGCGTATGAGATTTTCAACCTCGGTGGGGCCCATCCCGTGCCCTTACTTCGCCTCATTCGGCTGCTCGAAACCGCGCTGGATTGCCCAGCACAGCTGGATTGGCAGCCCGAGCAGCCCGGCGATGTGCCACGCACCTACGCCGATTTACGCAAGTCTACGTCCATGCTGGGCTACTGCCCGCAGGTTGATATTGCCACGGGTATCGAGCGGTTTGCCACCTGGTTCCGGGCGTATTATCAAAGCGTCTGAAAAGGAAGCCGTATGAAATTGCTCACCTATGATACGGGCCAGGGACCACAGGCTGGCGTCGTGGTCGATGGGCAGATCCTCGACGTCGCTACCGTCTTAGGGGAACCGGGTGGGCTGCGGGACATCCGGGCCCTGCTCGAATTACCCAATGATCCGCTTGTCCGCCTGCGCACCGCGCTGGCCTCGACCACCATCACCGCTGGCGTGCGCCTCGACAGCGTGCGTCTGCGGGCACCCATTCTCCAGCCGCCCACGGTGCGCGATTTTATGGTGTACGAAGGGCACGCCACCGCCGGAGGCACCAGGGAACTGTCCGATGCCTGGTATCGGTTGCCCATTTTTTACTTTTCCAATCCGCTGCGCATTTTTGCCCCGGACGATGCCGTGCCGTATCCCTCGGCGGCGGAGCAGCTCGATTATGAGCTGGAGATTGGGGCGGTGATCGGGCGGGAAGGGAGTAACATCGCGGAAGCCGATGCCTTAGCGTACGTGGCTGGCTTTACGATCTTCAACGATTGGAGTTGTCGGGACCTACAACGGGACGAAATGCAGGCGCGTCTTGGCCCAGCCAAAGGGAAGGACGCCGCGACCTCGCTGGGCCCCTGGCTGGTCACCACCGACGAGCTGGCGCCGTTTTTCCGTGATGGACGTTTGCATGTGCGCTGTTCCCTGACTGTCAATGGCGTGACGTGGATGGAGGGGGATGGTGGCACGATGTACCACACCTGGGGGGCGATGATTGAACGGGCCTCGCGTGATAGCCGTCTCGTGCCCGGCGATGTGCTTGGTGGTGGCACAGTGACCGGTGGCTCCATCAGCGAAGCGATCTGCAATGGCTATCCGGCACGCTTTCTTCAACCGGGGGATGTCGTGGCGATGGAGGTGGAAGGTATCGGGGTCTTGCGCAATACCATCGCCCCAAAGGTGGACGTCGATCCCAACTACCGCTTTAAGGCACCGCCGGGTATCTAGCGTAGAGCGAGGGAGTATTGCCTCCCTCGCTCTGCCACTGCACCACGTGTCTTATGCCCCAGGCAGGGCCGCGAGGCGTGACAGCAGGGTGTCGACCGCTGCCGCTCCTGGTGTGGTGATGCCCACCGTCAAGCGTGAGGCCTCCTCACGGCGATGCTCTACGGCCACGGGCTGGCCCGGATACACCTGCGCGAGGAACGGCGTCAGATGCGGTGCCAACTCCGCGTAGGCCTCCGGGGTGTTGGGCGCCCGGAGGCGGTCGTTACAGCGTAATAACAGCTCATCCTGGTGAAACCGGAGGCGTCCCTGCAAGGCTGGATGCGTCGCCAGACGTTGGCAGGCCGTGAACGCGCACTGCCATACCGAGCGCAACCGTGCCACGGTGTTGGGTAGGGCGCGACGGCTCAGATGCGTTTCACGACGACGGCTGTACAGCAGGCCTAGACGCCCGGCAGCGAGGTCCATGGTGTAATGCGCATCATGCGCCACCAGGACCACCCCAGGACCGTCTGGCACGTGGCGGTAATCTGCCACGTCGATCAGCAGTTCATCGAGCTGCTGCGTCTGAATAAAGTCATGGAAGACCGGGATAAACTCCTCAATCTCTACACTCGAACTCTGGTCCACAAACACTTTTAATTCGTACTTCAGGGTCTCCACGCAACACCATCCTCTGTGTTAGGGCAGGGCCGGTTGTGGATTGAGCCGGTTGTAGCACGCATAGGCGGCCTCAATGAACAGGCGGGCCTCTTCAATACGACGCCGCACTGCTTCCAGACTCAGCCCCTCAAGGCCCTCGTCGTGGGCATGAAACAGGTACAGGGCAAATGTTGGCCCGGCAAAGGGGTCATAAAAGAGCTGCGTGTCATAAAAACGCTGCCGGAATTCGGCCACCAGGTACTCGAAATCCTCTTTGACATCAATGAATTGGACCTGGATCAGCGCTTTGGCGGCTTGCAGCATCGCGGCATAGGCCGTCTGGGCGGCTTTGGCACTCTCGCCGTTCTCCAGGAAAAGTTGTGCCTCAAACACCTGCCGTTCGCTGGCGGCTAACCCGAACTGGGTCATGGACACTACCTCACCGGCGCACTCACCAATACCCATATCTCCCAGGCTGTACTCCCGGGGATTGCCCCAGTCGGCGTAGTAAGAGCGGTCCTCGGCGTAGGACGGCACCCGCGTCAGGTCGTCGAGCAGCGCCCGCAAGCGGGCTTTGCCGATGCGCTTAATGAAGGTCTGGAACGTGTCCCCGTCCTGACGCTCTTTGGCGTAGAGATCCGTCAGCCGCGCCATGGCGTCTGGGATACGTTTGGAGGGAATCGCCACCGTGGAGAGCCCGTAGGCCCCAGCGTTGTCGGTGCTTTGGCCACCGAGCACCACCTGGAAATGTGGCACCGCATGATTGCCGACTTTCCGACTGACGCCATAGAAACCAATGTCGGCAATGTGATGCTGTCCGCAGGAATTAAAGCAACCGCTGACTTTGACATTGAGCGGTCTGACCGCGGCGTCGAGGCTACCATTTTGCGCCAGAATGCGCTGCCGCAATTCCGCCGTCAGCCCCCGTGAGGACGAAATCCCGAGTTTGCAGGTGTCCGTGCCAGGGCACGTGGTAATGTCCGCCAGTGTCCCAGCTCCATCTTGTCCTAACCCGGCCGCCACCAGCTCCGTATACAGGGCTGGGAGATCCGCCTGACTGATCCAGCGTAGGACGATATTTTGCGCCACGGTCGTGCGCGCCCGCCCGCCGTTGTAGCGCCGAGCAATGGCGGCGAGGGTGCGCATTTGCTGGGACGTCAGATCGCCGATGGGGAGACACAGCGTCACCACCGCGTAGCCGGTCTGCCGCTGCGCGTAGACGTTACTGGCATGCCAGGACGCAAAACCCGCGGGATGCGGGCCAGTGCCAAGCACACCAGCTGGACGGGTGGGCTGGTCGTCCGTGCCGTGCAGGTCGCTGAGATAGACCGTCCAACGTGGGTCTTCCGGCAAAATGGCTCGCTCTTCCTGTACCAGACGGCGAAATTCGTCAATACCCAGCTTGGCAATTAAAAATTTCAGCCGCGCCCGGGCCCGATTCCGCTTTTCCCCCAGGCGTGCGAACACGCGGCACACGGCCTGCGCCAACGGCAGTAACTCGGCTTCCGACACAAAGGCGTCGAGCAACTGTGCCTGATGCGGCACGGTCCCGAGGCCACCGCCCACGTAGAACTCAAAACCACGCTGGATCTCGCCATGTTCCACCCGCGTGCTGGCAATGAGGCCCAGGTCATGCATATTGACCAGACCGCAGGCATCCTGCGCGCACCCCGAAAAGGCTGGTTTAAATTTGCGACCAAAATCCTGCGTGTCCTTGTGGCCTAGTAAAAAATACGTCAGGGCATGAGCATACGGCGTGATGTCAAAACCCTCATCACGGCACACCCCCGCCCGTGGGCAGCCAGTGACATTGCGCACGACATTGCCACAGGCTTCCAGCGTGGTAATGCCCACGGCGGCGAGGCGGCGCATGAGATCCGGTGTGTCTTCAATATGAATAAAGTGCAGTTGAAAATCCTGACGGGTCGTGATGTGACAAATAGCGTCGGAGTATTCTTCCGCCAGGTCGGCCAGGGTCTCCATTTGGACCGCGTTCAAGCCGCCAAAGGGAATTTTGATGCGCTGCATTCCCGGGGCATCCCACATGGTCTGCGGCCCTTTGGTGAGAGCGCCGGAAGGATACGGCAACTGTTGGACGCTCACGCCGTCATGTCGCTGCCCATTATCATAGCGTTGCCCGTAGACGCCCCGGCGCAGGCGCGATTCCGCAAAGACGCGCTCGTCGATCTTCCCCTGCTGCCGTAGCGTGATCTGCGTCTCGTAAATATGAATTTCTTCATCCATCTCTGGGGCAATCTGGCCCTGCAAGGCGCCTTTCCAACTCAGAGCATGCGGCATACCAGGCTTCCTTTCCTGCCTACATCATAAAAAAAGCCCACCCCCTGCTGTGAGGGAGTGGGCTGGTGTACTGAGGTCTTCGAGCAATCTATCCGCTCAACCTCCCGGCTCCACCCCCTCCGGCAGCGCAACAACAACACGCGCAACAACAGCAACAACATGGGGTAGCGCAGAGACAGGCTGACAGAAACATCATAGTGCGGATACTCGCCTAGGGTCGTTTTGGCAAAAGATGATGATGTGCGTAAGCTACCACAGCATGCTATCGTCTGTCAACGTGCGCCGCTCTACGTGGCGCTTTGTGTGGCGCTGTGCCAGGAGGAGTGAGCCATGTCCACCGATACCGACCGCTTACAAGCGGCTCTGGCCCGCTTTGACGCCGCCAATGCCGAAGATCCCAGTACAGAAGTGTTTAATGGCACCGTCTATCCCAAAGAACTGCTGTATGCCCAGCGTATGACGGCCTGGCTCACCACCGTGGCGCCGGAGGCCTCGGAAGCCCTGCGCCTGGCGGTGCGCTGTCAGCACATGCGGCGCTGGAGCATCCCCCGGCAGACGTATCCCATGGATCGCGAGGGTTACCTGCGCTGGCGGACGACGCTGGCACGGTTCCATGCTGACACCGCCGCGACCATCTTGCGTGACGTGGGGTACGACGAGGCGACCATTCTCCGTGTGCAAACGCTGCTCCGCAAAGAACGCCTCAAGCGTGATCCAGAGGTGCAGTGTTTGGAAGACGTCATCTGCCTGGTCTTCCTTGAACACTACTTGGCCGATTTTGCGCTGCAACACGAGGAAGAGAAAATTCTCGATATCCTACGCAAGACGTGGGAAAAGATGTCACCACATGGGCAGGACATCGCGCGCGCCATGCCGATGTCCCCAGACGCGCAACGGCTGGTGGCGCGCGCCTTAGGACTCTAGGAGCGACCGGCTGGCCGCGCCGCCGTGTTTTCCGCTGGACACGTGTGGGCCTGCCCTCTATAAAAACGCCACAGGGAGAGCCTGCGTAACGTTGTCATAACGATTCCAAGGAAGATGAGAGCGAGGTGAGCAATGCGCCCGAATACCCTGCGTGAGTTACTGAAAGCGGACAAGCCGACCTTGGCGACCCATATTCACACCACCTGGCCATCCGTGGTGGAAGCGATTGGGCATACTGGCTTGTACGACTATGTGGAGTTCGTCGGGGAGTATGGCCCGTATGATTTGCATGACCTCGACAACCTGTGCCGTGCCGCCGAACTCTACAACATGTCGATGATGATCAAAGTCGATCAGGAACCACGGGGCTTTCTCGCCCAGCGTGCCATTGGTTCCGGGTTCCATAGTGTGCTGTTTGCCGATTGCCGTTCTGCCGCGGATGTCGCCGAGTGTGTGCGCATCGTCCGCCCGGAAACGCCCGAAGATGGCGGCACCTACGGGGTGGCGACGCGCCGCTTCACGTACATGGGGTACGGCGGCACCAAGGAGTATGTGCAGGCCCTGCGAGACATCGTGGTGACCATCATGATCGAGAAGCCCGGCGCGGTGGATACCCTGGAAGATGTGCTCGCCGTGCCGGGAGTCGACATGGTGCAATGGGGTGGCTCTGACTACTCAATGGGCATGGGACGTGCGGGCGAGCGTAGCTCCCCGGAAATGAAACGCGTTGAGCGTCGGGTGTTTGAGACCTCCATGAAGATGGGGGTGCCACCGCGTGCCGAGATCAACACCGCGGATCAAGCCAAGGAGTATCTGGACATGGGCGTGCGCCATTTCTGCATTGGCACGGATATCAACATTCTGCATGGATGGTGGAAAGCACACGGCGATCATGTGCGCAAGGCCCTAGAAGGGCACTAGGCAGGCAGGGGGACAGGCCGTGAGCGTTGCCCCTCGTGGTGGGATGGGCACGGCTTGGTTCCTGCGTCACGGTGGGATGCTGGCGTCTCGTGGGCTCGAACGGTCGGGAGCAGGGCCATCGTCGCGAGCGGGCGTGGCAGGCGGACGCAGGCGGTCGCAGCGCGTTGTGCCGTCAGCGCCTCGTTGGTGCACCCATGGCCGCAAAGTGTCATGCCTCAGACGTCACAACGGACTACCGCGCTACCTACTGAGCCACGGCCCTCTAGGGTCGTGGCACCTCCCCCCAGCCCCGCACCTGCTGATGGACAAGCGCCAGCCAGCCCATATAGTCATCCAGCACCTGCATGCCGGCAGCCTGCGTGATCCAGGTGCGGGCCTGCGCGGCATCGCGTTCGGCCTCGCAATACAGCCCGACGTAAAGCTGACTATAGAACACGTCGCGCACGCCAGCGTGCTGGGAATGCGCCAGCAGCGCCTCGGCCGTACATTCCCCCGCGAATAAGCGATAAATCCAGGCCATCACCGGACGCGCATCACGACGCACGAGGTACAAGGCGGCCCTGGCTGTCGCGGCATCCTGGAGTTGCGCTTGGCACAGGTAACGCCAGACGGTTTCTTCCACATCATGCCCGTTGACGGTCAGATCGATCTCAAATTGGCGCGCCCCGTCAGCAAAGCGCTCAGCATAGTAATACGCCAGGCCACGCTGCCACAGGTGGGGGGTGACGTCGGGGTTGAGGCGCTCAGCCTGGTCAAAATCGTCGATCGCTGCGGTAATCTGCCCCAACTTAAAATGCGCCATGCCCCGCTGGATGTAGAGACGTGGCTGGTCTGGTGCGACAGCTAAGTGGCGGCTCAGCTGTTGTAACTCCTGTTGGACCACGGTGCGCTGCTGCATAGACGTCCCCTGTGCCCGTGCTCTCTGACGTGTCATGCTGACGAGACATGACGCTACCATCTCAGCGCCCGGTATGCTACAAGTGTGCACAACCACAACCCGTGTACTGGCCAAGACCGATGTGGCAAAGGAGCCCAGCCATGCAATTAGGCGTGATCTTTCCGCAAACTGAAATTGGTGCCGATCCTACTGCCGTGCGTGATTTTGTGCAAGCGGCAGAAGGCCTCGGCTATGAACATTTGATCGTCTTCGACCACGTCCTGGGTGCCGATGTGACGCATCATCAGGGTTGGCAAGGGCCGTACACACACCGCGATATGTTTCACGAACCCTTTGTGCTGTATGGCTACCTGGCGGCCATCACGCAGCGTATTGAGCTGGTCACGGCGGTGATCATTATGGGGCAGCGCCAAACGGCCCTGCTGGCCAAACAGGCCGCCGAGGTGGATGTGCTCAGCGGTGGGCGCCTGCGTCTGGGTGTGGGTATTGGCTGGAATGCGCTAGAATATGAGGCGCTGGGCGAAAATTTCCACAATCGCGGCAAGCGCTCAGAAGAGCAAATCGCCGTGTTGCGGGCGCTGTGGACACAGGACGTGGTCGATTTCCACGGACGCTGGCACCACATTCGTCATGCTGGGCTCAATCCGCTGCCGGTGCAACGCCCCATTCCGCTCTGGCTCGGCGGCGGCGGCACCACCGTCGAGCCGGTCATCGAGCGTGTTGGACGCTTGGCGGATGGCTGGTTTCCGCAGTGTGCGCCGGATGACGTGGGCCGGGCGGCGATTGAGCGCATGCGTGGCTATGCGCGCGCCGCGGGGCGTGATCCCGCCGCAGTGGGCATTGAAGGGCGGGTGAACGTGGCCCAGAGCACACCGGATAGCTGGGGCCAGCAGGCGGAAGACTGGGGCGGCCTCGGGGCGACGCATCTCTCGGTCAATACCATGCGGGCCGGGCTGCAGACGCCGGATGCCCACATCGCGGCCATCGAAAAATTCTATGCCACGGTCCGGCGTTAAGACCAGAAACAGGGCCGGGGGTGCCCACATCCCGGCTCGGGTTTTACCGCGTGGGACTGGTAGCGGATGTGGCACGACTCGCGCCCGTCCTCGCCATCTTCTGTTGCATCCCGAGGGCCTTGCAGAGGGGTAACGCTATGCACCCAACGTCACGCTGGGTGGAACAACTCGAACGCGACATCCCTGGCGTCCGCAGTCTCATGGACCCCGAGGCGGCGGCTGTGCAGCGTGCGCAGCGCTCCTATCGTTTTAATGCCTTCCAGGTGCCACTCCTGCGCTGCCTCGGTTTGAGTCTGGTGGCCTTCCTGGTCTATGTCCACAACTGTTATATTCTGGAGAATTTCTCCTGGCAGTCTTTTGGTACGTTGGTGCTGTTTTTCGGCATCTATTGTGGCGTGTCGTGGCTTTTCCTGGTGCTGACGTACTCCCGTACCTCGCGGTATGACACCGGGGCCTGGGTCTATGCCACGGACGTCATCGTGTGGACGATCGCCATCTACGCCGCGGGTGGGGAACAGAGCTGGCTGTTTTTTTTCATGCTCATGCGTGTCACCGATCAGGCTTATTCGGGCTATAAAGTTGCGCTGTTCTATGCCCACCTCTCCGTGGCGAGCTATACGCTCATGCTGCTCTATATCCACTACGTCGATCAGCGTCCGGTGTTTGATGCGGCGACTCTCAGCAAGATTCTGTGTATTTATGTTGGGAATCTGTATCTGTCTTTCGCAACGCGGGCCGTGGGGATCTTACGCCGCAGTACGCGCTCGGCCGTGCGCCTCGCCCGTGAGTGCATTACCCACTTGGAGGAGCAAGCCCAACAACTGCATGAACATGCCACGCAACTTACGATCGCCAAACGCGACGCAGAAGAGGCGAATCACTCCAAAAGTGTTTTTCTGACCAATATGAGCCATGAACTGCTCACACCTCTCAACGGGATCATGGGCATGACGGCGCTGACGCTGGAAACGCCCCTCACGGCCCAGCAGCAGACCTATCTTGCCACCGTGCAGATGTCCGCGACCACGCTGCTCCAGCTCATCCATACCTTGCTCGACTTCGCGAGCCTTGATGCCGGTCAGCGTGTGCCGGCGTCAGAGCCTTTTTCCCTGCGTCCCCAGGTGGCCATAGAGCTAGAACGGCACCGCGCCGCCGCACACGCCAATGGCCTGACGCTCTCTTGCACGGTTGCCCCCGATGTCCCGGAGTGCGTCGTCGGTGATGCCGCCTGTCTCCAGCAGGTACTCGCTCTGCTGCTCGACAACGCCATCAAATTTACGCCGCGCGGCTCGGTGACGACGACGGTGACGGTCGGGCAGGATGAGGCCAAGGCGCTGCTCCTCCGTGTCGCGGTCCGCGATACCGGCATCGGCATTGCGCCAGAGCAGCAACACCTCATCTTTGGCCCATTCAAGCAGGGCGACGGCTCTACAACGCGGCGCTACGGTGGCACAGGTCTGGGGCTGGCGCTGGCCGCCAAACTTGTGGAGCTGCTCGGGGGCACCCTCGGAGTGGAGAGCCAGGCAGGGCAGGGCAGCACGTTTTACTTTACGGCCCGTCTGGGGCGATCCGATGCGGCACCTCTCGGCGCGACCACACGTCCCCCGGCTTGACACCGCCAGGCCATAGTGTTATACCCCCGCGCCTAGGTGCGAACGCACATGGAGAGACATTACGGTGAGGGAGATAGACAGGTGCAAGAGCCATTTGCGGCATACGTTGTGACCAAACAAGACGACCGGGTCGAGGGCACCGTCACCACGTTGAGCGCGGAACAGCTGCCGGCGGGCGAAGTCACCATCGCCGTCGAATACTCCTCGCTTAACTATAAAGACGGCCTTGCCGCCACCGGACAAGGCGGGGTGGTGCGCACCTACCCGCATGTCCCAGGCATTGACGCCGCCGGCACGGTAGTGGCCAGTCAGGCCCCGGAGATTGCCGTGGGTGAGCGCGTCCTGGTCACGGGCTATGACCTCGGTGTCGGCACCTTTGGTGGCTATGCGGCCTATGTGCGCGTGCCAGCGGCCTGGGTGGTGAAAACCCCGCCTACCCTGAGCACGTTTGAGGCCATGGCCCTCGGCACGGCGGGTTTTACGGCCGCCATGTGTTTGTTGGCCATGGAACGTAATGGCTTACGCCCGGAGCAGGGACCGGTACTGGTCACCGGCGCCACCG
>SXGT01695852.1_pt1 | contig 74701 bp, 73 predicted proteins | sample 3176221 | NCBI WGS metagenome assembly SXGT01 (sample SAMN11356862, study PRJNA531348) | freshwater metagenome | isolation source: freshwater sample F1-120 | place: China: Fuxian Lake, Yuxi | collected 2017-12-25
ATCATGGTCAAGGGTGACGCCAAGGTGATGGGGCACTTGATGTTCGGTGTGCTGGCGCTGAGCGCCGATCAGTTGATGCGATTGCAACGATGACGATACGCCTCGTCTCGTTTTACGTGCCTGTGCATTCGATGATGCAGGATGGAGCGCGTGAAATCATGAGAAAAACCATGCCATCAGGCTAACTACGCAACAAAAGAAGCGCTGCCCGCAACAAAAAACGCTCCCTGAGAGCAACCGCAGCGGCTCAGAAATTTGAAATTATCACTTTCGCAAGAGGCTCTGTTGATTGATGTTCATTCTAAAAAAGTTCTTCACCGCTCTGATTCTTCCCCCCACCAGTCTATTTCTGCTGATCCTTTTGGGTTTGCTGATGATGCGTGCTAAAAGTCGGCGTTGGCAGGACGGCGGTTATTTGCTTGCAATCCTGTCCGTGGTATCGCTGTTGCTCTTGAATACTCCTATGGTCAGTCGCGCACTGGTTGCCCCACTCGAACCATACCTACCGATCACGGCGGCGCAACTGCGGCAGGTACAGGCCATCGTCATTCTGGGTGGCGGAACCTACTACGGAGCGCCTGAGTACGGCGGGGATACGGTTGGCGGAGCTACGCTGGAGCGTATACGCTATGGTGCTTATCTAGCGCGCCAAACCAGACTTCCAGTGCTCATTACCGGTGGAGCTCCTTATGGCGGCCACCCCGAAGCCGAACTGATGGCGGAGGTGCTGAAAACGGAGTTCAACGTCAAGGTAAGCTGGGTAGAGGGTGCGTCGCGCGATACCGCTGAGAATGCCGCCTTCTCTGCGCCACTGTTGAGGGCAGACGGGGTCAAGCGCATTGCCCTTCTCAGTCATGGCCTGCATCTTCCCCGCGCCATCCCCTTATTCGAGAAAGAGGGCTTCGAGGTAGTCCCGGCCCCTACCGGGTTTAGTACCAAGCCTCCGGCGCTACTGGCTAATCTATTGCCTGGAGGGCTGGGTCGTAGTTCAGCAGCCCTGCATGAATATCTTGGAATGTTATTCAACGCCTTGAAGGAAAGGCTCACATAAACGATTTTCAATGGGCGACGGGTACGCTCATGGCACCAGTCCACCAAGTTAGGCGATTTGGCCGGATGACTCCTTTTCTGCAACCAAGCTCGGGAACTCATTATTTTGTTTGCCCCAATGTTTCGCTATAATCATGTTCAATCATTGAACGGGATCCTTGCCAAGCTTATAGATGCGTGCAATGGAAAGAGATGAAGTCCATTTTCGGGTGCTGCAGATCATCCAGCGCTATCCCCGACTGACCCAACGAGAGCTTGCTCAGCACTTGGGCGTCAGCCTCGGCAAGGCCAATTACTGCCTGAATGCCCTGATTGAAAAAGGTTTTATCAAGGCGGAGAATTTTCGTCGTAACGACCGCAAGCTGGCCTACCTCTATCTCCTCACGCCCACCGGCCTCGAAGAAAAGGCGCGTGCCACGCTGCATTTTCTGCGACGCAAGGTAGGCGAGTACGAGGCCCTTAAAACTGAAATTGCCCAGCTACAGTTGCTCATCGAAGAAGAGGCGGGTGACTTCACGGGGGCGTGTTGTGGCATCGAAGACTAAGCAAGGTTCACCGGACAAGGACGTATCGAGGCTAAATCGCTAAGGCAGGTAGTATCGGGCTTGGTTGTATTGAAATCAATAGGTTATGCGAAACTTAAGGTGTTTTGCAGGGCGGTAGCGTGTCTGAAAGTCGGCCAATAATCATTCCGTGAAAACCATTCTCATCACCGGCGGCACCGGTTTCATCGGTTCCCACACTTGTGTTGCGCTGGCGCAAGCAGGGTACGAGTTGGTCATTCTGGACAACTTGAGTAACAGTAGCGCCGACGTAATCGACCGTCTCACTACCCTCTGCGGTAAGCGACCGGTGTTTGTTCAAGGTGATGTTCGAGAAACAGCTACGCTCGATCAACTCTTTGCCAATCACCCGATCAGCGCTGTCATGCACTTTGCCGGCCTAAAGGCGGTTGGAGAATCAGTAGAGAAGCCGCTCGACTACTACGACAATAACCTTAAGGGCTCGCTCGAATTGCTAGCCGCCATGAACCGTGCGGCGGTCAAGACGCTCGTTTTCTCGTCCTCCGCTACCGTTTACGGCGAACCTGCCAGCGTACCCATCACTGAAGACTTTCCGCGCAGCGCTACAAACCCATACGGGCGCAGCAAACTCGTCGTCGAAGACATTCTGGCCGATCTCCACCAATCAGATGCTCAATGGCGTATTGCCCGTCTCCGTTACTTCAATCCCGTGGGGGCACACGAGTCAGGGCTGATCGGTGAGGCACCACAAGGCGTTCCCAACAACTTGATGCCTTTCGTGGCGCAAGTGGCCGCAGGCCAGCGTGAATTCCTGAATATATGGGGTAATGACTATCCGACGCCTGACGGAACGGGTGTTCGAGATTACATCCATGTTTGTGACTTGGCTGAAGGCCATGTAGCTGCGCTTGACTACCTTGACCGAGAAGGTGGGCTGCTCACAGTCAACCTTGGCACCGGCCAAGCTTATTCGGTGCTCGACATAGTCAGCGCTTTCGCGAAAGCCTCTGGCTGTCCTGTGCCCTACAAGATCGGACCACGGCGTACTGGAGACAGCGCTAAGTGTTGGGCCAACCCAGCGCTGGCGAAACAGTTGATCGGTTGGCAGGCCAGTCGTGGCCTAGACTGTATGTGTGCAGATGCTTGGCGCTGGCAACAGCATTCCAGGCAATAACCCGACATCCAACCGCCGTCCCGCCAGCGCCGACTTTCTGTCGCTGAGGGGAGATTACATGTGACTAACCAGCCAATAACAACATTACTTTATCGCCTCTGGCATCATGTCAGTTCGCGTCGTCGTGCGCAGTTTGGCCTGTTGATGGTGCTCATGTTTCTCACCTCATTCGCCGAGGTTATTAGTATTGGTGCGGTGTTGCCGTTTCTTGGCGTATTAACTTCGCCAGAGAGGATCTTTGCCAACGCAGCCTTGCAGCCCTTTATCTATGCACTGGGGCTGAACACACCAGAGGAACTTTTGTTACCGCTCACTATCGCGTTTGGCACGGCGACGCTGATCGCAGGCGCCATGCGCTTGTTGCTGCTTTGGGCTAGCACGCGGCTTTCTTACGCTGCAGGGGCCGAACTCAACATCAGGGTCTATCGTCGCACGCTGTATCAGCCTTATGCGGTGCATTGTGCCCGTAACAGTAGCGAAGTCATTAATGGCATATTGAGCAAAACAGAAACAGCTATAGGTGCCTTCAACCAAGTCATAATCCTTATCAGCTCGGGCGTAATGTTGGCCTTTATCCTGCTCGCGTTGTTAGCTGTGGAGCCTAGTGTCGCACTAGCAGCCTTTGGCGGATTTGGCCTAATTTACGCAGTCATCATCAAGTTAACCAATAAGCAGCTATTTGCCAATAGCCAACTCCTCGCAAGAGAATCTGCCAAAGTAATTAAAGCATTGCAAGAAGGCTTGGGCGGAATTCGAGATGTGCTGATCGACGGCAGTCAAGCAACTTACTGTCAGATTTACCGCAACGCAGATCTGCCGATGCGTCGGGCTTCAGGGAACAACTTATTTATCAGCACCAGCCCCCGTTATGTCATGGAGGCACTGGGCATGTTACTCATCTCAGCGCTGGCCTATTCGTTGGCCCAGCAAGCCGACGGCATTGCAAAAGCTATCCCCATACTCGGTGCTTTGGCACTGGGCGCGCAGCGTATGTTGCCCGTCTTACAGCAAGCCTATGTGGCTTGGTCAAATATCCGGGCTGGGCAAGCCTCGCTACAAGACACTCTTGAACTACTCGACCAACCCTTGCCAGACTACGCTAATCAGCCAATCGCTAAACCGATGCCCTTCAAGCATACTATTAGCCTCAAACAACTCGGATTCTGCTACACCCCGCAAGCGCCCTATGTTCTAAAAAAAATAGAACTCACAATTGCCAAGGGAAGCCGCGTAGGCTTCATCGGAGCTACTGGCAGTGGAAAAAGCACCTTGCTGGATATTGTTATGGGTTTGCAGCAACCCACTGATGGCGGTATGGAGGTTGATGGTCAAGTTGTGACATCTGCGAATAATCGTGCCTGGCAAGCCCATATCGCCCATGTGCCGCAAACCATTTTTCTGGCCGACAGCAGCATCGAAGAGAACATCGCCTTCGGCGTACCCAAGGATCAGATTGATCTTCAGCGAGTCAAGATGGCCGCTCAGCAGGCGCAAATCGCCGACACTATCGAAAAATGGCCCAACCAATATCAAACTTTCGTCGGAGAACGCGGCATCCGCCTTTCAGGTGGCCAACGCCAGCGCATTGGTATAGCCCGCGCGCTCTACAAACAGGCCGACGTCATCATCTTTGATGAGGCAACTAGCGCACTGGACAATGAAACCGAGCAAGCCGTTATGCAAGCCATCGAAGGCCTCAGCACGGACCTCACGCTTCTCATCATTGCCCACCGCCTCACGACCCTCAGAAACTGTACTCAGATTGTCGAGTTGGGGGATAGCGGCATCAAGCGCATCGGCAGCTACAAAGACATTGTTAATCAGGCAGCTACAGCCTAATGAATTCAATACAACACCATTCAACTATTCTCATCACGGGTGCCGAAGGCTTCATTGGCTCTCATCTCACCGAGGCCCTGGTACTTCAAGGCCATAAAGTTCGCGCTTTCGTGCTCTATAACTCGTATAACTCATGGGGTTGGCTGGATCATTGCGCACCTGAAGTCAAAGGTCAGTTCGAGGTTTTCGCTGGCGACATTCGAGATCCCCACGGCGTGAAAGAAGCCATGAAGGGTTGCGATGCCGTTCTTCATCTGGCAGCCCTGATCGCCATACCCTATTCCTACCACTCACCGGATACCTACGTCGACACCAATGTCAAGGGTACGCTAAACGTTTTACAGGCGGCTAGGGAACTTGGTGTCAGAAGGTTGATCCATACGTCAACCAGCGAAGTCTATGGTACCGCGCGATTTGTGCCGATAACCGAAATACATCCATTGCAGGGGCAGTCGCCCTATTCGGCCACCAAGATCGCTGCGGATCAGCTTGCATATTCTTTTTATGCATCCTTTGGCCTGCCAGTGGTGATTGCACGGCCTTTCAACACCTATGGCCCTCGCCAATCGGCACGTGCCGTTATCCCAACCATCATCACGCAGATCGCAAGTGGTCTGCGCAAGATAAGGCTTGGCGCCGTGTCGCCGACACGCGACTTCAGTTTTGTGCAGGACACAGTGGCCGGGTTCATGGCAGCACTGGATTCCGACCAAGCCCTAGGCGAGGTCGTCAACCTTGGTAGCAACTTTGAAATCTCCATCGGCGATACAGCCCGGTTAATAGCCGAAGTCATGAACACCGAGATAGAGATCGTTACCGATGAAACCCGTCTGCGCCCACCAGACTCCGAAGTCGAACGACTCTGGGCCGACAACGCCAAGGCTAGGAAGTTATTTAGTTGGCAACCGGCCTATGCCGGTCGTGAAGGTTTCCGTCGGGGTCTGGCCGAAACCGCCGAGTGGTTCGCCCGCCCCGAAAACCTGCGTGCTTACAAGGTCGATATCTACAACTTATGAATGCCGTGGCAGATTCCCTTGCCTTGCCCCAGCAGTTGGTTTCTGCAATTCGAACGGTTGTCGGGCCGGGACCCGTTGCCCTACATGAACCAAGCTTCAACGGCAACGAGTGGCAGTATCTCAAGGAGTGTCTTGACTCCACCTATGTCTCTTCGGTCGGAAAGTTCGTGGATCGTTTCGAGGCCGACTTGGCGGCATTTACCAGCGCCCGTTACGCGGTTGCCGTAGTTAATGGTACGGCCGCACTGCATATCGCATTGAAACTCGCGGGCGTCAAACCCGATGACGAAGTCCTGATTCCAGCGCTCACTTTTGTCGCCACGGCAAATGCCGTTACCTATTGTGGCGCCGTGCCGCATCTTGTCGATAGCGAAGAGCGCACCCTCGGCGTGGATGCCGCAAGCTTGCGGGCCTATCTAGGCAGCCACACCGAACAACGTGTCAGCCAGTGCATAAACCGTGCGACCGGAAAAGTGATTCGTGCCCTTGTACCCATGCACACCTTCGGCCATCCGGCTGACATGGATGGGCTACTGGCGGTGGCGCACGATTTCGGCCTACTGCTGGTTGAAGATGCCGCCGAATCGCTGGGCAGCTACTACCACGGGCGCCATACTGGCACCTTCGGGAAGATGGGGATCCTGAGTTTCAATGGCAACAAGACCATTACAACGGGCGGTGGCGGGGCAATCCTGACCAACGACGAAGGGCTTGCTAGGCATGCCAAGCACCTGACTACGACTGCCAAGATGCCTCACACCTGGGAATACCGCCACGACGAGACCGGCTACAACTATCGCCTGCCCAACCTCAACGCGGCTCTGGGTTGCGCGCAGATGGAACAGCTCGATGGCATGCTTGCTGCAAAAAGAGAACTGTTTCAACGATACAGCACTGCGCTTGCAGGCGTTGCGGGCGTGAGGCTGATGACAGAGCCGGCGCAATGCCGCAGCAACTACTGGCTGCAGACGCTTATGCTGGACCCTGGGCAGGCGGACCAACGGGACGCCATATTGAAGGCGACCAACGACGAAGGCCTGATGACTCGCCCTGCCTGGATTTCTATGGACAAGTTATTGCCATTTGCTGATTGCCCGAGGATGGAACTGCCGGGATCCCGGTCGCTGGCACAGCGCCTGATCAACATACCCAGTAGTTCCCGGCTTGTGCAGGAGGCTAGATGAGCAAGCCCGGCCTGATCCTGCTGGGTGGGTGGGGGTGGGGGGGGCTGCAAATGCGTGCTTGGACGTCATTGAACAACATGGGCAGTACGCAATTGCCGGTTTGGTGGGGATGCTGGAAGAAGTGAAGTCCATTTGGTGATCGTGTCAGGCAGCGACCTGCCCGAGCTCGTCAAGTCATATCGATACACCCTCGTTACCGTAGGCCATGGAAAACCTTGAAGCAAAACTCATCTATGTGCTCATCACTCCATTGAGATGAGCAACTTCTGAACTTTTTAAACACGTTCTGACATCCACGACATTCATCTCATGCACACCAAGATATACTTTGAAGAAGTAAGCGAGTTGGCGAGATCAATTGATATCGCCACAATAGAAAAGATGGTGCTAGAGCTGGTTGCTCTTCGCGCCCGTGGAGGGCGGCTATTTTTGCTAGGAGTTGGCGGGAGCGCGGCAAACTGCAGTCATGCAGTCAACGATTTCAGGAAGCTTTGTGGTATAGAGGCCTACACGCCGACAGACAATGTGTCAGAGCTAACCGCGCGTACCAACGATGAGGGTTGGGATACGGTCTTTGCTGCGTGGCTAGGAACCAGCAAGGCCCAGGAGAAAGATGCAGTGTTTGTGTTGTCGGTCGGTGGCGGTAACACAGAGAAGAACGTCAGCGTCAATATCGTGCAGGCACTCAAAGAAGCGAAATCCAGAGGACTTAAGGTGCTAGGAGTGGTTGGGCGTGACGGCGGCTTCACCAAACAGGTTGGCGATGCTGTGGTGGTGGTTCCGACAGCACACCAATCCCGAGTTACTCCGCATACAGAAGCATTTCAGGCGGTCGTTTGGCATTGCCTCGTATCCCACCCTGCGTTGCAACAACTGGCAACGAAGTGGTAACAGTCAGTCCGCCTAGACTGCGCCGAGTAACATGAGGCGGGCTGTGTTTCTGGATCGTGATGGCGTCGTTAATCGTGCTGTTGTACGTAACGGGAAGTCGTATCCTCCTGCCACATTAGAAGAGTTTGTACTTCTCCCAGGCGCTGAACACGCGATGCTGGATTTGCGTAAGGCTGGTTTCCTGGTCATTGTCGTCACAAACCAACCAGATGTCGCGACAGGCATCCAGCAGCGGGACGTTGTGGAGTCGATGCACAGCAAGCTGCTTGGAGATGGATTGTGTGATGATATCAAGGCTTGTTTCCACACGAGCACGGATGGATGTGCTTGCCGTAAGCCAAAACCAGGAATGCTCATAGACGCTGCGCACAAGTGGCAAATAGATCTTCCGCATAGCTTCATGGTAGGAGATCGATGGAGCGATGTTGCCGCTGGCAAAGCTGCCGGCTGTTATACGTTTTTCATTGACTACGGATATCGGGAACAGCGCGCCGATAATCCTGACGCCGTGGTTGTCTCTTTGTTGAAGGCAAGCCGATTGATTCTTCAGCATTAGCACCATTTTGGAAGGTAATTCGGAGAATGAATTCGATCGAAAATCTTAAGGTGAAGGTTTTTTCTGACGGAGCCGACCTTTCCTGCCTAAGAGAAATGTATGCCAATCCTATGATCAAAGGGTTCACCACAAACCCAACCTTGATGCGTAAGGCCGGAATTTCAAACTACAAATCCTTTGCGGCGGAAGTGCTGCGTGTTGTTCCGGATCGTCCGGTTTCGTTCGAAGTCCTGGCTGATGACTTTCCGACTATGGAAAAACAGGCGATAGAGATCGCCTCATGGGGGCCGAATGTGAACGTCAAGATTCCGGTAACCAATACCAAGGGTGACTTCTGTGGGCCGCTAGTGAAACAACTTTCCAAGGCAGGCGTGCGACTCAACGTTACCGCCGTCATGACGAACGAACAGGTTCAGGCAATTGTGGACCAATTGGCGCTGGAGACGCCGGCGATAATCTCTGTCTTTGCCGGCCGAATAGGTGACACGGGGCGTGATCCGGTACCGCTGATGGCAGCAGCAGTAGAGATAATGAAGGCAAAGCCGAGGGCAGAACTGATTTGGGCAAGTCCGCGTGAACTGCTCAATATCTTTCAAGCCGATGCGGTCGGTTGTCATATCATTACAGCAACAAATGACATCCTCAAAAAGCTTTCCCTGGTAGGTAAAGACTTGACCGACTATTCCCTCGAAACCGTTGAGATGTTCTACCGGGATGCGTGTGCTGCAGGGTTTGACATCAAACTTACCTGAGTTTCGGGTACCGATTCTCGATCGATTGAATTAACTAGGAGTACGCCGTGGCAAAAAAGATATTAGTCGTTGGCGGTGCGGGGTATTGCGGAAGCGTACTCGTTCCTCAACTGTTGGACGAAGACTGGGAAGTAACCGTCTATGACATCATGTGGTACGAACCGAAGTTCCAACAGCACCCAAAGCTTCACATGATTCAGGGGGACGTCCGAGACACCGCAAGAGTGGCAAAGGCGTGTGAAGGGCAGGAATATCTCCTCCATCTAGCATGTATATCCAATGATGCCAGTTTCGAACTGGACGAAACCCTGTCCACTTCGGTTAACCTTGATTCGTTCGAACCGTTGGTAATGGAGGCCAAGACGGCCGGTATTAAGCGCTTCGTTTTTGCTTCATCGAGTTCTGTCTATGGTGTTTCCGATCAACCGGACGTGACCGAGGAGCACCCGCTATTGCCGGTTTCGCTTTACAACAGGTACAAAGGCTTGTGCGAACCGCTACTGTTCAAACACACCGATGCAAACTTTGTCGGGGTCGTTTTCCGCCCTGCGACGGTCTGCGGGTATGGTCCTCGCCAGCGTCTCGACGTATCCGTAAACATTCTTACCAATCATGCTGTCAACAAGGGAAAGATTACCGTGTTCGGCGGTGAGCAGATGCGGCCAAACCTTCACATTCAGGACTACGCAAACGCTTGCAAACTGCTGCTGACGGCTGCAGTTGATAAGGTCGCCAACGAGCGGTTCAATGTCGGCTTTCAGAATATGACCATCATTGATATAGCGAAGACGGTCAAGAGGGTTGTCGAGGAAATCTACCCCGCAAAGGGCAGCATTCCGATCGAGGTGACAGAAAGCAATGACAAGCGTTCGTACCACATCAATTCAGGCAAGATCGAACGCGTTCTAGGGTTTGTTCCCAGATTCACTGTCGAGGATGCTGTTCGGGATCTCTGCAAGGCGTTCAGCGAAGGTAGGCTACCTAACAGCCTAGACGATGACCAATATTTCAACATTCGGACCATGAAGGCGATTGGCGCAAAATGAGCGTACGTCCCGTCGCTGTCGTGACCGGTGGAGCAGGATTCATCGGAAGCCACATGGTGGATTTGCTGGTTGAAAGGGATTTTGAAGTTCGCGTAATTGATAACCTTGTGGGTGGCCGCGAAGAGAATCTTTCCCACCATCAAAACGATCCAGTAGTCCTTGAACGGCGTGATATTCGCAGCTTTGGTCCGAGCGACACGTTTTTCAAGGATGCGAAATATGTTTTTCATTTCGCCGGGATCGGAGACATCGTTCCATCGATCGAACAGCCGATCGAGTACATGTCGGCAAACGTGCAGGGTACTGTACATATGCTGGAGTGCGCTCGCCAGGCAAAAGTAGCAAGATTTGTCTATGCTGCTTCATCCTCGTGCTATGGAATGGCAAGCGTTCCGACACCGGAAGATCACGCGATTCACCCCGGCTACCCGTATGCACTCTCAAAGTATCAGGGCGAGCAGGCAGCGTTTCACTGGCACCAAGTGTACAAGTTACCGGTCAACTCGATCAGAATCTTCAACGCGTACGGTACGCGCTCTCGTACTTCGGGTGCCTATGGTGCTGTATTTGGAGTATTCCTGCGTCAAAAGATCGCAGGCAAACCCTTCACAGTAGTTGGCGATGGGACGCAATCTCGTGACTTCCTGTATGTGACGGATGTGGCTCAAGCGTTTCTTGCCGCAGCGGAGACGAACCGGACGGGGAGAATTTACAACTTGGGGGCAGGAAAACCGCAATCGGTAAATAGATTGGTAGAGCTTCTTGGGGGTGATGTGGTGCGGATACCGAAGCGCCCAGGTGAACCTGACGTCACCTGGGCGAATATTACCCGCATAACCTCTGAACTTGACTGGCGTCCCCTTGTGAGCTTTGAACAAGGCGTAGCAAATATTGTTGCCAACATAGACTACTGGCGCAATGCGCCGTTATGGGATCCGGATTCGATCAAGAATGCAACCATCGCCTGGTTCGAGTTCATGTCACCCCAAGGAACTCCCTGATGGATACTGCTAGCAAGCATCTCTACTCCCATAAAATCAAGAGCGCCGTGCAGGTTCGCGAGGCTATCGGTCCCCGTCCGCGCGAGAAGAAAGCCATCATGTGCCACGGTACATTCGACGTAGTGCATCCGGGCCATGTGCGACATCTGCTATACGCAAAGACCAAGGCGGATGTTGTGATTGCCAGCCTTACTGCTGATGAGCACATCAAGAAAGGAAACATGCGGCCCTACGTGCCGGAAGACCTCCGGGCGCTTAACCTTGCGGCCCTAGAGATGGTGGACTATGTGGTGGTGGATCGCGATCCGACTCCTCTAAGCAATCTTGCGCTGATTCAGCCTGACTATTTCGCCAAGGGTTATGAGTACACCGCCGGCATGATCCATCCGAAAACTCAAGAAGAAATTGAGGTTCTTGAGGGTTACGGAGGCGAGATAATTTTTACGCCGGGCGACATTGTTTATTCCTCGTCGGCGCTGATCGAACTTGCGCCACCATCGATCGCCATCGAAAAGCTGATCACGCTGATGGAAGCGGAGGGCGTCAGCTTCCAGGATTTGCACGATGCTCTGGGCAAGCTCAAGGGTCTGCGAGTGCATGTGATAGGCGACACCATCGTGGACAGCTACACTCACTGCAGCATGATCGGCGGAATGACCAAGACACCGACAATAAGCGTGCGCTTCGAGAAAAAGGTTGACTTTGTGGGGGGCGCCGGGATCGTGGCCAAGCACTTGCGGGCCGCCGGTGCGGACGTTACGTTCTCGACAGTCCTTGGCAGCGATGCCTTCAAGGATTTTGTGCTGGAGGACCTCAACTCCTTCGGAGTTCGCTGCCTGCCGATCATAGACGAGACACGTCCGACCACCAACAAGAATGCGATTCTTGCCGATACTTATCGGCTTCTGAAAGTGGACACTCTGGACAACCGCTCCATTTCCGACAGGATTGTCGAGCATTTGAAAATCCAGATTTCGGAGGCCGACACCCAAGCGGTCGTGTTCAGCGATTTTCGTCACGGCATCTTCAACCGTAGCACAATTCCGCAATTGACCGCTGCCATTCCTGGAGGCGTGTTCCGCGTGGCTGACAGCCAGGTGGCAAGTCGATGGGGCAATATTCTGGAATTTCAGGACTTCGACCTGATCACGCCTAACGAACGCGAAGCCAGATTTGCGCTTGGCGACCAGGATTCGGTCGTACGTCCGCTCGCACAAGAGTTACAAAAGCGTTCACGTTGTGGAACGTTGATCCTGAAATGCGGCGACCGAGGGATCATTACCTATCGGTCGAATCGCCCGAATGACCTCCGTGCGTTCTTTACCATCGAGACCTTCGCTGACCGGGTCATAGACGCCGTCGGCGCGGGTGATGCCTTGCTAGCCTATGCAACTCTTGCCCTGATTGCTACGGGGAATGATGTCATTGCCTCGATTCTTGGCAACCTGGCTGCTGGCGTCGAATGCGAACATGATGGAAACTGGCCCGTGACGCCCGAACTCGTAATCAAGAAGATTGACGCATTCGAGAAACTCGTGCGATACGAATCGTGAGATCTGAACCCATGCGCGTCATCGTAGTTGGCCTGGGTGTTCAGGGCCGCAAGCGCCTAGCCGTTGCCGGCAAGGAAGCTGTTGCCACGGTCGATCCGTTCAATGCCGAGGCACAGTACCGTCATGTCGAAGACGTTCCGCTAGCGTCCTATGACGCGGCTTTACTTTGCATCCCTGACGAAGCGAAGATTGAACTTATCACTTATTTGCTCTCAAACGGCAAGCACTTGCTCGTGGAAAAGCCGCTTTTCGCTGCAGACTCGGCTGACCTGATGCGCCTGAAGATATTGTCCGAGCAGAACCGTGCGGTGTGCTATACGGCCTACAATCATCGCTTCGAGCCTCACTTCGTGCGCATGAAGCATGTAGTCGACTCGGGAAGTCTAGGTAATATCTATTGCGTACGCATGTTTTACGGAAACGGTACCGCACGTCTGGTCAGAGATTCTGCGTGGCGCGACCAAGGCGCGGGGGTCTTGCCTGATCTGGGATCGCATTTGCTCGATACCGCGCTGTTCTGGTTTGGAAAACCCTCAGCGCAATTCGAGAACTATTCCTGTAATCGCTTCGAGAACAAATCCTTTGATCATTTCTCGTGCGGTGCGAACGGTTCGCCGGTGCTGCAACTGGAAATGACCTTGCTGAATTGGCGTAATCACTTCTACGCCGATGTGTTCGCCGAAAAGGGAAGTGCTCACATTCAATCGTTGTGCAAGTGGGGCCCCAGTACCTTTACCTTGCGCAACCGAAAATTGCCTAGCGGAAGACCGGATGAGGAAGCCGTAACGTTGGTCCAGCCTGACCCGACTTGGGAATTGGAGTATCAGCACTTCAAGCAACTGTGCACCAGTGGTGAAAGCAACATCGAAAACGACATCTGGATTAATGCCGTGCTGAACGACCTAACCCGTCGTGCCCTCGAGAAAGCACCATGACCAAACGAATCATTGGTTTCGCGGGCATGACGCATCTCGGGCTCAACTCTGCAGTGGCCGCAGCCGACAAAGGGTTCGATATCGTGTGCTTCGATACCAACCCATTGATTGCCGCCGCGCTTGATCGTGGCGAACTGCCTGTCGTCGAACCCGACTTGCCCGAACTGCTCGAAAAGAACAGACACTGCGTCAAGTTTACTGCCGATACGAGTGACTTGACCTCCTGTGACCTGGTATACGTTGCACCGGATGTTCCCACTGATGACACTGGCCGTAGCGATCTCGGGCACATCGACACGCTGATTCGTCAGGTCGATGCAGTACTGCGTCCGAATGCCGTGATGGTCATCCTGAGTCAGGTTCCACCCGGGTTCACGCGCGCCAGAATGCGCCCCGGACGCCTGTTGTACTACCAGGTCGAGACGCTGATTTTCGGCCGCGCAATGGAACGCGCGCTTTTTCCAGAGCGATTCATTGTTGGCTGCGCCCAACCCGGGCAACCGCTGCCAGAGGCGTTGGCGATTTTTTTGGGTAGTTTTTGTTGCCCAATCCTGTCGATGCGCTACGAAAGCGCGGAGCTGGCAAAAATTTCTATCAACATGTGTCTTGTCGCCTCCGTCGGGGTCGCCAACACCATGGCTGAACTGTGCGAACAAACGGGTGCTGACTGGTCGGAAATAGTTCCGGCGCTCAAGCTTGATCGCCGCATCGGACCACACAGCTACCTTAGCCCGGGTTTAGGTATCGCAGGGGGCAATCTGGAGCGGGACCTGGCTACCGTGCTTGCTCTTGCGGATGCTCATGGAACCGATGCCGGGATCGTTTCAGCTTGGGTGGCGAACAGTCGTCATCGCAAGGATTGGACTTGGAGGGTTCTCGATAAACTTGTATTGGGACCTCAGCCGGACGCCAGAATCGCCATTCTCGGCCTAGCTTACAAGGAGGATACGCACAGCACAAAGAATTCGCCCTCGCTGGCGCTGCTTGCGCATCTTCAGGGTCGTTCAGTCGTGGTCTACGATCCTGTTGTTTCCCCAGCCGATGCCGGCATTTCTTTTCCAGCCGCGGTTACTGCTATGGAGGCAATCCAGGATGCAGATGCGGTTTGCATCATGACGCCATGGGGAGAATTCAAAAGCTTGCCACCGTCGGAGATCGCCCAGCGTATGCATGGCCGCTGGCTGATCGATCCCTATCGCGTAGTCAGTGACAAGATCGCAATGGCCGCCGGTCTGAGACATGTCACACTCGGTGTCGCGCCAGAAGAACCCCGGATCTCATGCTGACGCATCACTTTCAGTCACCCACCCCCCCGGGTCATGTTGCGGTCATTGGGGCCGGAGGATTCGTCGGGAAGGCAACTACGAAACGATTGCTTGCGAGCGGTGTGCCCGTCGTCAGTATCGCTCGCAAGGATGTTGATCTGTTGTCCAGCGAAGCAAGCGCAGCGTTGACGTCGATGCTGCAACAATGCGACGCGCTCGTTATGATTGCCGCCCAGGCGCCGGTCAAGAATAGCGGCATGCTTATCGACAATCTGCGCATGATGGCCACCTTGTGTGCCGCGCTGAACTCCGTTCAGGTGAAGCAGGTACTCTACGTAAGCTCGGATGCGGTCTACGCTGATGCCGATGTGCCGCTGATCGAGTCATCGTGTGCACAACCGGGAAGCCTGCACGGTGTCATGCATCTGGCACGTGAGGTCATGTTGGCCGAAGCCTGCAAGTTCCCGCTTTGCATCCTGCGTCCGACGCTGATTTACGGAGCGAACGATCCTCACAATGGCTATGGCCCGAATCGTTTTCGTCGTCTTGCGCAACGTGGCGAGGAAATCGTCCTTTTCGGCGATGGAGAGGAGCGGCGCGACCATGTATTTATTGATGATGTAGCCGAAGTCATTGTGCGTTGTATCGCACACAGGAGCGAGGGCATCCTGAACATTGCGACTGGCCGCGTCACCTCATTTCGCGAAATTGCTGAAATAATTGCCAAGATGGCGCCGCAACCTCCTGCAGTTAAGAGTACATCCCGCTTAGGTCCAATGCCGCATCGCGGCTACCGCGCCTTTGATGCTTCTTCGACGGCCGAGGCGTTTCCGGATTTTCGTTATACGTCGCTGGAAATCGGCTTGGAATTGAGCCGAAATCAGGAATTCAATAATGGCCGAAATTGAACTATTGAAGTCCCTCCCGAAGGGAAAACGCAATGTCAAGGCTCGGGAAACAGCTAAGACTGAGGAGCATATTCGCATTTCAAGGGAATACGGCGAAACCTACTTCGATGGCCCGCGCGAATACGGCTATGGTGGTTATCGCTACGATGGGCGCTGGCAACCGGTAGCCAGGGATATCGTCGAACACTTCGGACTGAAGCCGGGCGACCGCGTGCTCGATGTCGGATGCGCCAAGGGTTTCCTGGTAAAGGATCTCCTCGCGCTTGGAATCGATGCCTACGGGGTCGATGTATCTCGCTACGCGCTATTGAACTGCGAGCCCGAAGTTGTCGGCCGCTTGCATCTCGGCAGCGCCGACAACCTGCCGTTTCCTGATGGCAGCTTTGCGGCCGTGTTGTCGCTCAATACCATTCATAACCTGTCACGAAATCGCTGCAGAATAGCGCTTCAAGAAATCCAGCGACTCGCACCGGGGAAAGGTTTTGTCCAGGTGGACAGCTATCGCACACCCGAACAAAAAGCAGTCTTCGAAAGTTGGGTGCTGACTGCGGAATTTTATGATTACCCGGATGGCTGGAAATCCCTGTTTAGTGAAGCGGGATATACCGGCGACTGGTACTGGACCATTATCGAGTAATTTCGACATGACTGAAAACAACGCTTTTTTCGATCTTGCCGCTGCCCGCCGGCGCTGCATGAAGTACCGACGGAGAATCCTGGACATCTCGCAGCAGGTGTCCGCCTTACATGGAGCGGGAGCGTTTTCCGCGCTGGAAATGGTGGACTGCATTTACCACGGGTTGATGCGCGCTCTTCCTGGCAAGGATTCACCTGATACCTTCCTGATGTCAAAAGGCCATGGCTGCATGAGCCAGTATGTTGTTCTCGAGGATCTCGGCATTCTGAGTCGGGACGATCTGGATCTTTACTGCAAAAATGGGGGTCGTCTCGGTTGCCACCCCGACTACGGCAATCCGGGCATCGAAGCCTCAACCGGCTCCCTTGGCCACGGCATGGCCTTAGCCACTGGGATGGCGTATGCCGAACTGTACATCCAGAAGAAGAACGGAATCGTCTATGTCGTGCTGAGCGATGGAGAGTTTCAGGAAGGCTCGACCTGGGAGGCCATGATGATGGCTGCCAACCTCGGAGTGACTAACCTGGTCGCCATGCTGGATCTCAATGGGTTTCAGTCTTTCGGCCGCACGTCCGAAACACATCCGGCCTTCTACCCGATTCGTGAGAAGGTCGAAGCATTCGGGTGGGAAGTCGTTGAGGTCAACGGACATGACGGCGCCGCAGTGTACGCCGCCGCCACTCTGCGGCAGGGAAAGAAGCCGTTCATGCTGATCGGCAAAACCATCAAGGGCAAGGGCGTGTCTTTCATGGAGAATATGCCGATCTGGCACTACCGCTCCCCCAACCCTACCGAGTATCAGCAAGCCGTGGCCGAGCTCAAAGAGGTTACAGGATGAGAAATGCCTTTGCCGACGTGATCTACGAAATTGGGCAGCAAGACCCCCGCATCTGCGCACTGGTGGCGGACATTTCCCCGGCTGGTTCGATCGTCAAATTTCGCGAGCAATTCCCCGAACGTTTTATCAACACAGGCGTTGCAGAGCAAGCCATGATCGGCATTGCCGCGGGCCTCGCGCTCAAGGGAATGCGGCCCTTCTGCTACACGATAGCTACCTTCAGCTTGTACCGTCCCTTCGAAATGATCCGCGTCGACCTTGGCTACCAGAACCTGCCAGTGACCGTGATCGGAATGGGCGCGGGAGTCATTTATTCGACGCTGGGTGGTACGCATCATTCGATGGAAGACGTGGCCGTTGCCTCGGCTATCCCCAATATGACCGTGTTGGCACCTTGCGACCCGGCCGAGATGCGCCTGATGACGCATTGGTGCGCAACACAAAGCCAGGGGCCGGTCTACATGCGGCTGGGCAAAGCGGGTGAGCCTGATCTGACCACAAACGCCATCGAGACCTTCCAGCCGGGCAAGGTCCGCTACCTGCAACGCGGCACCGATGTTGCACTACTCTCGTATGGCATCACCGTCGCCATGGCCAAAGAGATTGCAGCCCGTCTTGAAGCCAGAGGAAAATCGGTCTCGGTACTGTCCTGTCACACCATCAAACCGCTGGACCGTGCCGGTATCGAGCAGGTGCTGTCCGCGCACAAACAGGTTGCAGTGATCGAGGAACATGTGCCGCACGGCGGCCTCGGTTCGAGGGTGAAGGAAATCGCGTGGGAGGGCCGTGCCAAATGCAGTCTCGAAACCTTCTCGCTGAAAGACGAATTCATTCATTGCTACGGCAGTCATGACGAGTTGCTACACGCGCATGGCCTGCATGCCGAGCGCGTCGTTCAGGCACTGCTCTGACCGGCGTCGTCGATCATTTCGTCACCGACCGCTCCCCGCTGTATCCTGGCGATGCGGTGGCGGCCATCATCGTCTTCGACGATGGAAGGTATCTGCTGCAACTCCGCGACGATAAGCCCGGAATATTCTTCCCCGGCCACTGGGGCCTCTTCGGTGGTGGCGTTGATTGCGGCGAACAGACGCTTGAGGCCCTGCGCCGCGAGCTTGGGGAAGAATTGGGACTGAACGCTGCCGAACCGCGGCTACTGACCAGCTTCGAATTCGATCTCGGACCAATAGGCTTGACCCGAATCTACCGGGAATTTTATGAAGTGCGACTGCCGGTAACCATTGTGTCGTCATTGAGGCTTGGTGAAGGTGCAGCCTTTGCTGCATACACGAAAGACGAACTTTTTACATTGCCTCGCCTTGTTCCCTATGACGCCTTTGCCTTGTGGCTTCACGCCAACCAGTCGCGTCTGCAGCCTTGAATCGCGTCCGGCCGTGGTTGTACGCGTCTTCATAGGATGAACGACCAAGCAAACCATGAGGAGGTCGCGTGTCCGCTGTGCAAGGGCGGCGACACCGAGGTCACCGTGATGCCGTATCCGCTGTTCCGGCATATCGATTTCGCCGAGTTTCATCCGGGCCCGAACCGCATCGCACGGTGCCCGTCATGCGGGCTGGTATTCCGTGTGGTCGACGATGGCGAACAGCGGGCGATCGAAGCCATTTATCAAAGCGACGAATACGTGAAACACGAAGAGCCTCACATGCTTGTAATAGAAGGTCAAGACGAGCCGTTGCCGCTGGCCCGCGTGCAGGCAAGACTACTCGCGCCTTACCTGAAGGCGCCCGGAGTCTCCGTGCTGGATATCGGTTGCTTTGACGGGCAGTTGCTGTTCGAGATCGGGAAAATCTGCGACGTTTGCGATCTGTGCGGCTTTGACGTTGCCGCGCGGCCGCAGTTTCCGCGCGGCAAGCCGTTTCGCTTCGTGTCGGGGAAATTGTCAGAAATTGAGGGCAGCTTTGATCTGATCACGCTGTCGCATTCGATCCAGTACGTGCGCGACATTCACGTCCTGTTCGAAAATATTCGGCGCCTTCTGAAAGCGGACGGTCGAGTATTCATTCAGGTGCCTGACTTTTCCGTCAAACCGTCGTCGCTGCTGCTGGGTGACCTCAACTACCACTACACCAGGGAGATCCTCGGCAATATTTGCCGCCGCATGGCTTTCAAGGCGCAGTTTCTCGATGCTGACTGCTTTCCGCGGGATATTCTTGCAATCGCATCGCGCGGCGCGTCGGCTGCACAGGTGGCCGCGACAATGCAGGATGATCTGCACGGCGGTGTGGAGCGGATTGCGGAACTGGTGCGGCGCCTCGAGGAACTGGCGTCCGAGACAACTGTGGGGGTACTGGGCACCACCATCGATGCGGCCTTCGTCGATCAATGCCTCGGCGCGCGAGTGGCGTTTTTCGTTGACGAAAATCCCGGCAAGGTCGGCAAGACTTTCCACGGAAAACGCATCATGCATCCGCGATCGGTCAGAACAGCAGATCTGGTCTTAATACCGATGGGCGCGAGTGGAGATGCTATAGGGGCGCGTCTGCGCACCATTTATAGAGGTACATATGTTTGCGTTTAAAACCAATGAGGCCATCTGCAATGCTGATGTGCCAAAATCAGAATGGCCGAAATTTGATGCCATTCCGGAACCGCGTATGGTTTGTCTATATTCGGGCAATGGAAGCGGGTCAAAGTTATATCAGAGCTTGTTGGATGCTCATCCGGAAATCTATATGGTTCCGGCCTATCCGTTGATGTATTTATACCCACACTGGAATCAGTGGCAATCGGAACTGGCGGCTGATTTCCAGTGGCCCGCAATTATCGATACTTTTTGCATAAAGCATGCAACACTTATTGATTCGCGCCGCATCCAGAGTTTTGATGGCATGACGAAACTTGGAGACAATCTCGATCAACATCTGGAGATTGACGAAGACTTATTCAAGTCATTTCTCAACCACATCCTCGTCAATCAGGTCGTTTGTGCGCGAACGTTCTTGCTTGCGGTTCATTACGCCTATGCTTTTTGCCGAAACGAAGTCCTCTCGACAAAAAAAGTTCTGGTCTATCACATCCACGTACCCTGGTATGTCATCGAATATCTCGCTCTCGACTTTCCCGACATGAAGATTCTGGGTATGGTCAGAGATCCAAGAGCCAACCTGCCCGGACGACATAGCAGCAACACGTCTGGCGACTTCGATCGACTCAACAAGACCGATGCAATCATATTTCAGCAACAGGCATATCGTTTCTCGCTTCGTTACCTCCTCGAAGGTTTAGACGTGCTTGAAGGAATGCCGATGGACCAGGTGAGAATGGTCCGTCATGAAGATTTGCACCATAAGCTCGAAGAGGTAATGAAGGCATCCGCCCGATTCTTGGGTATCAGCTATTCGCCCTGCCTGACGCAATTAACTTTTGGTGGTCTTAAATGGTGGGGTGATCCTGTTTACAACATGGCGCCGATGAATATCGTCAACCCCCGAGTTGTATCGAAGGATTGGCAAAAGAGAATCTCAATACGGGATTGGTTTGTCATTGAAGGCCTGATGTTTCACTACCTGAAGCGCTATGGTTACGAACCAATGAAATTCGTAGAACGGACGTTTTCAAACCAATGTGTCTTATTCTTCGCAATGCTCCTGCCGACCAAAATCGAGATAGATGAACTCGGTAGATTCATAAAATTGTCTGGCATAAGAGATTTCTGGAATGCCAGTCTCAATGAAGCAAGCGGACGCACCGAATTGAAGAACTACGGGTTCAATGCGTTTTATCGACACAAGTGGACACATAAACACCTGAGTTTATGGTGCCCCAAATGGTATGTGAAACTGTTGCTCCGGTCGCGACACTCGAATTCAGTTGCGTTCAGGGCTGCTGCCCAAACAATTTACGTTACTGCCAGCGCTTTCCGTTTCAGCATGGCGCTCATCACCTATCCTTTGACGATAATGAAACGTTGGGCGGTATCGATTAGTTCGTTCAAACGCCAATTGCAAAACAACAACATCCTTCCTGATCTGCTTCACTAGGGGAGTATCAAATCAATGGAACAACCAAGTAGAACGGTCGTCATCGGACTGGTGCAGATCAACAACAGCTTTGCAAATCAAAGCTACTTGCCATATTCGGTTTGCCTCTTGCATGGATACGTAAAACAGCACTCATCGAACATAAACCGGTACAAGTTCCTGCTGCCGATCTATAGAAGGCTACCGATTGAAGTTATGGTCAAACAGCTGAACTCGGCAGATATTGCTGCATTCAGTACCTATGTCTGGAACATCAGGAGCTCACTGGAAGTTGCCAGGAGGCTGAAGAAAATAAACCCGAAAACCCTGATAATTTTCGGAGGCCCCCAGGTGCCTAATCACGCCGAGGGTTTCCTGAAAGAGAATCCATTCATTGATGCTGTCGTGCATGGCGAGGGTGAAAAGTCCTTCCTCGATCTGGTCGAGAACTATCCGAACCGGAATTTCCATGAAGTAGGATCAGTCAGTTACCTTGACAGCAGCGGGAGCTATATCATTTCGCCAAAGAACCTGCGGATGAAGCAAATCACCGATATACCTTCGCCATATCTTGACGGCACATTCGCTCCCTTGATCGAGGCAAATCCAAGTGAAAACTGGATTGCGCTGTGGGAAACCAATCGCGGCTGCCCTTTTAGCTGCAGTTTCTGCGACTGGGGTTCGGCGGTACAGAGCAAGATCCTGAATTTCGATATGAACCGTATTTCATCAGAATTGAAATGGTTTGCAGATCACAAAATAAACTATGTTTTCTGCTGCGATGCCAATTTCGGCATTCGGCCGCGCGATATTGATATTGCGGAATTGATGGCGAAATCCAAGAAAGAAAACGGTTTCCCCAAAAATGTCGGCGTTCAGAATACTAAGAATACTACCGACAGGTCGTACAAGGCCCAAAGAATTCTTGTGGATTCAGGTCTTTCGAACGGGGTAACGATCGCGCTGCAATCGAACAACGAAGAAACCATCAAAGCTATCAAGCGGGAAAACATATCCCTCGAAACGTTTCAGGAATTGCAGAAGCGATTCAACAGGGACGGTATCGTCACCTACACCGACATAATATTGGGGTTGCCGGAGGAGACATACGAATCATTTACGCAGGGAATTTCAATGCTTATCGAAGGGGGGCAGCACAATAGAATAATTCTGTCCCTTCTGAGCATATTGCCGAACGCGGAAATGGGGAGTCATGAATACCAGAAACAATATGGATTGGACATCATAAAAAGCAGAATTGTAAGTACTCACGGCCTCGTTGAGGACTATGGCGACAACGTCTTCGAGATGCAAGACTTGGTTGTCGGCACCGCAACGATGCCGAGGGAAGAGTGGACCAAAGCCTATAGATTCGGCTGGATGACCAATGTGCTGTACTACATCAAGTTATTGCAAATCCCGATGATCATCGCCCATAAGCAGGCAGGCGTCAGCATCAAGGAAATGATCGATCAATTCGTTTTCGCAGATCAGGGACGCTATCCGCTGATCTACGAAATCAGTGATTTCTTTTTGAAGCGTGCGCAGGAAATCCAGAATGGCGGCCCGGAGAATGTGTATATGAAGGATTGGCTGGGAATCTACTGGCCAGACGACGAATTTATTTTTATAAAACTGAGCATAGAAGGACAACTCGAGCAGTTCTATTCTGAGTCGACATCACTGATGAGGAGGTTTCTCGGCTCCGGAATTTCACCGGAACTTATAAATGATGCGCTTAGGCTCAACAGAATGCTTCTCAAGCAGCCGTTCCAGACGACGGACCTGTCTGCGGAATTCGATTTTGACGTGCTGACTTATTGGCGCCAGATAAAGACCGGTGAGGAACATATTCCTCAAAATGGCCGGATTTCCTACCGGATTGACCGCAAGAAACAGGCATGGAAAAGCTGGGACGAATGGATGCGCGAAGTTGTATGGTTTCGAAATAGAAGCGGGGCGTACCTTTACGAAGAAGTTGCCATTGATACGCAGAAAGAACCGTTGGGATTGGGTGCTATATGTCCCGCCAACTAGTCAAGGAAAAGACCAGAAAGGAGGTCATCTGGCAATCCCAGGAAAGGACAAAAGAGTTGTCGTGGGGAGTAGCTGCGCTACAAGCTTATTTGATCTGGATTACACTTCAATTTTTGACGATATTGATTCATCCATTTCGAAAACTGCGGATCGGTCTTCTTTATTTCCGCGCCATAGGAAGGTTCTGCGGAAATACGGAATATTTCCTGCGCGAACGGAAATTTCGTCCTCGACCGGAAAAGGATGCTGTTGTTCTGATTTCCGGAAACTTGCCGGTTAATAAGCAAATCCTGACCATGGTGAGCCGGCAGGTTACCGTAATCAAAAGTAACTGGCTGTGGAACACCCTTAGCTATCTAAAAAAGATCGCACCGGACAATTCAATTTGGATAGATCTAGGATGCACGGGCTGGCTGCGCGGTGCGGAGTGGAGTGAGCCCGGTCCGCAGTTAAGCTTTACTCCAGAGGAGCACCGACGTGGACAGGAGATCCTCCTTGAGTTGGGCATTCCCGCGGGCGCATCCCACGTGTGTTTCTTTGCCAAGGACAAACTCTACACTGACTCACCAGATACGAAACTCGATCCAGCGAGCTACTGGGGGTCACGCGACTTTCGCAATTGTGACATCACGAACTATTTGCCAGCCGCACAATATCTCGCCGAGCAGGGAATATATACGGTTCGCGTGGGTATGCACCGCCCAGAAGTGCGACTTCCCTTGGGCCTGGATCCCAAAATCATTGACTATACGGGAGCTATCAGGCCAGATATGGATGACCCTGATTTTGCCGACGTCTACTTACAGGCAACTTGCAAATTCTTTCTCGGAACGACGTCTGGAATCTATGTTATGTCATCGATGTTTGGTGTGCCTGTCGCGTATGCCAACATGATTCCCTACGGCGAATGCGGCCGGATGCCGCACGACATCGTTATCTTCAAGAAGTGCAGGAACCGGACCTCAGAATCGTTTATTCGGTTTTCAGAATTAATTGCACGTGGCATTGATGCGGATTGGCTGACGCTGGATGAGTTGACGCAATTGGATCAGGAAGGTATCGAGTTCGTGGAAAATTCAGGCGAAGAAATTCTTGATCTTGCTCGAGAAATGAATTTGCGACTGGATCGTGCCTGGACACCTGAAGAGATGGACGAGAACCTGCAAAAGAAAGCTCAGGAATGTTTTACTGCGCGAGCGTTTGACGGTAGCGGCTTTCCGGGACGGATTGGTACAGAGTTCTTGAAACAGAATCAGGCTTTGCTGGAAGGCAAAATAACGGCCCTATGATCGAGAAAAAAGAACTTACTAAGAGCCTGGAAAACCAGCGCGTCGTGGATCTGACGACGGAAATCGGCATCGAACGGCTCGGTGTGATGACCTCGCAGGCGTGGTACGACGATCCCCGCGGCCTGTTGTTTTCTCTTGCGCGCTACAAGTTCGTGGCGAAAATGCTGAGGGGGAAAAAAAGCGTGCTCGAAGTCGGTTGTGGCGACGCCTTCCACTCCAGACTCGTCCAGCAGGAAGTCGAAGAGCTTAGCGTCACCGACCACGATCCGCTGTTCATCGACGACATCAATCGCCGAAACCCGGCGCGATGGAAACCGGTGGCGTTCGTGCACAACATGCAGGACGGCCCGACTAGGGAAAAGTATGACGCCATTTACCTGTTGGACGTGCTTGAACACATAGAAAAAGCAGCAGAGAGCGATTTTCTCCGCAACATCGTGAAAAGCATGAACGACGAAGGCATGCTGATCATAGGCATGCCTTCGATTCAATCTCAGCAGTACGCCAGTGAAATCTCGAAGGCGGGACACGTCAACTGCAAATCAGGTGACGAGCTGAGGGTGCTGCTCGAACCCCTGTCCAGCCAGGTCATGGTTTTCTCGATGAATGACGAAGTCGTGCATACCGGCTATTTCCCGATGGCGCATTACCTGATCGCCGTCGCTTGCATCAAGAAGCCTAACGAACGTAATTCATGACGATGAAAGTGCCTTTTCTCGATTTGCGTCTGTCCGAAACGGCTGAGCGCGAACTGCTTATGCAGGCTATGGAAACCGTGCTGCAACATGGTAGGCTCGTCATGGGCCCGGAGATAACGCAGTTCGAGGAAACGATCGCCGACTATTGCGGGCGCAAATTCTGCGTTTCGGTCGGTTCAGGCACCGACGCGCTGTTCCTGAGCCTGAAGGCACTGCGCTTAGGTCCCGGCGACGAGGTGATCACCACCGCGCTGTCTTGGGTGGCGACTGCGAACGCGATCGCGCTAACCGGCGCTACGCCTGTCTTTGCCGATATTCAGGATGATCTCAACATCTGTCCGCACAGCGCCGAGAGCCTGGTGACCAAACGCTCCAAAGTCATACTGGCCGTCGATTACACCGGCAAGATCTGTGACATGGAAGCGCTAGAAGCGATTTGCCGACGTCACAATCTCCTGCTGGTTGAGGATGGCTCACAGTCCTTCGGCGCAACCCACAAGGGGCGGCGCTGCGGTGCGTTTGGTACGATTTCCGCGATCAGCCACAACCCGATGAAGGTGTTCGCCGCACTCGGCGAAGCCGGCAGCATATTGTGCGATGACGAGGCCCTCTATGAACGCCTGGTTGCGCTGCGTTACAACGGCACCATCAACCGCGAGACATGCATCGAACCGAGCCTGAACGGCCGCATGGATACCCTGCAAGCAGCAGTCCTGCTCAAGCGTCTCGACCTGCTCGATGCTCTGCTGCAGCGTCGCAACGACAACGCGCGCTATTACAGTGAGCGGCTCGGTAGCCTGCTGAAGGTGCCCGCTGAAGACGAGAGCGGACAACCCGTCTATTACACCTACACTGTACAAACGCCGGAGCGCGACCAGTTGGAACAGTATCTCGCCGACGCCGGCATCGAAACCAAGGTTCAACACCGCCTTCTGATGCCCGAGGCTCCGGCCTACAAACCGGGCGTCCGCGGCAGCTACCCGAACGCGCTCGTACTGTCGCAGCAAATCCTCTCGATCCCAGTTCATGAAAAACTGACCGAGGCGCAGCGCTGTCACGTCGCCAATTCGATTGCGGCATTTGTGGCGAAACAGAAGCGATAGCCGCTATGGCAAACACCGCCTTGGATCAATTCCGCCGCGTCAACGAAGAGGTCTATTATGCTTCCTCGCCGCTGAGCCTGGCGTCGCGGGCCACGATCGAGGAATTGAAAGCCGTGGCGCGGAAGAATGCCCGCGGGCGGGCGCGCATATGCTTTCATGCATCGCCGGAAGCGCCGCTGCACGACATGCTGATCGCACTGTGCAACACCACCAATTACCAGCCGCACAAGCATCTGAACAAGGCGGAGGCCTTTCATTTAATCGAGGGCCGGCTCAGGGTGGTGCTTTTTTCGGATGGGGGTGTGGTCGAGAATTCCTTTGAGCTTGCTGGCACGAACAATGCGGACGCGGACGGTGTGGCATTTTACTGCCGCATCCCGCTCAAAGTATTCCATACGGTCGTTCCGATCTCCGAAATGGTTGTATTCCGCGAGGTCACAGACGGGCCGTTCATACCGGAAGAAACGATTTTCTCGCCGTGGCCGTTCGATCCCGCCTGAGCCGGCTTCGCGGCGTGTTTGATACGTAATTGGGCAGCAATTTTTCTGAAAGGGTAACCAGATGTGCGGAATTTTTGGCGGTGTGGGCGCTACAACAGACGAAGCGTACAAATGCCTGCAGAACATAAGGCGGGGCAATGACGGCATCACCGTACGTCAATATGGCGACGTTGTTCTCGGTAGCCGGCGCCATCTGGTCAAGGAATCCCACAAGGCCAGCGTAAAGACGGGTGAGTCGGACCAGCCCTACGTCTCGGCAAACGGCAAGGCGCGGCTGGTTTTCAACGGCGAGCTGTTCAACTTTGCAGAGATCCGCGAGGATCTCTTGAAGGAAGGTGCGCAATTCCAGTCGGACGGAGATACCGAGGTATTGCTCCGACTCTATGAGCATCTAGGCAAGGATTTCGTCAAACACCGCAAGATGGATGCGATGTTTGCGTTTGGCATCCATGACGAGGGTAGTAGCGAGCTCATCGTTGCCCGCGACTGGCCGGGACGCCTGCCGCTGTTCTATTACTACAACAAGGAAAATAAGATTTTTCTTTTCTCCAGTGAGCTTAAAGGGTTCCGTCCCTTGGGTTGGCTGCCGCTGGGCGACCCGATCGAGCTGACGCCGGGCCACCGCATGGTTCTCGATCTGAAATCATTCGAACTCAAGATTGAAGCGTATTACCAACCGGTGCCGCGCAAGGCCGACCTGCCGCTCTGGGAAGTCGGAGGCGAACTGCACCGTCTTCTGAAACAATCAGCGAAAAACCGTACGATGGGCGACGTGCCCATCTGCACCATGTTATCGGGCGGCATCGACAGCCTGATGACGACCTATTACGTGCTCTCCAGCATCGACTTCAACCAAGTCGGTTACCGCCCCACCTCCTACGTGTTTGCAATCGAGGATTACGAATCCGAAGACGTTCGCCGTGCCCGAATTGCCGCCGAGGGATTCAAGGAGATCGGCCTGACTCTGCATGAAGTCAGGGCCACGCGGGCCCAAGTGGTGGAAGACCTTCCGGATATCGTCGACATGTTCGAAATGCGCAAGATCAAGGCACTCAGCGTCTACCCGCTACCCATCTATTACTACCTCGCTCCGCGCATGCGCGACGACGGCTTCAAGGTCACCATCGGCGGTCACGGCGTCGATGAGCTGCTCGGTGCCTACGATGCATGGAAGGAACTGAAAGCCCCCCATCATGTGCAGACCCAACCCCGCAGCCGTCTGCTGTTTATGAGCATGATTTACGAGAACATGCTGCGCCGGGCTTCCATTATTTTCATGAACCGTGGCCCGATCGAGGCGCGCTTTCCGTTTCTGCAGCCGGCGGTGTGCGAATTTGCGCTGGGCATCGACACCAAATGGCTCGGCATGGACGCTGCCAACGCGGAACGGATGCTGCAGCTGATGGACGCCAAGGCCGGCCCGCAGGGGACGTGGAAAACGGAAACAATAGAAGTCCATGATTACCTGGTCCGCTACCTCGACAACGGCGGCAACCATCCAGAAGGCACGTCTGAAGAAACCATCACGGAAATTGAGAAGCTGTTCTGGAAGTTCCCGCTCATAGTAGCCGGCATGCATGCTTGTGACGAATCCTATTTGCCGTTTCATTGCCTGATGTTCCCGAAGCTGCGCGGGCAGCACGGATCCGGACTGACTTCGCTTGAACCGCTGGTGGTCAAGCGCTATGCTAATCTCGGATCGACGGATCAGGATGTCTTTAAGCAATTCGTTCATCAATCGTTCGGTTGCTGACTGCAGCAGCATCGGGAGACTACGATCATGCGAATATCGCCCTACGGTGGGACCCTGGTAAGCCGGGTCGTCGACGAAGCTCAATGGAAGAAGGTTCTGGTTGCGGCTGGTACGCACTCGGTACAGATACCTGACGAGGATCAGATCAATCTGTTCAATCTCGCCACTGGTTGTTACAGCCCGCTAACCGGCTTTATGACCGAGCAGGAATATTCGGACGTACTGGATAGCAACAAACTGCCAACCGGCGTCGACTGGACGATTCCAGTTCTACTGCGCGTGGACAAAGCTCTGGCCGGCACACTCACAAACGGCGACAGCGTAGCGCTGCGAGATCAGTCACTGCGCCCGCTGGCGGCGCTCGAAGTGGAAAGCATTTTTTCAATCGACACCGAACAATATTGCGCAAAGGTGTTCGGCACCACCAGCAGCGAACACCCGGGCGTGCAGGACTGCCTACGCAAGCCAGTGACCTGCCTCGGCGGAACAATTCATCTTCCGGCGTCGTCGATTCCTTCGCTGCGGCATTTCCAGAGTCCCGTCGCGCTCAGGGCCTGGCTCGACGCCTCAGGAAAGGAAACCGTCACTGCGTTTTCCACGCGCAACGTCTGCCACCTTGGTCACGAGTACCTGCATACGCTGGCACTTGAAATCACGGACATGCTCGGCATCAACGTCATCACCGGCGCGCAGGTCAAGGGCAACTTTCTATCGGACGTCATATTCGACACCTACGAATACTTGGTCGAACACTACTATCCGCGAAACAAGGTCTTTCTGCAAAACCTTCGTATCCCCCCCATATACGCCGGACCGCGCGAAGCCTTCCTGCAGGCGACGGTGTTGCAGAACCTCGGCTTCACGCACTTTATCGTTGGCCGCGATCATGCCGGCACGGGGAATTATTATGGCCGCTACGCGTCGCAGGAGATTTTCCGCGAACTGACGGATCTGGACATAGAGATTCTGCCGATTTCAGAACCACGTTTTTGTAAGGTCTGCAAAAAGATCACAACGGACCGCAGTTGCCGTCACACCGGCGCCGATGTCACACTGATCAACGGTCGCGACGTGCGGCGCTTCCTGCTCGAAAAGCGCTATGCCGAGTTGAGTAATATCGTCCGCGAAGACCTGCAGCGTTACCTGACCGGCCTTGTCGAAGAACATATCGACCGCTCGTCACACGCGCCCGAACTTGAACTCGCGAAAACACGGCAGCTGTTTTACAACTAACCTTATTCGACCTACCACAAGGATGCATCCTATGCGCAACATTCTGACTGTACTGCTTATGGTCGGGGCCCTGCTGGGCTCCGTCGCAATTGCCGCACCAGAGGACGATGGCGAACTACGCATCGGCGGCTCGACCACGCTGCTGCCCATCGTTTCGGCCGCTGCTAGTGAGTTCATGGAAAAGTACGGCACTTGGGATAAGGTAGATCCGAAGCTGCCGGCTAAGAAGATCGTCATTTATCTGACCGGCGGTGGTTCGGGGTTCGGTGTGCAATCAATCATCCAGGACGTCAATCATATTGGCCTGGTTTCGCGCGATCTAAAAGACAAGGAGAAGGGGTTGCTTGGCGCCCACCGCACCATAATGGTCGGAAAGGATGCCGTCGCCTTCGTCACGAACAAAGCCAATCCGCTGGCGCAAAAGCGCATTGACCTGACGAAAGCGCAGATCACTTCCATCCTTGCCGGCGAAGTCAATAGTTATCGTGAGATCGACCGCACCCTGCCAGCTAGCAACATTGCTGTGTTCGTGCGCGACTCTGGCGCAGGATCTGCGGAGCTAGTGCAGAGCATGGTGATGGGGGACAAGCAGGTGTCGAAGAACGCGCTGCAATTTCCTTCGCAGGGTGCGCTACTGAAGAAGATCGAGTCTAACAATTCGGCGTTCGCCTATATCTCGGCCGGCTTGATTGCAGGCAGCAGCAAGCTGCATCCACATGCTTATGAAGGCATGCAGCCGACGAGTGCGCTAATTGTGAGCGGCGAATACAAGCTGTCGCGTCCGTTGTTGTTGCTTGTCAAGGAACCGCATAGCGGGATGATCGATCACTTCGTCGACTTTCTGCTCAATGACGGGCAAAAACTATTGCAGGAAGCCGGTTACGTGCCGGTGAAGGTAGCGGCGAAAACACCCGACAAGAAGGATAAATGATTTCGTCAAATAAAGTTCAGATGCCCGTTGCGGGCGAAGGCCTGATGTTCTGGTCTTGCCTTGCCATGCTGGCGATCGGCATCGGCACAACGTTTTTCATTTCACTGTATGTCGTTCTTGAAGCCTTTCCAGTGTTAGCTGAACGCGGCGGCCTGACGGGTTTTATGTTTTCCGACCCGTGGGCGCCGCTGGCGAGCCCGCCGACCTTCGGCATCGTGCATGCATGGGTATCCACTATCGCGATCACCACGCTATGCCTGGCGCTCGCCATACCATTTGGTTTCGGTATCGGCGTGTTTGTCGCGGAAGTTGCGCCGGCCACTGTAAGGGCTGTGCTACGTCCATTTATAGATCTGCTCGCAGGAATACCCTCAGTGGTCTACGGTTTTTTCGGCTATGTCACCCTTATTCCATGGTTTGAAAGCCATTTCGACATGGTTACCGGTGAATCCCTACTAGCGGCGGCGATGGTGCTGGCGGTCATGGTATTGCCATACATCGCCAGCACCTCCGCCGAGGCTTTTAGCGCGGTGCCGCGGGAACTCAAGGAAGCAGCGATGGCGCAAGGCGTGACGCGATGGCATGCGATACGTCGCATCGTAATTCCGTACGCCTTGCCCGGAATGTTTGCAGCCGTTGTGCTCGGTGTGGCACGCGCGCTTGGCGAAACGCTGGCAGTAATGATGCTGGCCGGCAATTCAGTGGCCGTGCCTACAGGTCCGCTCGACCGAGGTCAGCCGATTACGGCACTGATCGCTACCGAACTCGGAGAAGCCGGGGTTGGCTCGGAAAAGTATCATGCGCTATTCGCAGCCGGTCTGGTATTGTTTGCCGTGATTGTTCTGATCAATGGCGTGATTACGATGCTGAAGGCACGGTTGATACGCCGAAATGTATACTAACCCCCGAGCCGTTTTCTTCGATAGGCTGTTTACTGTGACGACATGGTCGTTCGGCATTGTCGGCTTTATGCTCCCACTGCTGATTTTCGGCTTCCTGTTTGCCAACGGCATGCACGTTGTGAACTGGCAGTTTCTCTCGCAACATCCCGCCGGATTCCCGCTGGGTCAAGGTGGCGGAATACTGCCAGCCATCACGGGAACGATGGCGCTGGTTGGTGGCGGACTTCTGATAGCAGTGCCTACGGGCCTTGGTGGTGCGATCTATCTTGCGGAATACGGCAAAAACAAAAAGGTGCTTGCAGCGATAAGCTTTGCCATCGAATGTCTGGCCGCCATTCCAGCCATTATTTACGGCCTGTTTGGATATGCGATTCTGGTGGTGTTTATGTCGCTCAAGGTATCACTGCTTGCGGGCATCATCACACTCGGCCTGATGATGTTCCCGATCATATTGGTCGGCTCGCAGGAGGCAATACAAGCGGTCGAATGGAGTTACCGCGAGTCGGCGCTTTCACTCGGTGTCACGCGGGCCTATGTGATCCGCCGCATCATTCTGAAAAAAGCCTGGCCCGGCATTCTGGCTGCGACCGTACTGACAGCTGGTCATGCGATGGGCACTGCTGCCCCCGTTCTGTTTACCGCCAGCACCGTTTTTACGCACAGCGGATTAAGCCTAGATGCGCCAGCAATGACCCTTGCGACCCATCTATATTACTTGGTCAGCCAAGGCACGTCGTTCGATCATGCGTACGGTACGGCATTGGTGCTGGTGACGATGCTGATCGCGGTCAATTTGCTGGTCCTCCTGCTAAAGAAATTGACTCTACGGTACTGATTCTTGAGCGGCGAGAACCCGGATCGTCAGGACGACACAACTGCACACGAAGCGCAGCTATCCGCGTCGCTGACGAATCCGTATAATGGCTTACCGCCGCTCCAATCGAAGGATGCGGTGCTGGAGGTTCGCAACTTGAGTTGCGCCTATGGCAGCAAGGCGGCACTTCACGATATCTACTGCCATTTCCCCGAAAAACAGGTTACGGCGATCATGGGCCCGTCCGGTTGCGGCAAGAGCACACTGGTCAAGACCCTCAACCGCACGCTCGAACTGGCGCTCGAGGGACACATTACCGCCGGCACCGTGCTGTATCGTGGCGACGACATATACGCCCCGCAGGTTGATGTCATGGCGATCCGCAGGCAAATCGGCATCATTCATCAGCGCCCCGTAATCTTTCCGCTGTCGACTGCGGAAAACGTGCTGTTCGGCGCGAAGTTTCACCAGAAGATTCGTGGCATGTCACAAATCGAATATGCCGAATCCTATCTGGAAAAGGTTGGCCTGCTAGACGAAGTCAGGGACCGCCTGCACGAGTCGGCCGGAAAGCTTTCCGGCGGGCAGCAACAGCGACTGTGTCTGGCGCGAACGCTAGCCAACCAGCCGGACATAATCTTGATGGACGAACCTTGTTCAGCGATCGATCCGGTTTCGACACAACGCATCGAGGAACTCATCAGCGAACTCAAACGCGATTACACAATCATCATCGTGACACATAATATGAGCCAAGCCAAACGTGTTTCCGACCTCGCAGTTTTCATGCTGGGCGGCCGCATCATTGAGGCCGGTGAGACCAAGCGCTTCTTCGATCAGCCGCAAACGGAACTGGCCAGGAGTTTTATCTCGGGTGTCATAGGGTAGGGCCGGTCGATACTTGCCTGAATCGGAACGTACGCATAAATCTGATCGCTCCCCCATGGATCGGAAACTGTAAAACAGCTGTGCTCCGACCTTCAGATGTCGGGATTACTTTCAGCTAACCGCTATTACATAGGAAGTAACCATTGAAACCCTTGTCCAGCAATTCCACAACAAATCCAGGGAGTATCTGGATCATTGGCCTCTCCTCGGCGGGAAAATCGACGCTTGCGAAGCTATTGGTAGAGAAGCTTAGGGAAAACGACTATCCCTGCATGCTGATCGACGGAGACGAGGTGCGTGCCATTTTCAACGATCGCCTCGGCTACGACCCGGACTCGCGCCGCAAGCAGACTCAGCGCATTCTGGCCCTAACGCAATGGGTCTCCGGACACGGAATTCTGCCAATAGTGGCGATCATCCATCCGTTCGAGGACGATCGGCAGAGATGCCGCAAGTCATTGGACAAGTATGTGGAGGTCTACCTGGATTGCGAGCTTTCCGAGTGCATGAATCGGGACAAGAAGAATGTCTATGCGCAGGCTCTGGAAGGCCTCGCCAAGAACATCGTCGGTATCGACATTCCCTACGACAAGCCGGCGCACCCGGACCTTGTACTTGATAGCACGCATCTTTCCCAGGCAGCCATGCTCGAGATGCTTTGGAGATATGTCGAGCGAGAAGTTCTTCCTTGCTATCCACTCAGAGTAATGGAACGATTAGCCACAAAATGACCAACCCACGCTATTTCAAGTAGCACCAAGATAAAGATTGATGATGCAATGCAATCGCTGCCAGGGCATCTACATCAGCGATAGAGACAGGATTTCCGAAATTGAGAAAGCGGCATAAATCCGGTCAGTTGTAAGTCGAAAAACAGAGGGAAGCTCAATATGGGGTTGGATAAAATTCGGCAAGCCTGCAAAAAAATTCAGCCTCTTGTTTGGGGATACCGGCATCTGAGACTGATTGTGGGCAAGTTAGTACTGCTATGCGTCCAGATAGTATGGCCATTGGTGAATATCAGGGTAGGACTGCTGATTGACAATCGAATCGGTCACTTGGCAGCAAATACGGAGTATTGGCTCAGAAAAGAATTTCCGAAAAGACTTCCCAAGGAGAGGTTTATTTTCATATCTTCATCCAAACCAGCAAATCATCAACTGATAGTCATGTTCGGAAGAGTTATCCCCGTTATCCAGAGTGATAGTTTGTACGCTCTCATGGCTGATGCAAACAGGCGGTGGCCACAGCACGCTACTTGGATAGATCTTGGCTCATCGGGCACCCACGACGTTGAACTTTGGTCGAATAGCAAGCCACAACTTGACTTCATCGACGACGAGATGCTGCGCGGAAAGGAACTTCTTCGAAGCATAGGCGTTCCGGACGGGGCACCATATGTCTGCTTTGCGATGCGTGACAAAGCCTACTTGGAGGCACAACTACCAAACCATTCATGGCGCTATCATGATTACCGTGATGTTGATATTGATAATTGTCGATTGATGGCCGACTGGCTTGCTTCCTGCGGAATATGGGTTCTAAGGATGGGAGCAGTAGTCGAAAAATCATTCGGCGCCGGCAATTCCCGCATCATTGATTATGCCAATCACTACCGGTCTGATTTCGGCGACATTTTTCTCCTCGGTCACTGCAAATTCTTTCTTGGCGACACGGCAGGCATATTTGGTACGCCCGCCATATTAGGTGTTCCCGTTGCATTGACGAATCTGGTGCCGATCACCCACCTTTGTCCATTTCCGGGTTCGATGGTTATGCCGAAAAAATATCGTCGAGTAGGTAATGCCAATTCAATGGCATACCGAGATGTGGTGGATTCTGGTTTTGATTCCTTTCTCGTGATGCAGGAATATATGGAAGCCGGGATTGAACTCCTGGAAAATTCACCTGAAGAAATTCTCGGTATGGCCCAGGAAATGAACGCCAGAATAGACGGAACTTGGGTTGTAACGGACGATGACGAAGCCTTGCAGGAGCGTTTCTGGTCAATATTCGCGCCCGGCCATCCTTCTCACGGCTGTCCCGCCCGGTTGCCAATCGACTTCCTTCGGCGCAATGCTGAATTGATCTCCTGAGATTGAATTGCTTATGCTGGACCCCGGGCAGGCAAAACAAAGGGATGCCATATTGACGGCGGCCAACGACGAAGGCCTAATGACGCAGCCTGCCTGGATTCTTATGCACGAACTGTCGCCGTTCGCGGATTGCCCACAGATGGACCTGAAAGGTGCCCGATCGCTGGCATGGCGCCTGATCAACATTCCCAGCAGTTCCCGGCTTGTGCAGGTGGCCTCGTGAAAATGCCCGGCCTGATTCTTCTGGGTGCGGGGGGGCACGCACATGCCTGCATTGACGTCATCGAACAACATGGGCATTACGCAATCGCCGGTTTGGTGGGGATGCCGGAAGAAGTGAAGTCCGAAAGACTTGGCTATTTGGTGATCGCGTCAGATAGCGACCTGCCCGAGATTGCCAAGTCATATCGGTACGGCCTTGTTACCGTAGGACAGATCAGATCTCCGGAGAACCGCATTCGCCTCTATCAGTTGGCCGTCGAGCTTGGGTTTCAATTGCCCGCAATTGTTTCGCCCCTTGCTTATGTCTCTCCTCATGCTGTCATCGGTGCAGGTACCATTGTGATGCACGGTGCCATCGTCAATGCTGGCGCAATGGTGGGTGACAACTGCATCATCAATACCAAGGCGCTGGTGGAACACGACGCGACAATAGAAAATCATTGCCATATTTCCACAGGTGCGATAGTCAACGGTGGCGTCCGTGTGGGCGCGGGGAGCTTTGTCGGTAGCGGCAGCAAGATCAAGGAAGGCGTTACGATTGGAAGATCCTGCGTTGTGGGGATGGGGCTCACCGTTCATTATGACCAGCCCGAAGGCTCCTTGGTTGTCGGTACCAGAAAACCATGACCAATCGAACCCTCATCATTGCCGAAGCGGGCGTCAACCATAACGGCGATCTGGCGCTGGCCATGAAATTGATCGATGTTGCCGCCGAAGCCGGTGCGGATCTGGTCAAGTTTCAGACATTCAGCGCCGATCGCCTGGTCACGAAAGCTGCAGCGAAGGCTGACTATCAGACTAGGACAACGGACAGCAAGGAATCCCAGCATGAGATGCTGCGCCGCTTGGAGCTCACCACCGAAATGCACAAGGAACTCATCGCTCACTGCGCTATGTGCAACATCGGGTTCTTCTCGACCGGGTTCGACATCGAGAGCGTCGATCTACTGGTCGAACTGGGACAGGATCGATTCAAGATTCCCTCGGGCGAGATTACCAACCTGCCATACCTGCGCCACATAGGTCGCATGGGCAAGTCCGTCATCCTGTCGACCGGTATGGCGGAAATGGACGAAATTCAGGCCGCCATTGCCGCGCTGGAAGAAGCCGGCACACCAAGGGCAATCATCACGGTACTGCATTGCACTAGCGAATACCCTACGCCCATGGCCGAGGTCAACCTTCGTGCGATGCTTAGCATCCAGGCAGCCTTTAGCGTCGAGGTTGGCTATTCAGACCATACGCGAGGAATTGAAGTGGCTATAGCCGCCGTCGCCCTGGGTGCATCGGTCATCGAAAAGCACTTCACTCTTGATCGCAATTTGCCCGGCCCAGACCACAAGGCTAGCCTTGAGCCGGAAGAACTCAAAGCTATGGTGGTGGCCATACGCAACATCGAGGTTGCGCTAGGTGATGGTGTCAAGCGGCTCACCCTAAGCGAAACCGGAAACAGGCCCGTTGCTAGAAAGTCGTTGGTGGCCAGTCGAGGTATCAGAAGAGGCGAGGTGTTCAGTGTCGAGAACATCGCGGCAAAGCGCCCCGGAACAGGAATTTCGCCGATGCGCTGGGATGAGTTTTTAGGTAAAAAGGCGCTGCGCGATTTCACCGCTGATGAGTTGATTGAACTGTAGTCGGAATTAACTAACGCCATGCTTACTTATCTTGATATATGCTGCTTTAACCGGCCCTTCGATGACCAGACGGATTTGATAGTACGACTACAAACTGAGGCCAAGCTTTATGTTCAAGACATGATTCGCGGTGGGGCGCTGTCCCTTGTGTGGTCTGCGATTATGGAGGTTGAAAACGCGGTAAATCCCGATATGAATCGTAAAGTAGCTGTTGGAGACTGGCAGAAATTCGGGTTCGTGGATGGCTCCATTAGCCAGCGCGTCGAGAGCATTGCAGACGAATTAGTCCTGACCGGTGTTAAGCCGATGGATGCGCTCCATGCCGCTTGCGCATTCGAGGCCGAAGCCGATTACTTTTTGACAACAGATAAAGCGCTGCTTCGAAAAATGGCGAAGCACGACCGCTTTCGTGTAGTCGATCCCGTCGATTCTATTCGTGCGCTTAAGGAGACGAAGAATGAAGACTGATACTGATATTCGATCTGAGGGTATTCGGGCCTTGATGCAAGTGTTGGGAACTGTCGAAGCAGAACGATTTATCGCGATAATTAACCGTGAGCGCTTTGACTATACGGAGTGGCGCAAAAGCCAATGGCAAGAAGAAACAGTCGCTTCCATCGCTAACCGGGCACATTCTCTGCGTGAGAATAGTTGAGATTACTAGGATATTGGGCGAGTCGCGCAGCATAACCGCCGTCTCGCTAGCGCCGACTTTCACAAACCACTCGATCGGACCCAGTTGAAGTAATGAGGAAAATATGCATCATCACAGGTACGCGAGCGGAATACGGTTTGCTGCGATGGGTAATGCAGGGAATCAAGGACGATCCCGAACTAACGCTGCAGGTTGTCGCCACTGGAATGCATCTCTCTCCGGAGTTCGGCCTGACGTATCGAGAGATAGAACTGGACGGGTTCCGCATCGACCGCAAGGTGGAAATGTTGACGAGTTCCGATACGTCGGTTGGCATCGCAAAGTCGATGGGGCTGGGCTTGATTGGTTTTGCCGATGCCTTGAACGACATGAAGCCCGACCTGATCGTTGTGCTTGGCGACCGATTCGAGATTTTCTCGGCGGTTGCGTCCGCGCTGGTTGCACGGATACCGGTCGCACATTTGCATGGCGGTGAGTTAACAGAAGGTTCGTTTGATGAAGCCATTCGGCATTCGATCACCAAGATGTCACACCTCCATTTCGTCGCCGCCGAAGAATACCGGCAACGAGTAATTCAACTTGGCGAAAATCCGGAACGCGTCTTTTTGGTTGGTGGGCTGGGTATTGACAACATCAAACGCTTGAAACTCCTTGAAAGATCAGAGCTAGAGACCTTGCTCGACTTCAAGTTCGGACAAAAAAGTCTTCTGATAACTTTTCATCCGGTGACACTTGAGACGGCAACTGCAGTAAGCCAAATGTCGGAGCTCTTAGCGGCTCTGGAAGGCCTGAAAGACACGCAACTTATTTTTACCATGCCAAACGCTGATACAGGCGGCAGGGAGTTAATCAGGATGGTTGAGCAGTTTGCCGCAAGCCATCCAAACGCGCGAGCTTTCACATCTCTCGGGCACCTGCGCTACTTGTCTTGCGTTGCTCAGGTTGATGGTGTGATAGGAAATTCTTCCAGCGGTTTGCTAGAGGTTCCAAGCTTTAAGAAAGGAACAATTAATATTGGCGATCGACAGCGGGGAAGGCTGCAGGCAGACAGTGTGATCAACTGTATGCCGGTTCGTCTGAATATTACCTTTGCCCTGAAAAGACTTTATTCCGCTGAATTTCAAGCAGGCTTAAGCAAAGTACGAAGTCCTTATGGAGAGGGCCGTGCGAGCGAGCGAGTGGTAGATGTGCTAAAGCGCTGCTCACTTGATGGTCTGGTCATGAAGAACTTCCATGATATCCCCAGCATTGATTTGAGGTTAGGCTAGTTGAACACAGCTGAAGACGTCTGGCGCCATGCCATTCTCCCCCCAGAATCAACGATTCAGGAGGCTATACGCAATCTTGATCGTGTTGCAATCAAGATTGTTTTGGTGGTAGATCGTGCCGGTGAGCTACAGGGTACGATTTCAGATGGCGATATAAGGCGTGGCCTGCTAAGGGGCTTGAATCTCAATAGTCCGATCGCCAGTATTGTGCATCGCGACGCACTTTTGGTGCCGCGCGGGGTGGCACGCGACACCATTCTTCAACTAATGGTTGCGAACAAGATACAGCAGATACCTGTGGTCGATGAACAGCGGCATGTGGTTGGTCTGCATCTGTGGGACGAAATTACGGTGCCCCCGATCCGAACGAACATGATGGTTATTATGGCCGGCGGCATGGGCACCCGGTTGCGACCGCATACTGAGAACTGCCCAAAACCCTTGTTGCCCGTAGCTGGGAAGCCCATGCTCGAGCACATTATCGATCGTGCCAGGAAGGAGGGCTTTAAGCATTTCGTGCTGGCGATTCATTACCTTGGGAGCATGATCGAGGACTACTTCGGCAATGGCGAGCGTTGGCATGTGGAGATCGAATACCTGCGTGAAGAAGTTCCGCTGGGCACAGCCGGCGCTCTGGGTTTGCTGAACCCGCGCCCTACGGGGCCATTTGTCGTTACCAATGGCGACGTGCTTACCGATATTCGCTACGGCGAGTTACTGGATTTCCATATGCGACATGCAGCGGCAGCCACCATGGCTGTGCGACTGCACGAATGGCAGCATCCATTCGGAGTGGTGCAGACTCAGGGCGTCGAGATTGTCGGTTTCGAGGAAAAGCCGATTACCCGCAGCCACATCAATGCGGGAATTTACGTACTGCAACCTGAAGCCCTTGATTTTCTGACTTCCGGGGATGCTTGCGACATGCCGGCGCTGTTCGGTCGAGCGCGGGAGAACGCTGCACGCACCATCGTCTATCCGATGCACGAACCGTGGCTGGATGTTGGTCGAGCCAACGATTATGCTTCGGCGCAGAACACTGCTGGACTCCGCCCGGGATGAGAATTTTGGCAGTCATTCCGGCCCGTGGCGGATCGAAACGCCTGCCGCGGAAAAATCTTCGGAAGCTCGGCGGTCGGCCGTTGATCCAGTGGAGCATTGATGTTACCAAGGGAATCGAAGATATTTGCGACGTCCTGGTTTCGACCGACGATCCCGAGATCGCTGCGGCCGGGCGGATCGGCGGCGCACTGATACCATGGTTGAGGCCGCGCTCATTGGCGACAGACGACGCAACGTCTTTGGATGTGTGTCTCCATGCACTGGAGTGGTACGAAGCAAGCCTGGGCAAGGTTGATGGATTACTTTTGTTGCAGCCGACCTCCCCGTTTCGCACCAGGGCGACGGTGCAAAGAGGTATCGATTTGTATAAGAACAATGGGCATCGTGCCGTGCTGGGTGTCTCGATAGCGGCCTCACATCCGATGTGGTGTTTCCATATTGACGGATTGACCATGCGCCCCTTTATTGGTGAGCAAATAGCGGCTACCAGATCCCAGGAGTTGCCGCCGGCTTATGCGCTGAATGGGGCGTTCTATCTGATTACGCCCGATGACTTTCGGATGACCAACTCCTTCTTTCCAATAAATGCGGTTCCACTGGTAATGACCGATCCAAATGAAAGCCTTGATATCGATACGGCCGTGGATTGGGCGGTCGCTGAGGCCATTATTGAATCAGAATGCTCAGTTAGTAAGGGCAGGTCGGCCTGATGCCGATGTTGTCGCTCTTGGCCCGTCTTTGGCTCGGTATGCGATATTTTTCCCGAGCCAGAAAAGTTTGGCGTCGGCCGAGAAGGGCAGTGGTTTTGATCTACGATGCGGCTGAAGACTATGCCCTTCTGGAATATCTGAACCCTTGGCATCCGGAAGTGTTGCATACCCGTGGTGAGGAACTGAATATACCGGTTCTGGTCGCCAGCATTTTTCATCGCGGGCCGTTTCCCGACTCATATATAGACGGCTATATCCGGATGGTATCGCCCCGATTGGTGGTGACATTTACTGATAATGACAGCCGGTTCTATTTTCTCGCCAAGCGCAATGGAGGCATCAGGACGCTTTTTGTGCAAAACGGGCTCCGAGGGTATGTGGGCGAAGTGTTCGAGAATTTCCATCGCTTGCCGATACCGCGCGAACACAGGCGGGTAGACATTATGGCGGTTTTCGGCAATCGGATCGGAGCCGAGTATGGAAAACATATTGAAGGAGAGGTGGTTTCCATTGGGAGCATAAAGAACAACTCGGCCATCCGGCGAAACCAAGGTGACCCCGGAACCATCGCCTTCATCTCCCAGTTCAGGACTGACGCGGAAGTACGCTGTGGCACAAAGCGTTGGACACGGCAGGAGTTCTTTGAGAATCCAGATCGGCTGGTCCTGAAATTTCTGTTGGAATACGCGCAGGCAAATTCGAAGCGACTTGTTATCGTGCCTTGTTCGAATTTTCGTAGCCCGGGCGAACTTCAAGATGAAAAGTATTACTATAGGCAGTTGTTGGGGAAAGAGGAATGGGTTTTTGCCGACGGGAACACCTGGCGGTCCTGCTACGACAGTGTCGATGCTGCGGAGGTAGTCGTCAGCATAGACAGCACGTTGGGCTATGAGGCCGCGGCCAGGGGAAACAAGGCGGCGATTTTCTCAATTCGATCAAGTTTGTTGGCGCTGGCAGGCCGTACTTTCGGTTGGCCCGGCAAGTATCCGGATGAAGGTCCTTTCTGGACCAACCGCCCGGATACGGCGGTCTTCAAGCGAATACTAGATCATCTTTTCCGATGCGACGCCCATCAATGGCGAGCGGATATTTCAGCTTGTAACTATTCGGAAATAATGAGCTACGATCCGCAGAATTCCTCCCTACAGTCGATTCTTATCAAGGAGTTGGGATCGCCGGCGGAATTGCCGCAGTGAGCCATTTGGTCTAACAGGGTTCAACTTATGATTATCAGCCGACATATTTCTCCCTACCTTGTTGTTGATCATGACTCGATTCGTGACGTGCTCGTGAAAGTCGATTCCAATGAGGATGGATTGGTGGTATGCGTCGATGACGCAGGAATTCTGCTTGGTGTGCTGACGGATGGTGATTTCCGCCGCTGGGCGATGTCTTCGCGACAACTAGACTTGGACACACCCGTTGGAGCTGTAATCAACAGAGAGATTGTCTCGGCACGGGTGACCGACAGTGTCGAACGAATTTCATCGTTAATGGGCCACCGAGTCCATTTCTTGCCGTTGACCGACTCCGAGGGACGTTGCGTTGCGCTGGCCAGGCAGCGCAAGGCGCAGTTTTCCATTGGCGACCACAAGATTGGTGCGGGCCAACCATGCTTTTTAATTGCCGAAATAGGCAACAACCATAATGGCAGTCTCGACCTGGCAAAGCGCTTGGTCGTCGAGGCTGTGGCCGCCGGCGCCGACTGCGCCAAATTCCAAATGCGGGACTTGGCGGCACTTTACTCTAACTGTGGCAACGCTTCCGATGCCAGCGAGGATCTAGGATCCCAATATACTTTGGACCTGTTGTCGCGTTTCCAGCTATCCCGAGACGATCTTTTCAGGGTCTTCGACTATTGTCATGCTCAGGGAGTTACGCCCTTATGTACCCCGTGGGATATGCCCAGCATCCAAGCGCTGGAAGAATACGGTATGCTGGGCTATAAGTCCGCCTCAGCCGACCTGACGAATCACGACCTTTTATTGCGTTTGACGGCGACAGGCAAGCCGTTGATTTGTTCCACGGGAATGAGCACCGAGGCCGAAATCATCGAATCGGTTGCTGTTCTGCGCAAGGCGGGTGCGGAATACGCACTGCTGCATTGCAATTCCACCTACCCGGCGCCGTTCAAGGATTTGAACCTGGCCTACATGGAAAACTTGCGCCGCTTTGGCGACTGTCCGGTAGGTTACTCAAGCCATGATCGTGGTGGAAACATTGCCGTTGCAGCGGTGGCTTTGGGCGCCAATATTATCGAAAAACACTTCACGCTAGATCGGGCGATGGAGGGCAACGATCATCGGGTAAGTTTACTTCCAGCGGAGTTCGCCGAAATGGTTGTGGGCATTCGGCAGGTTGAGCAGGCAATCGGTGGTGGTGATGCTAGACGGATAACCCAAGGCGAACTGATGAATCGTGAGTCCCTTGGCAAGAGTCTGGTAGTTAATGTTGCGCTTGAACCGGGGCAAGTCATTGAGGCGCATATGCTGGAGGTGCGTAGCCCCGGTCGTGGCGTGCAACCCAACAAGAAGCAAGCCATTGTCGGCAAGGTCGCCAAGCGTTTACTTCGCCCGGGTGACATGCTGTTTCCATCCGACATGAATGAAGTGAATTCGGTGGCGCGCCGATTTTCTTTCAAACGCCCGTTCGGTATCCCTGTGCGATATCACGATATGAAATCATTGGCCAAGCTGTCGAACTTCGACCTCCTGGAGTTTCATCTGAGTTACAAGGACATGGAGGAGGATGAGACCCGCTATTTTGACCAACCGCTCGACATGGACCTCGTAGTACATGCCCCGGAACTTTTTAAAGGCGATCATGTACTGGATTTGTGCTCTTTCGATTCTGCTTATCGGGAAGCATCAATTCAAAATCTCTCCGCGGTGGTGAATGTTGCAAGACGACTGAAGCGCTGGTTCCTGAGGTCGGAACGTTCTTGCATCGTAATTAATGCCGGCGGCTATACTCAGGATAAGCCGCTCGAAAAAGCGGAACGTCAAGAGCGCTACGCGTTGATCCTTGATTCTCTGAGCCAGATCGATCTTCACGATGTCGAGATTATTCCGCAGACCATGCCTCCATTCCCTTGGCATTTCGGCGGGCAGCGCTATCAAAATCTTTTCATGGACTCAGATGAAATTGCTGAGTTCTGCGCCAGTCATGGTTTCCGCGTCTGCTTGGACATTTCCCATTCCAAGTTGGCGTGCAATCACCACCACTGGTCATTTAGCGAGTTTCTGGACAAGGTCGGCCCGTATATCGCCCACCTGCATGTAGCCGATGCTGCAGGTGTCGACGGCGAAGGACTGCAGATCAACGAAGGCGACATCGATTTTCCTGCCATGGGACGTCAACTGCGCGAAGTAGCACCCACTGCCTCATTCATTCCGGAAATCTGGCAAGGGCACAAGAATGGTGGAGAGGGGTTCTGGTGTGCACTGGATCATCTGGAGTCTATTCTTTGATGTTTTCGAGATACTGATCAAGGTATTCCCTATGAATTTCCGCATTGACTGGCCGCAACGCGGTCATGGCTTTACCGAAGAAGAGATTGAGGCAGTGGCGATGGTGATGCGCGCGCCGGGCTGTTCCTTGACCCAAGGACCGAAGGTACAGCACTTCGAGCATTTGTTCGCCCAATATCTTGGCGTTGGGCAGGCGTTTGCGACCATGAGTTGCGCTCATGCGCTGGACATTGCGGCAATGTTGGCACAGATTCTCCCCGGAGATGAGGTCGTCGTGCCTTCCCATACCTATTGCGCCTCGGCATTGGCATTTGCCCGGCGCGGCGCAGTACTCCGCTGGGTGGATATCGATCCAGATTCGCTCACCCTGTCGCCGGAAAGCCTGCGTCGGACGATTACGACGAAGACCAAGGCCATCGTGCTGGTTCATCTCTACGGGTTGCTCAGCCCCCACGTCCATGAAATAGTCGATTTGGCCAAGCAACGCGGGATCATCCTGATCGAGGACTGCGCCCAATCCTTGGGGGCGAAGCTCAACGGAAGTCATTGCGGCACTTTTGGGGATATCGGCTGCTACAGCTTTCATGCACAGAAGAACCTGACCACGCTGGGCGAGGGCGGGATGCTAGCCGTCAAGTCGTCCGAATTGGCGCAGAAAGTGACAGGGCTACGGCTGAACGGTCACGCGCCGTTTTTGAACAAGACTGACTATTGGTTGCCCGCCATGACCAATCTGGATGTGGACATCGAAGGCATCTGGCCGATGAAATCGACAATGACCGAGGCGCAAGCTGCGGTGGGGGCTCTGGTATTGGGCCGTTTGGATCACCTGACGGTTCAACGGCGGAAGCGCGGCATGGCTTTTCGGGTGGCCATGCAGGACTTTCCGGAACTGCGTTTCCAGGCAATTCATGATTTGGAGGCCCACAGCCATCACCTCCTGCCGGCTCGCTACGACGGTGCCGGGTGTACTCGCGACGACCTGATTCGCTTGCTGGCCGACAAGTATGGGATCAAAGCCATCGTGCAGTATCACCCGCTTCATCGTTATGACCTTTTCCGGAAAATGGGCCACGGGAATGCAGATGTCCCCCAGACAGACCGGTTTTTCGACAACATGATTTCATTTCCCTTCTCGCTGGAAATCAGCGACGCTGATTTTGAATACGAGATCGGCGCAGTTCGCGAAGCTTTGGCGTCCCTGAGGCATTGAGACGATGCGTCTGGCAGTCATTCCCGCGCGAGGCGGCAGCAAGGGTTTGCCGGGTAAGAACACTCGCCCGCTTAACGGAAAACCGCTGATCGCTTGGTCGATCGAGGCGGCCCAGAAGTCCTCGCTGGTAGATCGTGTCCTCGTGTCCACCGACGATGAGAAGATCGCCAAGATTGCGGAAAGTTTCGGCGCGGAGGTGCTGCCTCGACCCGCCATGCTGGCGACCGACGAGGCGACGACGATTTCGGTGCTGACTCATGTTGCACAAGAGATTCCCGCTGCCGAAACGTTCATCGTCCTGCAACCGACATCACCCTTGCGCGGAAAGTCTCTGATTGATAGTTGCCTGCGGGAGTACGAAACCGGTGGCTACAGTAATCTGGCTACTGGCTACTGGTGCAAAATGCAAGAGTTCGGCAGCCACAACAACATGCGTCGGCAGGATACCAAGGGATTTTTCTACGATGACGGCAGTGTCTATATCCTGCCCCGATCATTGGTCGAGAAAGGTCTTTGGCATGGGGATAATATTTGTCGCCAAGTTATTTCTCGGCCTGAAAGTTACGAAATCGATGATGAAGTCGATTTCGTCATTCTTGAAGCGCTGATGACTCGTTACGACCTTAACGTATAGAACCTCGAGGTAATCAATGACCCAGTTCAGAATCTTCAAGCAGGTACCGCGTATCCTTTTCGGAGTAGGGGCTTTCGACCGCGTCGCCGAGCTGCTGCCTGAACGCAAAAGTGGTGATGACTACTACGTGTTCGTGATCGACGACGCATTGAAAACTCAAGGCCTGGAGGGCAGGATTCGGGCAGTGACCGGGGACCTTGTCGAGTGGTTTCCGGCAACGCTTAATGAGCCCTCGACGTCCCAGGTCGATGCATTGACCGCCAAGGTTCGATCATTAAAGAACGGCAGTGAGCCACTGGCCGTGATAGGCATTGGAGGCGGCAGTACCATGGACGTTGCGAAAGCTTTGTCTGTCATGCTGCGAAACGAGGGATCGTCCAGTCAATATCAAGGGTGGGACCTTGTGCCACATGCTGGCGTGTATAAACTGGGTATTCCGACAGTTGCCGGATCTGGAGCGGAGGCGAGTCGCACAGCTGTATTGATGGGCAAGGATCGGAAATTTGGCATTAACAGCGACTACAGCATGTTCGATGCCATCATCCTGGACAGCAGCCTGATTCGAACCGTGCCTCCTGACCAGCGTTTTTTCTCCGGAATGGATTGCTACATTCATTGCGTGGAAAGCTTACAGGGCACCATGATCAATGAGCTTGCCCGCGGCAACGCGAGCAAGGCGCTGGAGCTTTGCGATCAGGTCTTTCTTGGGAACGGAACCGATGACATGTTGGTGACTGCCTCCTATATGGGAGGAGTGTCGATTGTTAACTCCGAGGTGGGAGTTTGCCATGCACTATCCTACGGACTCAGCCTGGAACTAGGATTCCGTCACGGCTTAGCCAACTGTGTCGTTTTTGGCGCACTCGACGAATATTACGGGCCATGGGTTGAGCGCTTCAGAACGATGCTTGCTAGGCATTCCATTGTATTGCCGAGCAACGTCTGCCAATCGCTGGACGATGCGGCCATGGAAAGAATGGTGGATATGACCTTGCGAATGGAGCGGCCGCTGACCAATGCTTTGGGTGATGGATGGAAGGATTTGTTTCCACGAGAAAAGATTGTGGCGTTGTACCGCCGGATGTGATCAGCGGAAATTTGAGCCCACATTAGGCATGTATTTTGTGCGTCAGACCGGTGATATGCTGCGGTAGGTCCAACGCTAGCCTGTGAGGCGGCCTTTACCATCTTATGCTTCCATCAAGGGCTCAATATGCAAAGCAAAGTGAAGTCGGAAGAGGCCATTGTCGACGAGCTTAAGGAAATCTGCGGCGAAAAGTTCGTTGCCTATCGTAACAACTGGGACAAGGTTAATCGATTCGAGCTGGAAACCAGTTTCCCGATGTTCCTGCATGTTGAGCCGAACTATCTGTGCAATTTTCGTTGCCCGATGTGTACTCAGGGCGTACCGGAACTGAAGGAGAAGTTTGGCTACAGCGAGCGCCTGACAACCTCAGATATCGAGCGGATTCTGAATGAGGGTAGAGAAGCGGGTTGTCCGTCGATTTCCTTTCAGGGCGACAATGAGCCCTTCTTGATCAAGGAAATCCCCGATTGGTTCTATATGGCGAGGGAGGCAGGGTTTCTCGATATCATGGTCAATACCAACGGGTCGGTGATGACCGAAAAGCTGGCCCGACGAATTATTCAATCCGGATTAACGCGGATCCGATTCAGTCTAGACGCAATAACCGAGGGAACGTACAGCAAGATTCGCGTCGGCGGCAATTATTCCAAGGTGTATAGCAACATTGACTTTTTTGTAGATATTCGCAAACGCCTTGGTGCGGTGTTACCTAAGGTCGGAGTCAACTTCGTGAAGATGGCCGTTAATCAGCATGAGGTCGCGGCGTTTGAGGAATACTGGTCTTCAAGAGTCGATTATGTGGTGATCCAGGACTTCATGACGCCCGATATTCAAGGTGATTTCAGCGGTCTCGATGTCGAACATCGCAGCGCAGTGGAGGATTTTCGTTGTCCGCAGCCGTGGCAGCGGCTCTATATCCGGGGCAATGGGGACGTCACACCGTGCTGTGCCATGTTCAGCAGTTATTTGAAGCTCGGCAATATCAAGCAAAGCAGCCTGGCAGAACTATGGACTTCGAAGCCCGCGCGGGAACTACGCAGACTGCATGCTGAGGGGCGTTTTCGCGAGAACCCGGTTTGTCTCAAGTGCTCAAAAACCGGCGGCGTGGCGCCTGGGTCGGCAGACTAAGATCCCATTTCGTCACGCATGCTGCTGGTAACATCCTGCGATACCGGTTCGGCCAACGCGCTGGCGCCTGTGCTCGCTGATCTCAACTCGGATTATCGCTTGTATGCGCAGGCAGATGCCGCTCGGGTATTCGCACGATGGGGAATTTTGTATGAGCCGGTAGGCGCGATGACATGGGAGGATTTGCGCTCCGTCGGTACGCAACTGTTGTCCCGCTACCGCGGGGTTAGTGCGGTGGTTACCGGCACATCGTGGGGACCGACTATAGACAAGGCGTTGACGCTTGCCGCGCGCGAACAGCGGGTTCCTTGTGCGGCCCTGGTCGAACACTGGGACCTGTACCTTGAACGATTCTCCGTCGTTAAAGGTGGGGAAATTTCAGATCCTGGATGCTTTTTCCCTGATCGTATCTGGGTTAATGATTCGATTGCAATGCTCGAAGGAGCCATCATGGGCCTGCCGGCGGAGAAGCTTGAGGTAGTCGGGCAGCCGCACCTCGAGTGGCAACTGAACCAGTTACTGGAACGTATGCACGGGGTCCAACGCAGAAACGAAGTTGTTTTCGTTTCCGAACGCGTAGGCACGGATTTCGTGGCAGGAGGGCCGTTATATAGGGGGTTTGACGAATATTCAGTGTTGAAATGCATGATTAAGGCATGTGCCTTTTCGGATTGCCAGCTGACCGTAAAGTTGCATCCACAGGAAGATTTCGGGAAGTTTGACGACTTGCTTAATGGACGGTCGGGTATCGAGGTCGTGAAGGACGCGGACAATATTGAAATGATTGCTCGTTCCCGATATTTTGTAGGCATGTTTTCGATGCTTCTGCTGGAGGCTGCTTTAGTGCGGTCAGATGTTTTCAGCTTTTTTCCCGGGGGAGACCCTTCGATATTCATCGGGAACCGGATTGGCGCAACAGTGTCATTGACCAATGATGAGGATCTGAGGGTGATTATTGACAAACCATTTGATGAGTCGCGCAATGAAAATATATCTGCGACTGCCTTTGGAAAGAGGTTTGTCGGCTCAAAGGTTCGTCTAACGAATTTCATAAATCGCTTTGTTTCATGAATATTCTTGCATGTCCGGATTGCAAGACTAACAATTCCAAGCTCTTGACCAAGAATACTTCTTGGTCAGAAACGGAATTGTTTTTCACCGTCAATTACGGGTTGCGCATATGCAACTCGTGTGAACTACTGTATGCAGCCCCTCTAGAGCCACAAACACTTAAGGGGATTGAGGCATATCTGACCCAATCCTACAATACACACAGAGTCGATGACTATTGCGAAACGATAAATCGGATTTGGGGGGCCGGACTGAAGGGCTTACTGAGAAGAAGGCTTCGAATCTACAAGACATGGCTTTCACGGGAGGGAAGAATTCCAGAAACTCTAAGGATTCTAAAGTCACAAAATTGCCAAACGGTTCTCGACGTGGGTTGCAGCTTCGGTGATTTTGTCGTATCGGCGATAGATGCAGGATTTGATGCTTACGGAATTGAGCCGAATGTAAAGTTGGTAGATGCAATAAGCCGTGTTCACCAAGGCCGAGTTTTTCACGGACTATTTCCATCCCAGATTGGACCATTACCTGCATATGATGCGATAGTCTTTTTAGGAGTATTTTATAGCTTGCCGCCATCCGTGCTGCGGCCTGTGTTTGATTCTTGCTTTCGTTTACTAACTGCAGGTGGGCGTTTGATAGTCTTCGATTATGACTCGGCAAATCGAAGTAATTTGGAATGTCTTCCTACCATGCAAGGACCTTTAACGCTCAGTTTGATAGGTGCAGAATTTATGCGTAGAGTAGCCGCTGATTTTCGCTTTGCTCGATACGAAAAAATTGTATCAAAGGGGCACCCGTTCTATTGCTACCATGTCCTTGAGAAGTCGGCGGCAAATTTCACAGTAAGTTCATGATGGACGTTGTTGCAACGATTCAGGCGCGCATGGGATCTACCCGGTTGCCCGGCAAGGTTTTAAAAGAGGTCTGCGGCAAACCGCTGCTTCAGTATCAAATCGAGAGAGTGCGCCGGTCCCGCCTCATTGATGACGTTGTTATTGCTACCACCACCGGATCCCAGGACGATGCAATTGACGAGCTTGGAGAACGTCTCGGGGTGAAGGTGTTTAGGGGGCCGGAAGAAGACGTCCTGAAGCGAATTGCTCTTCTGTTGGACGAGCACGACGTTGACCTGCATGTCGAATTGGTCGGCGACAGTCCGCTGGCTGACCCCCAAATTATTGACGAGGTAATCGGGTTTTATTTGAAAAATGCGGCGGACTACGACTACGTCAGCAATGGGACCGAGGTGACCTACCCTGCGGGAATGGAGGTAAATGTCTATCCGGCTGCAGTGCTGATCGAGGCCGATGCCATGGTTGCCGCCACCGATCCGTTACGCGAGCATGTGGATATTCACCTTAGCAAGAATCCGCATTTCAGGAGTTATTGCCTCAGGGCACCGAGGTATTTACATCGTCCGGATGTGTTTTTGGAAGTCGATACGACGCGTGATTTTGAGATGTTGTCGCAAGTGATCACCCATTTTATGAATAGAGGTAAAGAGCACTTTTCACTGGCTCAAATTCTCGAATACTTGGAGGTTCGTCCGGAGTTGGTGAAAATCAACCAGAGTGAAGACCGCAAGTACTGGCAATTTAAGGACAAACCGAGTATTCCGACATGACCGGCTACCGAGCAGCGATTGTCGGTTGCGGCATGATTGCCGGTTGCTACGAAAACCTGTCCACGTCCGAGGTGTATTCGCATGCGAAAGGGTACCTGAGGCACAGAGGCTTCGCCACCTTGGGATTTGTCGACAGCGATCCGGCACGGTCCGAATTGTTAGCGGCAAAGGCAGGCGGAAAGTCGTTTGCCGGTATTGAGGAGTTGCTGTCCGGGTTTCACCCGGACGTCGTGTCCGTTTGCGTTCCCGACAATCTGCATTTCCAGACGCTCGAAATCTTGATGAGATCATCCTGTCGCCCTCGACTGATATTCGTCGAGAAGCCTGTGTGCGATACGCGGAAGCAACTAGACATGCTACTGGACTATCAGGAGAGATATTCCACACCGGTCGTGGTGAATCATAGTCGTCGCTTTGACGCCATGCATTCCAGGATCAGGAGTCTGCTGACGGCCGGTGACTTTGGTCGTCCGGTGCGGATTCATGTCGACTACTACGGAGGGTGGAGGCACCTTGGTGTCCATGTGGTGGATATATTGCAGTACTTCTTCAATGCGCCGATGGAAATCAGCGGTGCCACATATTACTGCCATTCGAAGTATCCCGACGACCCGACTCTGAACGTAAATGCTACGCTCGCCGGGGCGCCGGTGTGCTTCGCGGGGTTTCCCGAAGCTTGCTACCAGATTCTGGATATCAACATCCAGTGCGAGAGCGGTCAGATAAAATTGACGGACTTCGGTAAACGGGTAGAAGTCCTAGGTAAGACGGTTAATGCGGAGCAGGAATCGGTCCTCGTGGCTGTTCCCGGGTGGAGCAATGCTGGCATGCAAAGCCCGATGGTCAAGGCGATTGAAGTGATAGCTGGCTATTTGGAGTACGGGGACCGAGGAGTCCTGGAACCTTACGGACTCGAACAGGCAAGTATGACCATGGACACTATTTGGAAAGGGTTCGAGATTTATGACGCTCGATTTGAATAATCCCCAACTGGCAATTAATGGTGGCACACCGGTTCGGGTTAAGCCGTGGCTTGACAATTTCACATTAGGCGCCGAAGAAAAACGAGCAGCGGTTGCGGCCATCGATTCCGGTTATCTTTCTAAATTTGAGGGATCGTTTACTCCGGACCCACCGTTCAGCTTCTGCGGTGGCCCATTTGTGCAGCAACTGGAGCAGATCTGGAATGACTACTATGGCGTGGCCCATTCGGTTTCGGTTAACAGCGCGACGTCAGGATTGTTCGCCGCTATAGGTGCCCTTGGTCTGGGATATGGCGACGAAGTAATCGTTTCACCCTCGACCATGACTGCAAGTTCGGTCGGGCCGTTGCTGTATGGCGCGATCCCGATTTTTGCCGACATTGAACGAAAAACGGGCGCTCTCGACCCGCTGTCGGTCGAGCGGCTGGTTACGCCACGGACCCGATGCATTATCGTCGTCCACCAATTCGGGATACCGGCGGACATGGATCCAATCATGGACATTGCCCGCCGGCACAAGCTCAAGGTGATAGAGGACTGCGCACAAGCGCATGGCGCGAAGTACAAGGGACGTTACGTCGGGACTATCGGGGATATTGGCGTTTTCAGTCTCAACGTCAACAAGTCGATCCAGTGTGGCGAAGGGGGGGTTTGCACTACCAATGACCAGGACCTCTGCTACCGGTTGCAGTTGATCCGGAACCACGGCGAAAACGTAGTGGGTCCGGCAGGCTATGAGAACATACTTAATATCATCGGCTTTAATTATCGTCTCACAGAAATCCAGGCGGCGATAGCGATCGAGCAGGTGAAAAAGCTGGATGCGATAAACCAGGCCAGGGTAGAACTAGTCGAATTCCTTCATGAGGAACTCGGTTGTTTTGATTTTCTGGAAGTAATGGATGGGCGGCTGGATGCGGTAAGCACCTACTACACGTATCCGATACTCTTTAGGCCAGAAGTGGCTGGCGTAGATATCGAACGATTTCGGATGGCTTTAAATGCTGAAGGGATGTATTTTATTCGCGGTTACATGCCGCTTTACCTGCAGCCAATATATCAGCGCCGCTTGGCAATGAAAGCCGGCTATCCCTTTGCAGCACCGGAGAACAGAGATGCTAGCACCAATTATCGTCTAGGTGCCTGCCCGATGGCAGAATCGTTGCGGAATCAACTTCTGATCAACGAGTACATCCGTTTACCGAATACGCTCGATGATTGTCGGGATATTGTTAAAGCCGTCGGCAAGTTGGCCGGTCTTGAAATATGACTTTCGTTTGTTGTCCGATCTGCGACTGCGAGCAAACAACAGTTTTTCACACTGTGGTTTGGCGCGGGCCGGGGCGTGTAGTAATGAAATGCCCAAGCTGCGAAACATATTTCCTTTCGCCGCGATTCAACGCAGAGCAGCAAGATGCTTTCAATCTTGAATATGATCAATATATTGTCAGCCGCGCGGCGCTAGTTGAGCAATATTCGCCGAAGGGATTTGATGCTCAGGTCGATGAAAGCATCGCTGAGCGCTTCCGCGACGTGGCGAAATGGTTCCCACCAGGAAAGTCTGTGTTGGAAATCGGCGCGGAAAAAGGCGGGTTTCTCGACCTGATCGCCACCACATCGCAGGTGATTGCTGCCGTCGACTCCTGCCCGGAATATGTCGACGTCCTCGCGAGAAAGGGTTACAACGCCTATCGTTCGGTTACGGATGTTCCCGGCGGAAACTTGTTCGATCGGGTTTGCTTGTTCAGCCTTCTGGAGCACATTCCAGAACCGCGCTCCTTTTTGCGGCTGTTGAAGGATTACCTTTCTCACGATGGGCTCATGATCATTGAGATACCATCGGCGCGTGAGCCATTGCTCGAGCTCTACGATGTGACCGAATTCCGCTCATTTTATTTCCAGGCCATGCACCCCTACGTGTATAGCGCAAAAGCGGCAACTCTACTGTTGCAGGATAGCGGATTCGAGATTGCAGAAGCGAGTTGCAAGCAAAGGTACGGACTGTCGAACCATCTACAGTGGTTGAAGGCTGGGACGCCGGGCGGTAACCAAACCTTCGACGCCATATTCTCCGGTGCGGCAGATGCGGCCTATAAGACCGCCCTGGAGACTCGCGGGAGTACTGACACGCTTTATCTGGTCGCCAGGCACGCAGAGGCAAGCATCAGTTCGTGAGCCGATACGCACTGCTCGGTTCCGAAGCCGATTTCCGTGCTTTCGTTGCCTATTTCGGGAATCCGCTACCGTGCGATGTCGTCTTCGTCGCTGCCTGCTCAGCGGCTATGGTAACTTGCCTGAAGAATAAGGTGCCGTTTGTCACAGTTGACGAGTTTTCCCAGCGCCAAGAAATCATCGACCTCGGTTGGGCCAACTACGACAGGCTGGACGAGTTCTGCCTGAAATGGGACAAACTGGCCCAGGAAGTCACGCCGACTCTTGCCGCGCGGAAGATTGCTCCATTTCGTTTCAGTTACTACGATCTGAAGATTCTTATCGACAGCATATCGGTCAAGATTCTGATGCTGCGGGGAATGGTAAAGGCAGCGATGGGCAGCCCGATTTATTTTGTGGCCGAACGCAGCCGTAGGTTGGTCGATGGGGACTCGTTGCGGCCTTGCGATAATCTCAACTCGTTTGCAGTTTTGCTGGAGGAGTTCTTCGCCCCGAGCGCGAATCTCCACCCAGTGCCCGCTGGCCCGCCACCTTGGTCAAGGCATATCGGAGCCTTGCAAGCTTGGTCCCGTGGTTCGTTCAAGTTTATAAAGGTGATGCTGCGTAGTCTCTTGCGGGCAGCACAGCACAAGGGAGGCAAATCCTTTGTATTGTTCAATCCCGGACACGACATCAACTATCTGTTGCCCGCCCTCGCAGAGCGGGGTTACACGCCGACGTACAGTCCCGACTTACAAGCCAGACGAAAATCCGACGTGAGCCGCGAATGCGGGAAACTGTGGAATGCGCTGGAGCGGTCCCCAGAATTCCATGAGGTGTTTTCGGTTGCGGGGTTCGGCTATTACAAGTTAATCAAGCCAGCCTTGCAAACTTACATCGAAACCGTACTACCCTCAGCCGTGGCGGCCTATGATCAGATGAAACGGGTCCTTCGGCACACCGAGCCGACCTTCGGGTTGACGGGAACCATCAATCTCGGGCTTACAGAAAGATGCCGGATGCTGGCGGCACAGTACTTAGGCTTTCCACTTATAACCTATATGGAAGGAGCCGGATACGGCACCATTGTGACGCCAATCTATGACCGGACTGAACCTTATACCGGTGATGCGCTGTTATGTTATGGCACAGGCTGTGTCGAGTATTACATGGACCTTGGTGTTGCCGGAAAGCCGATCTATCCTGTCGGTTCGGCACACCAGCAAAAGATTTATCGGGCCGTCCGTCCGCTAGAAACGACTGAAAGCGCTAGGAAGGTTATGTATGTCAGCACCCTGCTTCAGGACGATGTGTTTCATGTGCCGAACAACGGTCTTGTCGCTACAACTTACCGAAAAACTCAACTCGAAATATTCCGTTTTCTTTGCGCGCTTCCTGAGCGCGTTCGGGTAGTCGTCAAGCCTCAGCAAATCGACCGCGAAGCATTCAAGGCTCTGGCATTGCCGGAATTCTGCCGTTTGGAAGTTGACGCTAGACGTTTCGAGTATGCGCTGGAAGGGGTGGATCTTGTAGTCATCGACTTTCCGTCAACCGTACTGTTAAGTGCGATCAGTACAACGGCGCAAGTGATAGTGCTAATTGAGGAGGGTGTTTCTGGACTGACCCAGAAGCAAAGAGAACGCCTGGAGCGTAGAGCTTGGGTGTTTGACTCGTTGGCAGAAATGCAAGAAACAGTCAAAGCAATGATCGCGGACGGCAGTCGTTTCCCAAGGAAATGCGACGATAGCTATATGTTGAACTACTCGATCAACAGCATGAAGCTGACTGCGATTTTCGATGCGGTCGAAACCATCGAGGCAATTATGAAGAAAACTGATGTTTCCTCCCCATGCACAAATCCGCATTCCTGACTAATGGCTGTCCATGTCTCGTGATCAAGTCACGTAGCAATCAACTATCTTCCTCGACGCAGCGGTGCCATTTCCGGTGCGTCGGACGTGATCGCGGGTAGTTGCTTTCTCACAATTTTCCTAAGAGAATCATATTCGATTTTCATGGTTTTCCCCCTTGAACCAAACCAGTATCCGGATAGATCTTTGCATGCTGCGATAAAGCCGTCCTTGACAATTACGCTCAAGAGCGAATGCACAAAAAAGATCACGCCGAAACGACTGAAAAAAACTGGGTGAAGGAGCATCAGCAGCATGAGTCTGCGACGACGAAACAGCGCCCATCCATCGGGCAGCCGCATTTTGGTTTGTCCCAGTTTCAGATTGCTGGTGATATCTAGTCCGCGATCGATCACTGGATTGTCTGTTACACCCTTGATTCCCAGCAAGTACGGTTCAAAATTGGCATTCTCGGCCAACTTTTCCAGATAGTGTTGAGATCCAAATCTTTTGACGTAGTTGGCCGCAACTCGGAATATCAGAACCGATCGCCAAGCACGCCGCACAAAATCAGGGACGCCGGTCATATTTATAGACGTGGTAATGTCAGCCGCGTTGCTGTCAGAGATTTTCAGGAGGTAGCGTTCCTCTGAATCAAGGTCCGTCCCGATCAAGCCTTTGTTACGCGCGAATTCATACAACGGAGTACCCGGTAGCGCCTGAGCGTAGTTGATGCTCACCTCTAAAGGGTCCCGACTCGGCGAAACGGTTTTAGCGAATGTCAACAGTTCGGCTGTTTCCAGTATCGTTTCGGTGGTTTCTCCGGGCATCGCCAGAATAATCTCTGGGACGAGTTCTATGCCAATTTCGTGAGTCCAGCGGATCGCGTTATAGTTGTCTTCGATGGCAACCTTTTTCTCCATGACTTTAAGCATCCGCGGGCTTCCGGTTTCAATACCCATGGCGATGCTGGCACAGCCTGCATCGTGCATCATCTTCAGGCGCTCAAGGCTGACACAATTCACCCGCATTCCTGCTACCTGCCACAAGATGTCAAGTGGTTTGATGAGTTCGCAAAATTCCGTCAGCCAGCGAATGTCGGTGCCAAAATTTTCATCGGCAACCGATAAGAATCCCACGTCATAGCTGGAAATGAGATATTCGAGGCGTTGCACTATGAGTTTTGGCGGGATATATCGAATTCCCTTGTCCCAGCGGTGGCAGAAGGTGCAGCGAGCAACGCAACCCTTGGCGCCGGGCAGGCTGGCAATCTTTTTGTTTCTCCGGTGCGGCTCGTAGGTTCGCTGATCCTTCTTAAACCAGCCGAAAGCTTTTCCGGTCATGTCGAAGCAGGGGTAAATGTACTGGCCGATATCAGATGCACGTTCCAAGTCTTGCCAATTGACGTCATAAATTTCCTCGCGTGACAGCGGCTCCTCATAGCCCGTATTGATCAGTCGCCCGTCATTGTCGAGCAACATGAGGCCCGGTATATCGGTGTAAGCCGAGGGCAGACGGGTTGTTTCGGCCCGCCGAACGATGTTCAACATGACCTTTTCCCCCTCGCCGAGGACGCACAGGTCGATCCCAGTATTGCGCAGCAGGATTTCCGCGCTAGCGGCGAGTGAACCGCCAACTACGATCAATGTGTCCGGTGAAATGCGCTTTACATCCTGCGAGAGCCTTTTGGTATAAGCGTAGGCCGTTGAGACTACTGCGCTGATTCCCAAGATGTCCGGCTGTCTGCGGAGGATATGCTCCAGAACATCCGAGTACTCCGGCCGGTTCCCATCAATGTTGTAAAATTCTGCCTCGCCGCCGCCGTTCTTTCTCAAATAGTTCAGTATGCTCAGGCTGCCGATTGGCGGAAATGTCGTTGGATAGGGCCTGATGGGAGTTGTAACGAGCATGGTTCGCATGGCCAGATGTCTCCAAATTTCACACCGCCGAGTTTAGCGGAATTGTTACGACTGGCGAACTGCTTAAGGAGATAGCGAGATGAGAAGGAGCAGAGGTTGATGACTCGTTTTGTTGAATACGGTCACGAGTCATCGAAGGCTTAGAGTCGGGGGCGCAGTGAGCGGCAATATCCATTACAAGACCCAGGCTTTGGAGCGCTATTTCAGCTCCAATCGGATTCGATGGGACCAGTTTTATCCATCAGAGCGCAAGCTCATCACCAGAGTCTGGCCCAGTCAGAGTCCTTCAATTCTGGACATTGGCTGCGGCTGCGGCGGTTTGGGTCTGGCCCTAAAGGAAAGATTCGGCGCCGCGTGTTACACCGGCATCGAGATTCATCCGGAGGCCGCAGAAAAAGCCATCCGACTGAATTCCAAAGCCCGCATATTGAATGGCGATTTCCTGGATTTTTACGCTCGCGGCGGGCTTGATGAAGCTTATGATATGACGATATCATTGAGCTGCATCGACTGGAATACGACGTTCGATGCGATGCTGTGCCGCGCATGGGAGACGGTCAAGCCGGGAGGGATGTTCATCGCCAGTTTTCGACTCTACGCCGGCGAGGGGGTCAATGACATTAAGCGTTCCTATCAATACATCAACTACGAAGGGCTCAGGGAGGGAGAGGTCGCAGCGTATGTCGTTCTCAATGCGGGAGAGTTGGCCTCGCGTTTGAAGAGTCTCGGCGCCGTTGGCTTGATTGCTTTCGGCTATTACGGCCCCCCGGGAGCCACCGCCGTGACGCCATACAACGAGCTATGTTTTACTGCGCTGGCCGCACATAAGCCACCCTATTCAGGACCCGAACTGGAACTCAACCTTCCAGACACGATTGCGGAAATCCTCCAGAAGACGTGGTTCGATAGCCCCGTTGCAGCTAAGGACAAATTACATGTTTAACGCATTCAAGGCGTTGGTAATGTCGGCGCTTGCCCGGCGGGCAAAGCGCGTTGACCGGAAGAATTCGGCGGATATTCATCGGCTGCTTAATGGCGAAGCAATCCGGATGATAGACGTCGGCGCGTCCGGAGGCATATTGCCACGCTGGAATCCATACCAGGCTGATATCGCTTTCGTTGGACTGGAGCCGGACAGCAGATCATTCAGGCAACTTCAGGTTTCAGAAGACGCGAAGCAGTTCAACAGTTACAAGCTGATTCCCTGGGGGGCTTGGAATACGGAAGGAAAGATCAATATCTCGTTCACCCGGAAGCCAATGTGTTCATCGCACTATCAGCCGAATACCGCATTCTTGTCGCGATTTCAGAGTGCTGAACGATTTGAAGTTGTCGGATCTGGCGAAGTGGAGTGTCAAACGCTTGATAGTTTTCAAGCGGACCTTGGCGATGGCGTCGACTTTATCAAGCTTGATCTCGAGGGTGGTGAATTGGCAGTTTTGCAGGGGGCAAAGAGTGTTTTAGGCACTTGTCTCGGCCTCCACGTGGAGGTTTGTTTTCAGCATTTGAGAGTTGGTCAGCCACTATTTGGCGATATCACCGCTTTCCTCGTTAATCAAGGCCTGGAGTTTGTTGATTTTGTCACGATGATGCGCTGGGAGCGTGACCACTTTAGAGAAATCGGACAAGCTGTTTTCGCTGACGCCCTGTATTTGCGATCTCCAGAAGGCGTGATAGATATGATTGGAAGCGGTGCTCTCGCAAAGAGTAGAGCGACGCGTTACCTGGCAATTCTGGCCATTTATGACCGGGTCGATTTGGCCGTCAGATTTCTGGAGTTGGCGAAGGCTGCGGGGGTATTTCCTGACAGCGCCTATTTGTCGCAGGCCCAGGCGATGATGGCCAGAAAGGCGGCCTTAATGGACAAACGGATACGCTTTCTTAACCGGTTAAGCTTTGCCTATGCGCAGTGGTCGAATCCGAATAGCGCACTTCATTACATCTATTGAAGCAGGATGATCTCGAACAGTTATTTTTGCGCGACTCGTTTGGGGGCAATGTCTTGACCGTACGCCCTCTCAAGCCGCTGCTGAATCCTAACCTCATTCGACCGGACTGGCAGTCCGCCATCCCACGCTCGCCTGATTCTCTATGGCTGGATAAGAACGAGAATATGGATCCCGGTCTGCAATTTCTAACCGCCCGCATTCTGCGCGAACTCGATCCGATACTTCTGGCTACCTATCCAGAATGCGGCGAACTATATCGCAAGTTGGGCCGCTGGCTAGGAGTGCCGGCCGAGGCATTGATCCTGACACCCGGGAGCGACGGTGCGATTCGCATGACCTTCGAAGCCTTTGTCGATGAAGGCGCTTCAGTGATGCATACGGCGCCGACTTTCGCGATGTACCCGGTTTACTGTCAGATGTTCGGGGCGCAGTCATCCCTTTTGACTTATGAGCGCGGCGAGCATTCGCCAAGTCTAACAACAGAGCACATTCTGGCGCAACTCGACCTCGTCAAGCCCCGGCTTTTTTGTCTGCCGAATCCGGACAGCCCTACTGGTACAGTGTTTTCGGAGATTGAATTGCGCGCCATTATTGAACAATGTGCGCGGCTGGATACGGTCGCCCTGATCGATGAGGCCTACCATCCGTTCTACCAGCCAACCTGCGTTCCCTGGACTCAGGAATTTCGACATCTGATCGTTGCGCGTACGTTTGCCAAGGCGTGGGGGTTGGCCGGCCTGCGCATGGGCTACGCCGTCGGACACCCTGACACCATTCGTTACTTGCATAAACTGAGACCGATGTATGAGGTCGGCACGATTGGTGTCGCGTTCATGGAACGCATGCTTGATCACATTGATGCCATGACTGCTTCGGTCGAGCGATTGAATGACGGGAAGCGCTGGTTTGCCGGTCAGATGGAGGCGCTGGGATTCAGCGTTCTGCTGACCCGGGGAAATTTCCAGCACGTCGCATTCGGTTCATGCTCCGATGTAGTTCATCGTGCGCTGGAAGGCATTGTGCTCTATCGCAAGGATTTCAATGACGTGTGTCTTAGGGGCTATAGCCGATTTTCGGCCACCACAGCCGAAAAATTCGCGCCCATCGTAAACGTTATCCGCGCGGCAGTAACTGACTCTGTGAAAGGCAGTCAATGAAAGAGCAATCGGCAAGGATTGCAATTATCGGGTGCGGGCGTGTATCGGGACACCACTGCCGCTCCGTAATGGAAACGGCAGGTGCTGAACTGATTGCGGTGTGTGATCTTGAAATCGCCAAGGCACATGCCTATGAGGAGCAGTTTGGTGCCAAGGCTTTCACCGATTACCGGAAGATGCTTGTCGCTCATCCCGAAATCAATACGGTTGCAATCGTTACCCCATCCGGCATGCATTTCGAGCACGGCCTCGAGATCATCGAAAAGTTTCGAAAGAACCTGATTGTCGAAAAGCCGACGTTCATGAGGCCTTCGCAGATGGAGCAGGCGTATACAATGGCTTCAAATCATGGGTTGAACTTGTTCCCGGTATTTCAGAACCGCCACAATCTGGCTGTAAGGCGGGTCAAGCAGGGTCTCGACTCAGGGGAATTGGGCCGAGTGCGCGTTGTCTCGGTTCGCGTTCGCTGGTGCAGGCCTCAACGCTACTACGACCTAGCACCATGGCGAGGCACTTTCGCGATGGACGGGGGTTGCTTGACCAATCAGGGAGTTCACCACATTGACCTGATGCGACATTTTGGTGGAGAAGTTGCGCGAGTATGTGCGTCGATGTCGACGCTTGGCGCCGACATCGAGGTGGAAGATGCGGTGGTTGGCTCGGTTTCCTTCAGCAGCGGTGCGTTGGGAAGCGTTGAGGTTACGACTGCGGCGCGGCCAATTGACTATGAAGCCAGTCTATCGCTGGTGTGCGAGAATGGCTTGGCACAAATAGGCGGAATTGCAGTTAACGAGTTGCAGATCTATACACCGGATCCATCGGCCTGTACGCCCAATTCGGAAGATTTCTCAGGCAACGTCTATGGTCACGGGCACGGGCAGTTGTATCAGGAAATTGTCGACTTTTACAGAGAAGGCCGGCTGTTCTCTGTGTCGCGTGAAGATGCCTTAGCGACCATACGACTGCTCAATGCATTCTACGTTGCTGATGAGTGTGGCGGCTGGACTCAGGTGGCTGCTGCCGGAGATAGCGAGCGCCTTGGGCGACCCGACGAGACGTTGGCAAATTTGTACAGGACCCCGGCGTAAGCCGGTCACTGTGGTACAACCCTTTTTGTTCAGGATAAGTTATGAAGACAGTTGGTATCGTTCCGGCAAGGATGGCCGCATCGCGCTTTCCCGGCAAACCCCTGTTTCCGATACTTGGCCGCCCGATGGTCGAACACGTTTACTGCCGGGCAAGACTTTACGAGGGATGGGACGAGCTTGTGCTCGCGACGTGCGATCGCGAAATTGAGCAATTTGCTATATCGAAGGGATATCCGGTAGTAATGACCGGATCGCATCACGCCCGTGCGTTGGATCGAGTTGCAGAGGCGGCCACAAGGTTGGCGGAACCGCTTGCCGGCGACGACATTGTTGTCTGTGTGCAGGGAGATGAGCCAATGATGGCGCCTGACATGATGGACGCTGTTGTTTCGCCGCTAAAACAAGATCCCGAGATCCCCTGCACCGTGCTCGCTATGCATATCACCGAGGAAAACATCTGGCGCAACCCGGACACGGTAAAGCTGATTTATAACGCGCTTGGAGAGGTTCTGTATACCTCGCGTATGCCTCTGCCCTATTGCAAGGGGGCATTTACTCCGGAGCTGGAGGCACGCCGTATTTATGGAATTTTTGCTTTCCGCTGGCGATATCTCCAGGCTTTTACCCGGCATCCGGAGACTCGCCTCGAATTGTTGGAGGCATGTGACAGCAACCGGATTCTCGACATGCCCTTCTGCCAGTACATCGCTCCCTACCCGTCTGTCAAGTCATACTCGGTCGATAGCCCGGAGGATATCGGCCTGGTCGAATCCCATATGCAGGCCGATCCCTGGTGGGGTAGGTACTGAGAACGGGTCTCGCGAAAGTGGAGAAGAACTCGATGAGCAGGCTGAAGGTCGGCATTGCAGGCTATGGTGTGGTGGGCAAACGCCGCAAGGCCTGCATTGATCGTCATCCGCATATGAAAGTCGTTGCCGTTTGTGATCGAACCTTCGAGGAGGATGGCCTTCTTCCCGACGGCGTACCGTACTTCCACACCTATCAGCGCCTGCTGGAAGAATCTCTTGATGTACTGATTGTTTGCTTGACCAACGACGTTGCTGCGGATGCGACGATTGCCGGCCTGGAATCTGGCCTTCATGTCTTCTGTGAAAAACCTCCCGGGCGCGATCTTGAAGATATCGCGCGTGTTATCCGCTGCGAACGCAGATACCCAGGGCTCAAGTTGATGTACGGGTTCAATCACCGGCATCACGAATCGGTTCAGGAAGCGCTGCATTTGATCCGGTCAGGGCAACTAGGCCAGATCATCAACATGCGTGGTGTCTATGGCAAATCGAAGCTAATCACTTTTGATCAACCTGACTGGAGGACAAGACGGGACATGGCTGGCGGCGGCGTGCTGCTTGACCAGGGAATTCATATGGTTGACCTTATGCGTCTGTTTGCCGGAGAATTCAGTGAGGTTCATAGTTTCATCTCCAACAACCATTGGGGGTACGATGTCGAGGACAATGCCTACGCACTGATGCGAACCGATGATGGAATCATCGGCATGCTGAACTCCTCTGCAACGCAATGGCGGCATCGATTCAATCTTGATATCAACTTGCAGCGTGGCAGCATCGTTCTTGGCGGTATTCTGTCCGGATCGAAGAGCTATGGCGCCGAAACCATGAGCGTCATCTTGGCTGACCCTGACAGCGATATGGGCGACCCCAAAGAGCTGACGACACGCTACAATCGCGACCCATCCTGGGACGAGGAGTTGCGCTGCTTTGCCGAAGCAATTCTTGACGATTCACCGATCGAAAGCGGATCTTCGGACGACGCCTTTCGGACCATGAAACTGGTATATAAGATCTATCACGCTGACCCAGTCTGGCGTCAGACTTTTACCATTCCCGACCCAAGTTCCGTGGTGCCATGAACAATATTGACCGACTGTTTGATCCTGATGCGGCGGTCTTTGCCTCCCGCTATATAGACTATCTATCCGAGATTCTGCACGGGATAAATGTCGGGGAAATCAAGTGCCTTGTCGATCTGCTTCTCGACGCACGAGAGCGGGCTGCAACGATTTTTTTTATCGGCAATGGTGGGAGTGCAGCAACCGCCAGTCATTTTGCCAACGACCTTGGTTATGGGACTGATAGCTACGACAAGCCTTTTCGCGCCCTTAGTCTGACTGACAACCAGGCAGTTATCACGGCACTGGCGAATGACAATGATGGATATGACGAGGTTTTTGTCCGGCAGCTGCGCGTATTGGGCCAGCCCGGGGATGTACTGGTGGCGATCTCAGCATCAGGGAACTCGCCGAATTTGATCAAGGCGCTGGAACATGCTGCAAAGGCAGACATTCGCACTGTAGCGATTACCGCCTTTGATGGCGGCCGGATCAAGAAGATGGCCCAACATTGCATCCACGTCCCAACCGAGCTAAAGGAATACGGCCCCGCTGAGGACGCGCACATGGTTTTGGACCATTTGATCGGCGCCTTCCTTATGCGCTTCATCAAGACGCGGTCCAGGCAAGCGGATCGACCAATTGATGGCGGTTTGGTTAGTTTGCCTGGTCGGGAATGACAGAACTTCTTGAATTACTTGAGTTGGCCAAGAGCGCTACGCGCTTAGCGGGGCAGGAGTTTCGTGCGGCAACAACGGCATCTTTGCGGCAAGTTCAAGCAAGTTCTCTGCATGGCAAGGAAATCAAACTCGCCGCAGACCGCATTCTTGACGATATCCTTTTGAAACACCTGCTACCTACGGGGATTTCCTTGCTTAGCGAAGAGTCAGGTCTTGTCAGGCAGGGATTAGATAAGGATCTCACCTGGATAATTGATCCGCTTGATGGAACCGTCAATTATCTTCGCGGCATCGGCCCAAGCGCAATTTCAGTGGCTCTTTGGCGAGGCGGATGTCCTCTATTCGGCATCTTGTATAGCCTAAACACAGAAGTATTGTCGTGGGGTGGAAGCGGGCTTGGTGCTTGGTCGCGTGAAACTCCAATTCAGGTATCTAGTGTTGTGCACGCAAATCAGGCTGTGGTTGCCACCGGTTTTCCCGCTCACTTCCAGACCGATGATGAAGAGAAGGTGTCCCGGTTCTGCAAGCTGATTACAAAATTCAATAAAGTCAGAATGATCGGATCGGCGGCCAGTTCGCTTCTTTTGGTCGCAGAGGGTAATGCGGATGCGTACGTCGAGGATCAAATCATGTTATGGGATGTGGCGGCAGGCTTGGCGATATTGCAGGGGGCCGGCGGAGTTTTTGTAATCGACCAGGAAAGCCAAACCTCTCCTTGCAGGATTCTTGCTTCAAATGAACGCCTCCTTTCGACCCTTGTTGATGAATGATCGAAATCAAGCGAATGCCACAAAATAGCCTGAATTCATCGGTAAAGATTAACTGTTTTGACAGGGTTGCTGTTGCCTCCCGCTCGTTCAGTCGAAACCGGGTGTTGCGAGAAGAGTTGTTGCAGCGATACGAGCATGTCACTTTCAACGATGCCGGATTGAAGTTGGAGGGCGATGGGCTAGTCACGTTTCTTCGTGGCCATGACAAGGCGATCACGGCTCTGGAGCGCATGGATGAAACCGTGTTTGCGCAACTCCCAGAGCTAAAGGTGATCGGCAAATACGGGGTCGGTCTCGACATGTTAGATATCAGCGCCATGCGACGCCTAGGAAAGCGGTTGGGGTGGGTCGGTGGAGTCAATCGGCGCTCCGTTTCCGAATTGGTCATCGCTTCCGCTATCGCTCTTCTTCGGCACGTTCCTATTGCCAATGCGGAAGTCAGGGCAGGCGAGTGGCGTCAGCATGTCGGCAACCATCTCTCCAGCAAAACGGTGGGTATTATTGGTTGCGGGAACATTGGGCGGGATCTGGTGCAATTGCTTCGCCCGTTTGCATGCCCCATTCTGGTGAACGATATTTGTCACGACAAGGCGTTCTACCTAGAGCACAATATTGAAGCCATTGGACTGGAGGAACTGCTTCAGCGTGCTGATGTGGTGACGCTTCATGTTCCACTCGACGAAAGCACCCGAGATATGTTGACGGCCGAACGGATCGCCCTGATGCGGCAATCCGCAATTCTCATCAACGCAGCCCGAGGTGGCCTAGTCGATGAGGCGGCGATAAAATCGGCGCTTCTTGAAAAAAGACTGGCTGGCGCCTATTTTGATGTTTTCGCGAATGAACCGCCTGAAGATACCGAACTGCTCAATCTGCCCAACTTCCTTGTTACACCGCATATAGGTGGGAGCGCCATAGAGGCTATTCTGGCAATGGGCAGAGCAGCAATAGATGGGCTCGATATCAATGAGGTACCTTAGTTTGCGTCGCCAATGCGCGCACTGTTAGTCTATGACGCATCGGTTCGGGCATCGGTTGTTCTGGGGCCTAGCCTTCGGGTAAAGCTTGATGTCGTCCTGTTTCCGTTGCTTGAAGACGAAGAGCTGCGTGGTCGCCTGATAAGCGATATTGCCGGTAGTCGATCTACGGTGGTTGATACGCTGGATTCAGCGAGGCTTGTCGAGCGGCAGATTGACGAGCTTGGCGCTTGCGCGGAATGGTCTGCGAGCCTTGGTGTTAGCCATGTCATGGGCCGCTCACTCAAAGAGCATCTCTTGATTCCGGGGTTTCCTTTAAGCGCATGGTGGCTCGGCCATATTTCCGAGCGGAATCCGCTAAAAACCTCAGCCTTTTTATGTATGGCTCAACTTGCTGCGGTAAGAAAGACAATATCCAGCCAGCACTTCGAGTGCCTGATCGTTGCGGTCGGTGACCCGGTCATGCGCCGATCACTTGCATTGCTCGGACATGAAGCGAAGCTTAACGTCAACTTGGCTCCTTTCAGTCGCCGTCTCTCGCTTAAGCAGCGCCTCTTGGCTATTGCCGATAAAGCTGGAATGGCGGGCGAAATGTTAAGAGCCTGCTACACTTGGGCTGTGTTTGTCCGGCGCGCATTGATCGCGCGTTTTGTGATGCGAGGGTCTTCGCGGTGTGCCGGTGATCCGGAATCCTGTCTGTTTGTTAGTCATTTCGCCGCTGTCGACAAAAGTGCGGCCGACAAGGGCGTTTTTCAGAACAAGTATTATTTGCCATTGCAGGAATTGATGGCGAGGGAGGGGCGAGGCATAACCTGGCTGTTGCTGTATGTTCCCATTTACGGCTACTCATTTCGGGAAGCATGCAAACTGGCCAGACGATTTTCTGCGCATGGAGAAAGGCTCACCGTATTGGAGGAGTGCCTTTCCGTCCGGGAGGCATTTTCCGTCCTTGCACTTTGGCTGCGCATTTCTGTTCGCGCGATATGGCTCTACCCGCGTATTGACCGCAAAGCGCTCTATCCAGATTCAGTTGGGCCAGCCTCGGAACCCGTTGTTCGCGCACTTTGGCGATCTTCACATTGTGGGCCTACCGCTATCGAAGGCTTGTTGTATCTTCTGATGTTTCGAGCCTATGTAAAGCAATCGCTTTCCCATAAGGACTTGCTATATTTTTTTGAAAACTATCCGCTGGAGAAGGCGTTGCTTTCAGTAGGTAGGCAGAATTGGCCGGAGACGCGATTTCTCGGCTATCAGCACACAACCATACCGAGAAATCTCTTCCCATACTTTTGTAGCCATCTTGACACAAAACTGTCAAACCTTCCTGAAGATATGCCATTGCCTGATCTTGTGATCGCCAACGGTAGGGTGGCGAGATCACTACTCGCGGCTTCGGCTTTCCCCAGTGTCGTCGAGGCTGAGGCAATCAGATATTTATACATTGAGCGCTGTTGGTCAGAGACTGGTGTTGTCAAGAGCGACCATCCAACGATTCTGATTGCCGGTTCCCATGATCGTAAAGAAATGCTCTCCACGATGAGACTTGTGAAGGCCAGGATAGACGCCATGGAAAGCTATACGGTTTGGGTGAAAGGACATCCAGGGATGCCGTTGGGGCCAATTATCGCGGAGGCGGGAATCCACCCTCTGCCCGAAAATTGGCGTATCCGCGACGAGGACATTTCATTGCTCTTACCCCAAGTCTGGGCAGTCTTGGTACCTGCGAGTACAGTGGCCGTTGAGGCTTTGGCTTGGGGTTGTGAGGTCATTTGCCCTGTGTTTCCGGACGTGCTGGGGATGAATCCGCTTTCGGGTCACGAGGAGTATTACCACCAGGTGTATGGTGCCCAGGAGTTCTCTAATATATTGACTCAAATAATGCAGTCCAGACCTTCTGAGGCGCGGCGCGCCAGTGGTAAGGATTTCATCCGGACCTACTGGAATCTGGACGAGAAATTGCCGTATTGGTCGGAGTTGCTGTTCGGGCAAACGGACACTGCAAGTGGTAGAAGGAGTGTTAAGGCTTAATGTGGGCCCTTAAGCAAGAGTCTTGACGCTTGGTAGCGAGATAATATGACAATGGAATGGCTGAATAAGTCTCGATTTCCCGGAATCATCAACGTAACAATGCGGATTTGCAGGCTGGTCGTTGGACTTATTCAGTGTTTCCCCAAGTATTTTTGGTCAGGTAGAAGGCTTGTGAAAGTGATGTTTGATGATTGACGGAGTGATTGTCAGCCCGCTACGGCAGATCGTTGATGAGCGGGGAAAAGTCATGCATATGCTGCGTGAAGACTCCCCAGCATTTATTCGGTTCGGAGAGATCTATTTTTCCTGCGCGCATTCGGGGGCGATAAAGGCCTGGCATCTCCACAAGGAGATGACGCTCAACTATGCCGTGATCTACGGTGAGTTGAAGTTTGTACTCTTTGATGATCGTCCGGGCAGCAAGTCTCGTGGAAGCATTCAGGAGATCTTTTTATCGCCAAAGAATTACTGCCTGGTGACTGTGCCTCCCATGATATGGAGCGGATTTATGGGCGTCGATTCCGAGACTACAATTGTTGCCAACTGTGCCACGCTACCGCATGACCCACGGGAGATTGAGAGGAAGGACCCGTTTGACAATGGTATTCCGTATGACTGGCAGATTGACCGAAGGTAGGACGATTGTAGGCTTACTTGTTGCGGCAGGAGTTGTGCCAGTAACTCAGGGGCGGATACACAGGAAATGAAATGAAAATCGTAATCCTTGCTGGCGGGTTCGGGACCCGTATTCGTGATATCGCTGAAGATATCCCGAAGCCCATGATTCCGATCGGGCCCTATCCGATTTTGTGGCACATCATGAAATACTTCGCGTCCTTTGGGCACAACGAATTTGTCTTGTGTCTAGGACACAAGGGAAATGTTATTCGTGAGTTCTTCCTTAATTATGAGGCCTATACGCGAGACGTGACCCTTGAACTAGGGAATGCTTCTTCGCTGTTATTTCATAGCGATCATACAGAGTCCGACTGGAAGGTCACGTTGGCGGACACCGGATTTAATGCAATGACCGGAGCGCGGGTTGCGAGAATCGCACGCTACGTGGGCGATGATGACTTCATGCTAACTTATGGGGATGGTGTCGGGGATGTTGATCTCGACGCGCTCATGTCCTTCCACAAGTCTCATGGCAAGGTTCTGACGGTTACGGGGGTACGTCCGCCGGGCCGTTTCGGAGAACTCAGGAGCAGTGGGGGATTGGTGACAGAGTTCAACGAGAAGCCGCAAGCTACCGGCGGAAGGATCTCCGGGGGGTTTTTTGTCGCAAACCGGCGGTTGTTTGACTATCTCAACGATGATGAGGGCCTGGTCTTTGAACAGGATCCGATGCGACGCTTAGTCGCCGACGGTAACTTGATGGTGTTTGAGCACGATGGATTCTGGCAACCCATGGATACCAGCCGCGAATATCAGTTGCTGAATTCGCTGTATGCACGAGGGGAGGCGCCGTGGGTTCGCTGGTAATGGCTGATGCGCTCCGCACCTTCAAAGGAAAGCGGGTTTTCCTTACCGGACATACTGGTTTCAAAGGATCGTGGCTTGCCTATCTCCTGACGATGCTTGGGGCAGAAGTGAAGGGATATGCCCTGCCCCCATTGACGCAAGATAGCCATTTCGATCAGCTTGGTCTGCGACAACTTATTCATCACGTCGAAGGTGATGTGCGCGACGCTGGCTACCTCGTACATGCGATCACGGAGTTTGCTCCGGAATACGTTCTGCATTTGGCAGCGCAAGCACTGGTCAAGCGCTCTTTTGGCGATCCAGTGGAAACCTTCAGCACGAACGTTATGGGATCAGTGCATCTGCTCGAAGCTGTCCGTGTAACGCCTTCCGTCCGATCACTGGTCTATATAACGTCCGACAAGTGCTACGAAAATCGCGAATGGATTTGGGGCTACCGAGAGAATGACCGGCTTGGCGGGCATGATCCCTATAGTGCTTCAAAAGCTGCCGCCGAAATCGTGTTCTCTGCCTACTGGCGATCTTTTCTTTCGCAACGGCACAACTTTGGTGCCGCATCCACCCGGGCCGGCAACGTTATTGGAGGCGGGGACTCAGCAGCAGATCGCATTGTTCCGGACTGTATTCGGGCAATACAGGCCAACGGGACAGTGTTGCTGCGAAGCCCTAGTGCAACGCGGCCCTGGCAGCATGTTTTGGAGCCATTGTCGGGCTACCTGCTACTTGCAGCCAATATCCACGCTGATCCTGGACGGTTTGCCGGATCATGGAATTTCGGGCCGTCATCAACGCAATGCCGTACAGTCGGTGATGTGGCCAAATACATTGTTAGCTATTTCGGTCGTGGGGAAGTCGTCATCCCCGCCTCGGCTACGAGCCAGCATGAAGCCCAGTTACTGCAGTTGAACTGCGACAAGGCTCACCAAGAACTTAACTGGTATCCGCGCTGGGATGTTGATAAAACGTTGGCAGCCACCGCTGGCTGGTATCAAGCGGTCATGGACGGGGAGCAAGCTAAGGCGGTTACATCTCGGCAGATTTGTGAGTATTTTCCAGAAATTGACGAATTGGCGTAGCGACTCTGACGCATTTCCGGCGTCTCACGCCGGTGAGCGAAAGGGCGGCGCCCTTAACGTGCCCAAGAGATGCCGGACATGAAGGTGCTCGTGACCGGAGGACGAGGTTACGTAGGTGGACGTCTTTGCCGCTTTCTTGCTGGCATTCCCGGGTACCATATCTTTGTAGGGTCCCGATCGTGGAGTACTCCAAGTGCGTTCGACAGCCACGAGACCCATGTCACCACAGACTGGGCGTCGAGCGAATCCCTGTTAGCGTGCTGTGAAGGAATGGATGCTGTAGTACATCTCGCGGCGATGAATGCGGCAGAATCGTGGCGCGATCCAGTGTCGGCGTTGGATATGAATGGTGTAGGTACTGCACGGCTGATGCAGGCGGCAATTCGTGCAGGGGTGCGACGTTTTGTCTATGTTTCTACTGCACATGTTTATGGGACCCCTCTTGCGGGGACGATCACAGAAGAAACCTGCCCTCACCCGATCCACCCCTATGCGACAAGTCACAGGGCCGCAGAAGATGTTGTTCGTGCCGCGACTGCCCAAGGCTTCGTAGAAGGCACGGTGCTGCGACTCTCAAACGCATTTGGGGCGCCGGCAAAGTTGGAGACAGATTGCTGGGGTTTGCTCCTCAATGATCTATGCCGGCAAGCCGTTGTATCTGGCGCGCTTGTTTTGCGCTCCTCTGGTAAGCAGCGGCGGGATTTCATCTCAATGACAGACGCTTGTCGGGCGATTCGGCATTGTCTGCAGCTACCGGCGACCTCGATCAGGGACCACGTGTTCAATTTGGGTGGGCAGTGGAGTCCAACGATCGTCGAAGCAGCAACTTTCGTAGCTGACAGGTTTGAAAGCAGGGGGCATGTGCGACCAGAAATCACCAGCTTACCTGCGGTTTCTGAAGAAAAGTCAGAACCGCTGGATTATCGAATCGACCTTCTCAAGAGCACCGGATTTGTCCCTGAAAATGACAGTACGATGGAACTCGACGGCCTCATCACTTTTTGCGAAAGTGCATTTGGAGCCTAGCATGGAAGAGCAACTCGTTTCCGTAGTTATACCCACGTTCAATTGCGCTCATTTTTTGTCGCGTGCGCTGCAATCAGTCTTGGATCAGACCTACAAGAACTGGGAAGCACTGGTCATCGACAATCATTCGATTGATGATACCGATGCCGTGGTAGGCAGCTTTGGCGATCAAAGGATCAGCTTGTTAAAGGTCCACAATCACGGCGTAATAGCAGTTTCGCGGAATCTGGGGATACGTGAAGCAAAGGGCCATTGGGTCGCCTTTCTGGATGCCGACGACTGGTGGACTACCGACAAGCTCGAGGTTTCTATGGTTGCCCTTGGACATGGAAACGATCTTGTCTACCATGATCTGATCCATGTTTCTGCTAAACCCGGGTTTATGCCTCGTTACAGCATCAAGACGTGGGACTTGCATACTCCGAAACACCGGGACCTGATCAATCACGGTAACGCACTCACCAATTCAAGTGTCGTGGTTCGTCGCGACTTGCTCGTCGAAATTGGAGGACTAGTTGAAGATCTCGAACTGGTTGGCGCCGAGGATCTGGATTGCTGGATTCGTCTCAGCCAGAGAACAGAGCGACTGTTCCGCTTGCCGGCGGCGCATGGGTACTACTGGATCGGGAGAGGAAACACTAGTTCTCCCGCCAGGACCATCGTCTGCCTAAACGCGCTCCGCCGTCGCCACTTGGTATCGGATGAACAGCCGCACGCAGATTACTCGCCTGCGTGGTTGTCATTTGCTATTGGCAAGGCCCATTTTCAACTGCGTCAGTTTGATTTGGCGATTGGAGAACTGTCGAGAATCTCCTTTGCCTACAGTCCGGTTAAAGTTTTTTTGAAGGCCCGTCTGCTCAGCCTGATGGTCAGGCTGATCACTTTGGGGCGAGTGGCATAAGTGCTTGGTCATGATCGTCTTGTAAGGGCGAGAGAATGCACTTGACGCAAAGGCACTCTCTTGTAATAGGTATTGATGCCGCAAACATACGGGGTGGCGGCGGTGTAACCCATTTAGCCGAATTGCTTCGCGCAGTGAAACCTTTGTCCTGGGGTATTGAGCGCCTGATTGTTTGGGGTAGTACTTCAACATTAAACGCGCTAGACAATCAATCTTGGTTAGTTAAAAGCAGCCCGGAGGCGCTCAATAAAGGCTTGTTATACCGTACCCTATGGCAACGATTTCGATTGTCACAGGTAGCTCAAACTGAAGGTTGTCATCTGCTGTTTATTCCAGGTGGTAGTTATGCCGGTGACTTTCAACCAGTTGTTACGATGAGTCAAAATTTGCTCCCATTTGAGATGCCAGAGTTACGTCGCTATGGTTGGAGATTGATTACTTTGAAGCTGTTGTTGTTACGCTGGATGCACTCACGGTCGTTTAGAAATGCGCAGGGTGTCGTTTTTCTTACCCAGTATGCACGCGATGTTGTCTTGGGTGTTACCGGAAATTTGCGCGGTCAAACATGTATCGTTCCGCATGGCGTGAGTCCTCGCTTCAACCTGGCGCCGAAATTGCAGCGCGCCATCACCGATTACGATAATGCAAAGCCGTATCGGATACTGTATGTCTCGATTATCGATCAATACAAGCATCAATGGTCTGTCGTTGAAGCTATTGCTTCCCTGCGCAATGAAGGGCTTCCTATCGTGCTGGACTTGGTAGGACCAGCTTATTCACCGGCGCTCAAGCGATTAAACGAAACCATGGATCGCTTAGATACCGATAGGACTTGGGTTCGTTATCACGGTGCAGTTCCGTTCGCTGAGTTACACCTTCGCTACGCGCAAGCTGATTTGGGTTTGTTTGCTTCGAGTTGTGAAAACATGCCCAACATTCTCCTTGAAACTATGGCTTCTGGCTTGCCGATAGCTTGCTCCTGTCGTGGCCCGATGCCGGAAGTGTTGGGTTCGGGAGGTATTTATTTCGATCCAGAAAAACCGGAAGAAATTGCTTGTGCTTTACGCGAAATGCTTCAATCTCCTCGCTTGCGTACCGAATTGGCTCAAGTGAGCTATCGGTTGGCACAACAGTATTCATGGCAACGTTGCGCAGATGAAACGTTTCAATTTTTGGTTGCTGTCGCGCAGAAATAGAAGGAATCAAGCAATGTTTGCGAACAAAACTCTATTAATCACAGGCGGAACAGGCTCATTCGGCAATGCCGTCCTTCGTCGCTTTCTCGACTCCGACCTCCGCGAAATTCGCATTTTCAGTCGCGATGAGAAAAAGCAGGACGATATGCGCAAAAAGTACAATAACCTGAAGGTGAAGTTTTATATCGGAGATGTGCGGGACTATCAATCGGTAGTGGGCGTTGTACGGGGGGTAGATTTTATTTTTCACGCAGCTGCTCTGAAGCAAGTCCCATCCTGTGAGTTTCATCCGATGGAAGCGGTTAAGACCAACATACTCGGCACTGAAAACGTTTTGGAAGCGGCAATTTACTGTGGTGTTAAGCGGGTTGTCTGCCTGAGTACCGACAAGGCGGTTTATCCGATCAACGCGATGGGTATTTCCAAG
>SXGT01651554.1_pt1 | contig 74696 bp, 66 predicted proteins | sample 3176221 | NCBI WGS metagenome assembly SXGT01 (sample SAMN11356862, study PRJNA531348) | freshwater metagenome | isolation source: freshwater sample F1-120 | place: China: Fuxian Lake, Yuxi | collected 2017-12-25
TCGTGCGCTCGTAGCTCAGGGGATAGAGCGCTGCCCTGCGGAGGCAGAGGCCGCAAGTTCGAATCTTGCCGGGCGCACCATTTGTCGTCAGTTTGTGTTGGGGGAATGAAAGATGAAGGCAGGAGAACGGCACCACCTGAAGACCAACGAGTTCGCCATCCGCGTTGCGCGCGTGACCGAGGTCGTCGCCACCCATCGTGATCGACTGGTGCTTGGCGCCATCCTCGTCGCGGTGCTCATCGTCGCCGGCGCCGGGTACTCCTGGTTCCAGGGCCGGAAGTCCGACCAGGGCGGTGCCCTGCTTGGCGCGGCCATGACCACCTATGACGCACCGATTGTGCCGGCACCGACGGTGCCTGGCGCCACCCAGCAGGTGGGGACCTATCCGACGCAGACCGCGCGTGCAGAGGCCGCGGTAGCCGCGTTCCAGAAGATCATTGACACGTATCCCTCAACGGGTGCGGGCGTCGCCGCCCGATACCATCATGCCGCGGCGCTGATGACGCTCGGCCGCTTCGCCGTCGCGGAAAAGGGATTCCAGGCAGCTGTGGAAGCAGCGAGCGGGACGATCTTCGAGCCGATGGCGAAGATGGGGCAGGCCGAGGTCCTTGTGGCCAGCGGCCAGGCCGATAAAGGCGTCGCCATCTTCGAGGCGCTTGCCGCGGATCGCGACGGCATGTTGCCGGTGGATGGCGTCCTGATGCAGTTGGGACGCGCGTTCGAGAAAGCCGGCAAGCAGGCCGAGGCACGCACCACCTACAAACGCGTGGTGGACGAGTTCCCCGACTCGCAGTACGTGGCGCAGGCCCGGCAGGACCTCGTTCGGCTTGGGTAGCGCCCGATCTAAGGCCTCTGCAGCGCGAGCTTGTACGTGATGAGTTTGTAGACCAGGCGAGCGGCGACGAAGTTCGGTGACCACACCCCAGGAATCGGGCAGAGTTCCACGACATCGCACGCCACGACGTCGCGCTCTGTGAAGACGCGACGCAATAGCGTCATCAGTTCGCGCCACGCCAGTCCGCCGGGCTCAGGCGTGCCCACGGCCGGCATAAGGCCTGGCTCAAGGCCATCGAGATCAATGGTGAGGTACACCGGTCCGGTGAGCGCATCGAGCACTCGTGACATCCAGTCGGGGTCGTCGCGCATATTCCAGTCGTAGAAGATCGTGGTCTGCAGTGAGGGCATCGCTTCGGCTTCCTCCTGCGAGATGTTGCGGATGCCGACCTGCACCACTGGAGCGGACTCGAGCGACCGTCGCATGGCGGAGGCGTGGCTGTTGTGTTCGCCCTGATAGCCGTCGCGCAGGTCCGCGTGGGCGTCGATCTGAAGCACCGTCAGGCCGGGATGCCGTGCGGCCGCGGCAGCCACCAGCGGCGGCGTGATCGAATGCTCACCGCCGAGTGTGACCAGGAACTTGCCCGAATTCATGATGGCGCTCGCGGTGCGGTGGATCCGCGCCATCGCCCCTTTCATCGATCCGTGCGAGAGGTCCATCTCAGGCAGCGTGTGAATACCCCGGGTATGGATGTCGATCCCGAGCTCTTCATCCCACAACTCCACCTGCGCCGATGCCAGGATCAGTTCCCTGGGGCCGTTGCGGGTGCCCTGCACGTAGGATGTCGTGCGATCGAGAGGGACCGGAAGAATGATCGCCGCCGACTCGTCGTAGCCGGTGACGACCGGGAGGGCGCCGCCGAACCAGAGCGGGTGGGCGTGATCGTAGTCAACAGGGAAAGACATCAAGGCACTCCGAATCAGGGACGGACCACGCCGGCTGATATGCCCACGTGTTGGAGAAACGTGAACTCCGCAGTGGGAGACAGCGCGATGCCGGTCAGGCGCTCGTGCGCCACGGCGACATTGGTTTTGTACCACAGGCTGACGTAGGGCGCATCCTCGGCGATCTGCCGTTGGGCCTGTCCGTACAACTGGCGGCGGTCTTCTTCAGCCAGCGCGGAACTCGCGGCATCAATCAGGCGATCCACATCGGCATTCTTGTAGTAGCCACGGTTGAAGCCACCTGGAGGAATCTGCGACGAATGAAAGACGCGCCTCAGCATGTCGGGGTCGGTCACGCCTACCCATTGCAGCGTGTAGAGCTGCACGTTGCCGCGGATGACGTCCGAAAACAAGGTGGCGAACTCGTACGAGCGCAGGTCCAGGGCGATCCCAACCTCGGCAAGGTTCTGCTGGATGACGGCAGCTTGCAACCGGTACGCCTCGGCCGTGGATGTCTTGAGACTCAAGCGCAGGCGTGGCAGTGGGCCATCGCCGTCAGGGTCGGGGTATCCCGCTTCGTCAAGCAGCGCCCTGGCGCGGTCCAGGTCCCGAGTGAACCTGAACGCCGTGTTGTCGTACGCCCATGACATCGGCGGCACGATGCCGATTGCGGTGCTGGCCAGGCCGCGCCGGAGGAAGTCCACGATAGCGTTCAGGTTGATGGCATAACCCACCGCGAGTCGAAGCCGCCGATCCTGTAGGAGCGGATCGCGCAGGTTAAAACCCAGGTAGGCGAAATCCGTTCCTGGTGCCGTGCTCACCCGTAGATGCGGTTCCTTTCGGAGCCCGTCGATGATGTCAGGCGACAGATCGTTCACGATAAGATCCACCGACCCTTTGCGCAGTTCGAGTCCGCGCATCGTCTCGTCTGGCACGACCCGAAGGACGAGTCCACCGTTGGCCGGTTTGCCTCGGTAGTATCCGTCGAATGGCCGGAGTGTCGTCCGGTCATCGGGGACAAATTCGCCGAGTTGATACGGGCCACTGCCAATCGGCGCCCTGGCCGCAGCAGTTCCCGTGCCTTCGGGGACGATCCCCATCACCAGGTTGATAGGAAACGAGGCCGCCGGTTGGTGGAGTCTGAACGCCACATGGGTCTGGTCGATGACGTCTACCGCCTTGAGCCCGCGATACGCGCCCTTGCGACCCGACACGAACGCCGGGGCCAGAAACCGCCGGAACGTGAAGGCCACATCCTCGGCAGTCAGCGCGCTGCCGTCATGAAAGCGTACGCCGGTCGGCAGTTCGGCGATATAGGTGAGCGGGTCGGGCCAATCGAGCCGCACGGCTAGGTCGGGTACCACGCGCAGCGATTCGTCGATACGCATCAGCGAACTGAACAACAACTGGTGGATCTTTTGAGAGGCTTCGTCGAGGCCAACGGCGGGATCAAAGTTGGTGGGCGAGTTGGTCATCGCCACGACAATCACGTCCGTCGGGCGCGGTGCCTCTGCCTGGCACCCGGAGAGGGCCGCGCACGCGACCGCAAGCGCCGTCGCGACGCGAGCGCGAGGATGGCCTCGGCGAATCACCGGTCGGCCTCGCGTTTGAGGTCGGCCAGTAGGTTGAGCGCGTCGATTGGCGTCATGCGCTCCAAATCGAGTGCCTTGACGCGATCGACCAGGGGGTGCATGTCGGGCGCCGATTGGAACAGGCCGAGCTGGCTCTGCGCCGGCGCCGGGGCGCCACTGAGACTTGGCCGGCCGCCCCGCTGGAGTTCGTCCTGTTCCAGCGATTTCAAAATCTCAGTCGCGCGGCGCACAACTGCGGGCGGCAGGCCGGCGAGCCGCGCCACCTGGATGCCGTAGGAGCGATCCGAACGGCCCTCGATGACTTTGTGAAGGAAAACGATGTCGTCCTTGAACTCGCGGGCCGCTACGTGGAAGTTGGCGACGCCAGGCACGGAGTCGGCGAGGTCGGTGAGCTCGTGGTAGTGCGTCGCAAAAATGGTTTTCGGGCGTGCACGGTCGTTGGTGGCCAGGTGCTCGGCCACAGCCCAGGCGAGGCTGAGTCCGTCGAACGTGGCCGTGCCTCGGCCAATTTCGTCCAGGATGACGAGGCTTCGAGAAGTGGCCATGTGCAGGATGGTGGCCGTCTCCTGCATTTCGACCAGGAACGTAGACTGACCGCGCGCAATGTTGTCGGAGGCGCCGACGCGCGCGAAGACGCGATCGACGATGGACAGCTTGGCGCGGCGGGCTGGCACAAACGATCCCATCTGCGCGAGCACGGCGAGCAGGGCGGTCTGGCGCAGGTACGTGGACTTGCCGCCCCTGGTCGGCCCCGTCAGGACGACGAGCTGGCGCGTGGTGCCGTTGAGCGATACGTCGTTGGGCACAAACGCCGCGGCGGCGTGGCGTTCCACCACCGGATGCCGGGCATCCACGGCCGACAGTTCGTCGGCATCGTGCACCTGGGGCTTGGTGTAGTTGCCCGATGACGCGGTTTCGGCGAGCGCGCTCAGCACGTCGAGCGCGGCCACGGCCCGCGCGGTGTCGAGGATGCGCGGCGCCTCACCCGCCACCCGCAGTCGGAGCGCCTCAAACAGCGCCAGTTCACGCGCCACCAGGTGCTCGTCGGCGTGCAGAACCTTCTCTTCGTATTCCTTGAGCGCCGGCGTGATGTAGCGTTCACCGCCCGCAATGGTCTGCTTGCGGATGTACTCGGGCGGGGCGTTGGCCAGCTGTGCTTTCGTGATTTCGATGTAGTAGCCGAACACGCGGTTGTAGCGAATTTTGAGGGAGTTGATTCCGGTGCGCGTACGCTCGGCGTCTTCCATGGCGGCAATCGCGGTCTTGCCGCCGCGACTGATCCCGCGCAGTTCGTCAATCTCGGCATCCACGCCATCGCGGATAAGCCCACCGTCGCGGGACACGGCCGGCGGCTCCGACACCAGCGTGTCGTCGATGGTGTTGCGGACATCCGTCAGGTCGTCCACTTCAGCGAGCAGGCTGCGGACGAGTGGCGCCTGCAGGTCGTTGAGAATCGTCCGCAACCGCGGCAGCAGCGTCAACGACTGGGCGAGCGCCACGAGGTCGCGCGGCCCAACAGTTCCCAGCGCGGCTCGCGCCACGAGTCGCTCGAGGTCATGGATGCCCTTGAGCAGGTCCCTGAGTTTGGCGCGGTCCGTGCCGTGAAACGCAAAATCCTCCACCGCGTCCAGGCGATCCTGGATCCGTGCCAGTGCGACGAGCGGACGCACGAGCCATGCGCGAATCAGACGGCCGCCCATCGCGGTCGCCGTGCGGTCTATTTCATCCAGCAACGAGCCTGCGCGACCCCCATCCACGCCCTCCACCACATTGAGGTGGCGTAGGGTCACTGGATCGATGAGCAAGGCATCGGCCGACAGGCGGCGCGAGATATCCCGCACATGGGCCAGTTCCACGCGCTGCGTGGTGCGGAGGTAGTGCACGATGGCGCCGGCTGCTGCCGTTGCCGCAGGCGCGTCTTCGAGTCCGAACCCAGACAATGAAGCGGTGCGCATCTGATCGAGCAGCGTCTCGCGGGCACGGCCGAGTTCAAAGACCCAGGCGTCAAGCGTGGTCACCCGCGGCGACGTCAGCGGCGACAGCACTCGATCGAGGTCTGTGCCTTCGGCCGCGAGCAGTTCCTTTGGCCGCAGGACTGCGAGTTCCGCCGAAACGGACTGCGCAGCATCGGCCCCCACCCACTCAGCGGCCGAGAACTCACCCGTCGAGACGTCCAGGCACGCCACGCCGAACCGGTCGGGCCCTTGCTGCGCGACCGCGGCCAGAAACGCCGGCTCGCGCGCATCAAGATATCCGGCGTCGGTGAACGTACCCGGCGATACGACCCTGGTGACTTCGCGCTTCACGAGGCCCTTGGCCTTTTTCGGATCTTCGACCTGCTCACAGAGGGCCACCCGATACCCCTTGCGAATCAGGCGCGACACATAGCCATCCACAGCGTGGTAGGGCATGCCGCACATGGGAATGGCCGACCCCGCCGTGTCCTTCGATCGCGACGTCAACGTCAACTCCAGCACCCGGGAGGCCGTGATCGCATCTTCGAAGAACATCTCGTAGAAGTCGCCCATGCGAAACAGCACGATCGCGTCGAGATGCTGGCGCTTCGCGTCAAGGTACTGACGCATGGCCGGTGTGGCGGCGAGCGATGAAGGCGAAGTTGTCACGGGGAAACGACCGAAGGGCCCGGTGGAGTATAACATTGCGGTGATGGTCGTCCTGGCGCTCGAAACTGTTACGCCGAAGGGGAGCGTGGCTGTCTGGCGCGATGGTCGCATCACATCCCGCGCGGGCGACGCCGCCACGCCCCACGCGGCGCGCTTCCCGTTGGCATGGCTCGACACGCTGGCCACGGCCGGCGTGGGGCTCGACGCTGTGAATGCGCTGGCGGTGGTGTCCGGTCCGGGGTCGTTTACCGGAGTGCGCATCGGCATGGCAAGCGCCCAGGGTCTTGCGCTGACGCGAGGGTGGCAGGTCACTGCCGTTCCGACCCTCGACGCGATCGCTGAGTGCTGGCGGGTGGCACACGCGGGGCAACCGCCCCGGACCGTGATTGCGTGTCTCGACGGCCTCCGTTCCGAGGTGTTTGTGCGCGAGTTCCATTTTGACGGCCAGGTCATGCATCCGCTGGGCGAGGCGGGGGTGATGTCGCCCGAGGATGTGCGCTGGACGCCACAGCCAGGCGGCGTGTCGCTGGTGGGCAGCGGTGCAACCCGCTACGCCGCGGTGTGGTCCGGCGTGAGTGATGACATCGGAGAGACGGGGGAATCGATCGCGGCTGGCGCCGCGAGGCTTACGGCAGGTGGTGGTCGGCCGGCAGCCTCGCCCCACGCGCTGCGGCCCCTCTACGTGCGCCGCCCGGATGTAGAATTGGTGCGCGAGCGCGGCCGCTCGAATGTCCCCTGACACCGTGGCGGGCGTACGGCGCGTCCTGGCGGGGGAGTCGCTGGACGCGATCGCGCACATCCAGCGCCAGTCATTCACCAATTCGTGGACCGCGGACGCGATCGGCTGGGAATTGCGCGAGACCGACGCCGCGCGGGTGTATGTGCTTGAGTCGGGTGTGGCGCCGTCCGGTGGCCCGCCGCCCGCGCGTGCCTATTGCGCGTGCTGGCTGATTCTTGACGAGCTCCACATCAACAGCTTGGCCGTAGCACTCGAGACCAGACGTCAGGGGCACGCGCGGCAGTTGCTGAATGGGGTGTTTCGCGATGTGGTGGCGGATGGCGCCACCTCGGCCACTCTGGAGGTCCGGCGATCCAACGAAGCGGCGCTCGCGCTCTACAAAGGCCTGGGCTTCCAGGTGGAGGGAGTTCGAGCGAACTACTATCAGCAGCCGAGGGAGGATGCCCTGATTTTGTGGCATCGGGCGCTGCATTTGTTTGCCGGTCAGACGGGGTGATGGTAATCTCCGGCCAAACCTACGAAGGAGGCAGGGCATGGCTGACGCTCATGATGTCCCAGGGTCTTCCGCTGCCGCAGACGCGGCCCCCTCGCGGGTAGACCCCCGCTACCAGGAACTCACCCGGCACCACCACTCACTTGACGAACGGCTGCACGCGCTGTCGGCTTTGGCGCATCTCTCCGATGCGCAGCATCTCGAAGAACTCACCTTGAAAAAGCGAAAACTGGCGATCAAGGATCAGATCGCCGCGCTCTCTGCCGCAGAGCGGAGCTGACGCACTACACTAGTGGCTTCATTCCGGTCGCGGGCCCGGACGTCCCGGGGACCGCGTTCGGCATGGTCGTGAGTGAGCCATGCGCATTGACAGAGCCGCCATCCCGTTCGTTCTGATCGCTGCTGCGCCTGCAGTGGTCGTTTGGCTGTGGGGGGGCGCCCTTGTCGCAGTGCCAGCATTGCTCTTGCCGCTGGCGACAGCCGCGTTTTTTCGTGACCCCGATCGTGCGGCGTCGCAGGACCCATCGCTGGTGTTGTCTCCCGCCGACGGCAGAGTGATGTACGCAGGGCCAGCCCGTGTCGAGGAGGCCCCCTCCGGAGGGCCCTGGCTCCAGGTCACGATCTTCCTGTCGGTGCTCGACGTCCACATCAACCGCACGCCCGTGTCGGGACGCGTCACTCGCGTGGACTACCAGCCCGGAAGTTTTCTGCCGGCCTACAAGCGTGAATCCTTCCGCAACGAGCGATCCGAGATCTGGTTCGACCACGCAGGCGTCACGGTGGTGGCCCGGCAAGTTGTCGGGCTCCTCGCTCGCCGGGTCGTGTGCCGCCTGACCCCCGGCCAGCAGGTGGACGCCGGGGCCCGGTTGGGTTTGATGAAGTTCGGGTCGCGCATGGACGTGTTTGTGCCGGTCACCGCCCGGCTTGAAGTGACCGAGAAGCAGACCGTTTGTGGGGGTGAGACCGTGCTGGCCCGTTGGCCGGCAAATGGCACGTTATGATGGTCCACGAATGACTCAAGGAATGCCCGTTGGTCGATTTGGACGCACCGGGCGGAAAGCCAGGCGGGGCACGTATCTTCTGCCCAGCCTGATTACCGTTGGCAACTTGTTTTGCGGTTACGCCTGCGTGATGTACGCGATGCGCGGAGACCTCACGACGGCTGCGCCGTTTATTGGGGTGGCGGTCGTCTTGGACATGCTCGACGGCCGCATCGCACGCCTGACAGGGACGACCAGTGCGTTTGGCGTCGAGTTTGATTCTCTGGCCGACGTGGTGTCATTCGGACTGGCTCCAGCGGTGCTGGCGTCGGCCTGGGGCCCCTCTGAACTCGGACGGTGGGGCTGGGCCGCAGGCTTCTTGTATGTGGCGGCGGCGGCGATTCGTCTGGCGCGCTTCAACATTCAGACAGGGACACAAACCGACAAGACGTATTTTATCGGGATGCCGAGTCCGGCGGCAGCTGGTGTGCCGGCCGCGACGATCTTTTTTTATCCCTACCCCCTGATGGGAAAGGCGGAGGCCATGGCGGCGATTGCGGTTGTCGTGATTCCAGCGATTCTGATGGTCAGCACGATCCGGTTTCGGAGCTTCAAGACGATCAACTTCGGGTGGGAGCAGTCCTACATCAAGCTCTTTGTTTTCGCGGCGCTGCTGGTCTTCATTGCGACCGAGCCCAGTTGGGCGCTGATCATCATTGCCTACTCCTACCTTGCCTCGGCGTTCGTCGGCATGGCGCTCACTCGCTTCCGCGGGCGTCGTCCGGCTCAGTCGCCGGAAGCCTAACCGCCACGATGGTGCCTTGGCCGGGCGCACTGGTGAGCGAAATCGTCCCGCCGCACGACGTGATGTTCCGGCGGGCGTTGGCCAGGCCCAGGCCGGAACCGCCGGTCTTGGTGGAGAAGTGGGGCTCAAACGCGCGTGCCGCTGCCTCACTGGTCATGCCGATGCCGGTATCCGTGCACATCACCCGAACGTGACCGATGTCGTCTGCCGCAGTCGACAGCCTGACGCGGCCACCCGAGGGCATGGCCTGCAGCGCGTTTTCAATGAGGTTGGTAAGCGCCCGGGCCAGTAGCGTGCGATCGGCGCTGGCGTCCCGTGTGTCAGGCGCCACCTCGATCGAGATCTCGGTGTGCGAAGCGAGACCGGCGAGATACGGTTCCACCACTTCATACAGGAGGGCGGAGAGCGGGACGCGCTCGAGTTTCGGCACCGGCACAGCCGCGAACGAAGAGAAGTCGTTAGCCAGCTGCCGGAGCAATTTGACCTGTGTGAGCACCGTGCTGATGCACTGATCGAAGACGGCACCGAGCGGGCGTCCCTGGTCGACGTGCACGCGCTGCAGGTGCTCGGCTGCGAGCTGGATGGGGGTCAGGGGATTCTTGATGTCATGGGCCACCTGTCGAGACACGTCGGCCCAAGCCTTTAGTTCGTGCGTGCGGCCCAGTTCAGCGCGCTGTTCGCGCAGGGTGGCGGCCATGCCATTGAAGTCGTTTACCAGTCGGCGGAGTTCGTCGGCGGTGTCGGCCGCGATTCGCACGTTGAATTCACCCGCCGCGATTTGCCGCGTGGCACGGGTCAGCCGCTCAACCGGGTCGGAGACGCGCCGAGCGACAGAGGCGCCGATGAAGGCCGCAAGCAGGATCACCAGCAGCGCGCCGAGCAAGACGCCCCGGTTCAGATCGGTGATTGCGCGCTCGATGTCCTGCTGGCGCAGAGCCAGCGGCACACTGAGCACGGCATGGCGGCCCAGCGCAGGGACGGGTGCCGCTGCGACGAGGTAGCTGAACGAACCGGCGCGGTCTTCACCCGCAAACGACGGACGCCGCTCAAGGGCCACGGCACGGTAGGCGCGTGATGGCGTACGCGCTGGCAGCAGGCCCGATACAAAGAGATCGCGCTGTGATGTTGCGCGTAGTCGCGGACCGTCGAACAGGTTGACATCCTGATTGATGACCTGCCCAATCCATACGAGGATGTCGTCGGTCGGCGGCACGTCCTGCAGCGCGATCGTATCTTCAAGGACACGTCGCGCGATGGTGGCGGCGGTCAGGGCCTCGGTTTCAACATCGCCCCGGAGTTTATTGCTCATGTAGGCGCTGAAGGAGAACGCAAATACCAGGACGGGCACCACGGCCGTAAACACAAAATACAGAAACAGCTTGCGGTAGAAGCTCGTACGGATTTCGACAATCAGCGCGCGCAGTGGTGCCACCCGGCGGCCGGCGATCGACGCGATGAGTATGCTGATGCCAAACAGCCACACGAACAACAGGGCGGCCAGCACAATACTTTCCGCCAGCTTGGTGAGGTGATCGAACAGGCGCGGAATGGGATATCCGAACGCATAGATGCCTGCGCGATCGTTCGCGAAGTACACCCGGAAGGTGTCGGTGTCAGCGGCACGGGTCGTCCAGAAGGGGGTGCGCGATCGCTCGATCTGGCTGAGCAGGCTCTGGTCGAGCGACCACGTCGTTCGTCCTGAGGTAAACGTGGCCTGCCGGCCCCACCCGTAAACCACGGTCTGCACGCCATGCGGTCCGGTCTGCGGCGACTGGCTGGCCCGGCGTAGCAGGTCGTCGTACGGGTTGATCGCCGAGATGAATGGTAACGCCCGATAGTCGAAGAGGACGTGGATGACGACCGACCCCGACGACCGGCCGGCGGCGTCGCAGAGGCTCCGCTCGGCATGCAGTGTGGCCTGCTCTCGGGCGGCAAACGAGGTGACTTCGCCGTACATTTCCCATTCACAACGGGTCTCGGTCGACGATAGGTCGATGCCGTAGTCGGGTACATTCAGGGCGAATCGGCTGCGAAGCTGTCCATCGCGGCCGTACAGCTCAAGGGCTGATGTGAGGCGCGATCGTGAGAGCCCCGTCTGGCTCCACACGAGGAATGCGGCGTCCGAGGATGGACTCCGCGGTTCACCCGGTGCCGGGGCCAGCAGCGCTGAGAGGTCAGGCAGTCGATCCACAGCCTCAGTGGCCTTTACCAGGTCCGACCTGAGTTGCTCAGGCAGACCCATTGTGGTGGGCGCGTGCACGCTCTCAATCTGGCGCTCGGTGCTGCGATTGGCAGAGAAGGCGACAATCGGATACCAGATCGTGGCTGGAATGACGGCTGCGGCGCACAGCGACAAGAGACGGGAGGAGGGGCACGCGTGGCGATAGAAGTGCCGCAGGCCGGAGGCCGACAACGCAAACAGCGCGGCGACTGCGGCCACGCCCACCAAGGCCGGTGTGGGCAGCGGTGACCAGGCGTTGGGCACGGCGCCAATCGCGGTAGGCATCACCCAGGCCGCGCCTGCCAGCACAGCCGGGAGCGGTCGCTTCCAGGACACGCGCCAGCGCTCGGCTGATTGCGCCAGCATTGTGGCAACGGCCCAGACGCTGGCAAACGCGAGCAGGTGACGTGCGGCGTGTGCGGCGAGCACGGCGGCGTTGGGTGGGAACAATGGCGACGCTAAGCGGTCATAACCGACTTCGGTCAACTGGCGATCAATGGTCCAGAAGGTGAGCCACAGGATCGCCGCCGTCAGCAGTCCTCCGCCAAGAAACTCCGACCACATGACAACACCCGAGCCGCCAGACAGCGGCCGTCGGGCTGTGGCCCGCCACCACGCGGCCACGGGCAGTGTGAGCGTGAGGCCGACAGCCGTAAGGGCGGCAATCGCCGTGACCCCCACGAGCGGCAGGCCGGCCAGTGCGCCGATCCAGACAAACAGTCCGCCGGCGGCGATCACAAGTATCGGGGCGGCGAACTGAAAGCGTCGGCGCTGGCTCTGGACCAGACCGGCCGCAAGGATGAGCAGCGCGCCCACCAATGGAAGGATGCCGGCGAGCAGGACCCGGCGACGGAATTCCCTGCGCGCAACGTCAAGTTCAGCGGGGGCAAAGACAATATCGAGCAGCGCCGTGTTGTCGGCGGAGAGGACGGTCGTCTGGATCACGCCAGAGACCGCCGACGGGGTCGCGCTCGAGGACACCACCTGTACCGGCCCGAGCGAAGTCTGCAGGCGGTATTCACCGAGGCTGGGGTGCAGGCCTCCCGTCGTGGACAGCACCTGCTCGGCTGCCACCACACCCACGCGCCGTGAGTCAATGCGCACGGGATGCCACGCGACCAATCGCAGGCCCAGCGTGTCCTGAGCCACAAACAGGGCTGGGGTCTCCAGCGCCAGCGGGGGCACCTCGAGGTCTTCAGCCGGTCCGTCGTTCCACGCAAGGACACGGAACGTCCCGGTTCCCGTCGGGACATAGACGGTCAGCGCGGCATCGGGCGAGACGGGAAGCGCTGCAAACAATTCGGCGATGCGGTCCCGATCCGTCGTGGCTGCGTCGATGAGTGTGGCGCTGGCCGCCACCTGAGCTGCGGCTCCACGCAACTGGCCGGCCCTGTGGGCGAGGCGGGCCCGCACTTCAGACTGTAGATGTGTGGAAGCCGTATCAGGGCTGGAGCCGAAACGCACGAGCTCCCACACCGCCCCCCCCGTCACGATGACGATGGCGGCTGCAAGAGCCAGGGCGAGAAGGCGAACAGACGAGGAGAGCACCGGTAACCGGGGCAGCTGAGCCGTCCGGCCGCAGGATATCAGAGAAGCGCTGGGCTATACTCGTCGGTGTCCCTCACCATTGTCCGTGGCAGCCTCGGCGGTTTGCCGTTACGGGCCGCGCTCAGGCGAGGCGCGTTGGTCGCCGCTGCAAACTGGCCTGTCGTCCTCGCGCAGTTCGTCTCGGTGTCCGTCTGCCGGCTGGCGTTGGCCGTTCCGGTGATTAGCGGCGCGTTCATGGTGGCGGTGCTCGCTGAAGCCGACGTTCGCACGATGTTTGCGGACGGCATCACATCCGCCACGGGCCGGGTCATCACCTCGTTGCTGCATCGACCGATGGCGCTCTGGAGTTTCGTGGGGGCGCTGGGAGTGGTGGCGGCCGGCAGCGGCGTGGTGTCGTGGCTCACACAGGCCGGCGTGAGGGGCATCCTTAATCGCGGTGAACATCTCGCCGACGATTTGCAGGAACCACCGTTCCGATTCGAGGCCTTTAGCCGGGCCGGGGCATTCAGCTTGGAGGCGTTCATGTCGGCCGTGAATCACCTTGGACGGCGGTATGTGCTCGTGGGCGCATGGCTGTACGTCGCGTATGGAATGGTTGGTGCAGGCGCGATCGGCGGCCTCGTCCTTGCCGCACGGCTGGCTGGCCGTCCGGGGTGGTCGATGGTGCTGCCCGTGTCGGCCCTGGGGGTCACTGCGGTAGCGCTCGTGATGGTGGCGGCGTTGCAGCTCGCGCATGCGCTCCTGCAGATCATCATGGCGACCGACGACTGCCGCCTCAGTTCGGCGGTCAAGCACCTTCGGGTGTTTCTGCTGCACGACGCGCGGCAGGTGCTGGGCATCTTCAGTGTGGTGCTCGTGCTTATGTTGCTGGCTACTGCCGCCTCGGTGCTGGCTACTGCAGGACTCGCGCTGGTGGCATGGGTGCCGTTTGTCGGGCTGGCGGTTGTCCCGCTCCAGTTGGCCGCGTGGTTGGTGCGTGGTGTCGTATTTCACTATATGGATCTGTCGGCATGGGCGGCCTACCAGAGCCAGTACCGGCGTTATGCCGAGCCTGCGTCGGCGGGGAGCGGCCCCAACGGGAGCAGGAGGTTTCTCGTATGACGAACTTCGACGCGTTTTTATCGTGCGCAGGCGAGACGATGCAGGAATCGGCGATTCGCAGGATGGGTTCGATGCTCGCTGATTCTCGCGATTTGGTGTCGTTTGCTCCCGGATATCCGGCCGAGGCGGCGTTTGTATGGGACGACTTGCGCGCGATCGCCGATGACGTATTGTCGAGTCGGCGGGAGTCGGTCCTGCAATACGGCGCGACGCGGGGCTATCGGCCGCTGCTCGAGTCCATCACACGCATCATGGCTGAGCGGGGGATCAGCGCGCCGCTCGAGCAGTTGGTCGTCACCAACGGTTCCCAGCAGGGCCTAGACCTCACCGCGCGAGTGCTACTCGATCGCGGCGACGTCGTGTTGGTTGAACTGCCCACCTATTCCGGTGCGATTTCTGCGTTCCGTGGCGTGGGCGCCGAGCTGGTCGGCGTGCGGCAGGATGCCGACGGCTGTGACCTCAACGAGCTCGACACCGCCCTGGTGCGGTTGCGGGCTGAGGGCCGCCGCGTGAAGTTCTTCTACACCGTCCCGAATTTCCAGAACCCGACCGGGTTACTGGTGGGCCTCGACAAGCGGCAACGCCTGCTCGAGTGGGCTGAACGCCGCGATGTGCTGGTGGTCGAGGACGATCCCTATCGGGACGTGTATTTCACCGATGTGACCAAGGAGGCTGACACGCGAGCGTTGGCCGCCGATGACACCAGTGGCCGCGTGATCTACATGAGCAGCTTTTCCAAAACTCTGGTGCCGGGCCTGCGTGTCGGCTGGCTCAGCGCGGCTCCCGAATTGGTCGGCCGGTTTGAACTGGCCAAGCAGGCCACCGACTTGTGCAGTGGCGCGCTGGGGCAGCAGATCGTCAACGAAGCGTGCCGGCGCGGCGTGCTGGCCCGGCAGTTGCCGCGGCTGCGCGCCCTCTATCAGGAGAAACGCGACGTCATGGTGGATGCGCTGTCCCGCGCGTGCGGCGACGCCCTGACGTGGGACATACCGAGGGGCGGCTTCTTTCTCTGGGCGCGCCTCCGTGGCCCGATCGACGGCGACGCACTCCTGCCGCGGGCGCTCGCGCGCGGCGTCATCTACGTGGCGGGTAGCGCGTTTTTTGTGTCGGGGGCCGAGCGGCAGTTCATCCGGCTGTCCTTCTCGTCTCCACCGGCCGATCAGATCCATGAAGGGGTGCGGCGGCTCGCCGGCGCCCTCAGCGACGCACGGAAGGCGGCGTCAGCCCCAGCGGCGGCCCCGGCGGCGCGGTAGCCGCAATCGTGGCCGGTAGGCCGGTGGCCTGATAGGCCGTCACCGTCAGCTCCGATGCTGCAGAGTTAGTCATCGCCATTCGCAGGCGACTGCCGGTGCCCGACGAGGTCAGACCGCCGAGCACGCTGGCGTCTTCAGCGGCCCCGGGCAGTCGTCCGGCCCGGTCGCCTGCGTTTGTGAAGATCCGGATCTCCCCGTTCGACTGCGGCACAAATACCCGACCGGCATCAACCAGCAACCCGTCCACAACTCGCGCCGCCACGGTGTGGCGCCATCGCTGGTGCCCGTTGAAGGCGTGCGCGCGCACGGAGTTGTCGATGGTCGTCGCATAGATGTGGCGATTGTCGACGGCCAGGCGCCCCACGACGGGCATCCCAAACGGGTAGTCCCACTCCTCGCGGCCATCGCGCTGCCGCAGGCAGATCAGGCGCCCGTCCTGGCCGACGATAAACACCCGGCCGACCGCGGCCAGCACCTGAACAGGCCGCGTGCCGATCCTCGTTGCCCAACGCGAACCGCCGTCCGTGACGCGCCAGCCGGTAACTCGTCCGTCCGCCAGCCCCGCCACTAGGAGGTCGCCGTCAATGGACACCGGTGTCGAGAGCGGCGCGCCGAGTTCAGCGTTCCAGACAACGCGGCCGAGCGATGCGTTTACTCCACTCAATATGCCTGCCTCGGCGGCGACGATCAGCCAGCCCGACCGTGCGGTCGGGGCGTTCGACAGTGGCCCAGTGGGCAGGCGCCATTCCAGGACGCCGGTCAGCTCCGACAGCGCGTGCACCTGCTCCTCGGCCGCAATAAATACCCGGCCCTCGTCGATCACCGGTGCAACGGTCGCATCGAGGTCGCTGATCCAGGTCGGCGCACCGTCTTTCCACGCATGTGCTGCAATCCGGGTCGGTTCCACGACAAGCAGGCGAGTCTCCCCGACGACGAGGGAAAACTGATCGCCAAAGGGGAAAGGACGCGTCCACGCGGTGTCGATGGGCCACACCGGGTCTTGAGCCGCTGCCACCACCAGCGCCGCCGAGAAGAGGGGCGCAGCGAGCCGGAAGGCCGCGCGGGTGATGCTCACCCGCTTATACTAGCGGCATTCCTTCTGCTTGGCCCATACCAGTGACCCACCAGACCATCCTCGTTCTTGACTTCGGTTCCCAGTACACGCAACTCATTGCCCGGCGGCTCCGAGAGTTCTCGGTGTACTCGGAGATCGTGCCGTTTCACACGTCCATCGCCGAGCTCGCTCGCCATCGACCGGCTGGCATCATTTTGTCGGGCGGCCCCCGTAGCGTGTCTGAAACCGGGGCACCGCGCCCCGACCCAGGGATGTGGGCGATGGGCGTGCCGGTCCTTGGCATCTGTTACGGCATGCAGGTGATGACCGACACATTCGGTGGGACCGTGGAGCCCGCACCACAACGCGAGTTTGGTCTCGCCGTGGTGGAAGCGTCCGGCGCGGCGAGCCCACTGTTCACGGGAGTATCGGCTTCGCTGCGCGTGTGGGCGAGCCACGGAGACTGCGTGGCTGCCGCTCCGGACGGATTCGACGTGCTGGCGACCTCGGTGAATGCCCCGGTGGCCGCGATGCAGGACGAGTCACGCCGGCTGTATGCGTTGCTGTTTCATCCGGAGGTGGTGCACACGGAGCAGGGCGCGACGATCCTCCACAATTTTGCATTCGACGTCTGCGGGTGCCGTGGCGACTGGACGATGGCCGGGTTCGTGGAAGAGAGCGTGGCGCGCATTCAGGCCACGGTGGGCGACGGCCGCGTGGTGTGCGGTTTGTCTGGTGGCGTCGACTCGACGGTGGCCGCACTCCTCATACACAAGGCAATTGGCGATCGACTGACCTGCATCTTTGTGGACAACGGCCTGTTGCGGCTCAATGAAGCGGTGCAGGTGCGCACGCGGTTCGAGCGGCTCGGTTTGCAGCTCGACTTTGTCGACGCGACAGAGTTGTTCCTAACGCGGCTGGCGGGTGTCAGCGATCCCGAGAAGAAGCGGAAGATCATCGGCGCCGCATTCATCGATGTGTTCGAAGAGCGAGCGAACATGCTCGGAGGTTTTAGATTCCTTGCGCAGGGCACGTTGTATCCTGACGTGATCGAAAGCGTGTCGGTGCTCGGCCCGTCAGCCGTGATCAAGAGCCATCACAACGTGGGCGGCCTGCCCAAACGCCTCAACTTCACACTTGTCGACCCGTTGCGCGAGTTGTTCAAGGACGAAGTCCGCGCGGTAGGTACGACGCTCGGCCTCGACGACGAGTTTGTGTGGCGGCAGCCGTTTCCAGGCCCGGGCCTGGCAGTGCGCCTCCTGGGGCCGATTAGTCCCGATAAGCTTCGGTTGTTGCAGTTGGCCGACGCAATCGTCGCGGACGAAATCCGTCGCGCAGGCTGGTATCGGCGCGTCTGGCAGTCGTTCGCCGTCTTGCTGCCGGTGCAGAGCGTCGGCGTGATGGGTGATGAGCGCACCTACGAATACACCATCGCGGTGCGAGCGGTCGAAAGCCGAGACGGCATGACCGCGGACTGGGCACGCTTGCCGCATGAGCTGCTCGGCGCCATCTCGTCGCGTATCGTGAATGAAGTACGCGGCATCAACCGTGTCGTGTACGACATCAGTTCGAAGCCGCCGGCCACGATCGAGTGGGAATAGGGATGGCCGAGTTCGTCCATCTGCACCTGCATACGGAGTTCTCGCTGCTCGATGGCGTCTGCCGCATCGGCGAGATGCTGGACCGTGCGGTTGAACTGAAGATGCCCGCCGTAGCGGTGACCGAGCACGGCAACATGTTCTCGGCGGTCTCGTTCTTCGACGAAGCGAACAGGCGCGGCATTAAGCCGATTCTCGGTTGCGAGGTGTACATCGCTCCGGGCGACCGCCGTGATCGCTCAGGCACGCCAGGCGAGACAGCCAATCACCTGGTGCTGCTCTCTGAGACGACCGAAGGGTTCCACAACCTGATGAAGCTTGTGTCCTCGGGCTACACCGAGGGCTTCTACTACAAGCCCAGAATCGACAAGGACCTGCTCGCCCAGCACGCAAAAGGGCTGATCGGACTCAGCAGCTGCCTCAAGGGTGAAGTGGCGACCGGCCTCCGCACTGACCAGGCGCGCAAGGCGATGGACGCTGCGGCGCGCTATCGCGACATCCTGGGACCGGAGAATTTCTTTCTGGAGATGCAGTATCAGGGTATCGAAGACCAGCGCATCGTCAACACGGGCCTTCTGCCTATTGCACGCGACCTTGGACTGCCGCTTGTGGCGACCAATGACGTGCACTATCTAAAACACACTGACCAGCACCCACACGACATCCTGCTGTGTATTGGCACCGGGAAAAACGTCAGCGACGAGAAGCGCCTGAAGTATCACGGGGATCAGTTCTTCCTGAAGACGGCTGAAGAGATGAGTGCAGTGTTTGGTGACCATCCAGACGCCTTGGCAAACACGCTGCGAATCGCCGACCGGTGCTCGGTTGACATTGCGAAGAACGTCAACCATCTGCCCGACTTCGACGTGCCTCCAGGATTCACGGCCGGCTCGTACTTCGAGCACGTCGCGCGTGAGGGTTTCCGGGAACGGATGGTGCGGTGGCGTGAGATGGAGGGGCGGGGTGAACTGCGCCGCACGTTTGTTGAGTACGAGGCCCGGTTGCAGTACGAACTCGACATGATCCGGCAGATGAAATACGACGGGTACTTCCTGATCGTCTGGGACTTCATCCGCCACGCGCGTGAACGTGGCATTCCCGTCGGACCGGGCCGCGGGTCTGCCGCGGGCAGTCTGGTGGCGTATTGCATGCGGATCACGGATGTCGATCCGCTGCACTTTGACCTGTACTTCGAACGATTCCTGAATCCCGAGCGCGTGACGTTGCCGGATATCGATATCGACTTCTGCGAACGGCGGCGCGCCGAAGTGATTCAGTACGTCACCCAGAAGTACGGCCGCGAAAACGTGGCGCAGATCATCACGTTCGGCACTATGAAGGCCCGCGCGGTGATCCGCGACGTCGGGCGCGTCATGGAGTTCCCGATTTCGGAAGTCGATCGCGTGGCCAAACTGATACCAGGCACTCTCGACATGAGCCTCGACAAGGCGATCGAGGAGGTGCCCGCGCTGGCCGATCTCGAGCGCAAGGACGAGCGCGTGCGGGAATTGCTGAAGGTGGCGCGCCGCCTCGAAGGGATGACGCGGCACGCGTCGGTGCACGCGGCGGGTGTCGTCATTGCGCCCAGGCAGGTGGTGGAGTTTGCCCCACTCTATCGGAGCCAGAAAGGCGAAATCACCACCCAGTGGGCCATGAAGGACATCGAGCGCGTGGGCCTGCTCAAGATGGACTTCCTCGGCCTGAGCACCTTGACGCTTCTCGACGATGCCGTCAAACACATCAAGGAGGCTACGGGCGACGTGGTGGATCTCGAGCATCTGGCGGTTGACGACGCGAAGACGTATCAGCTGTTTGCCAACGGACAAACCTACGGTGTCTTCCAGTTTGAAAGCTCGGGCATGCGCGAGACGCTGCGGAAGGCGAAGCCGGCATGCCTGGAAGACCTGATTGCGCTCAACGCGCTGTATCGGCCAGGCCCGTTGCGCGGCGGGGTTGTTGACGACTACATCAACCGGAAACACGGGCGCGTCGAGATCAAGTACGAACTGGCCCAGATGGAGCCAGTCCTCAAAGAGACCTACGGCGTCATCGCGTACCAGGAGCAGGTGATGCGGCTGGCCAGCGATCTGGCTGGCTTCACCCTGGGGCAGGCGGACGAACTGCGCCGCGCCATGGGCAAAAAAGACGAAAAGAAGATGGAGGCCACCCGACTTCGCTTTATGTCCGGGTGCGCCGAGCGTGGCATTTCTGAGAAGAAGGCCACGAAGATCTTCCAGTTCATCGAATTTTTTGCTGGCTACGGGTTCAACAAGTCGCACTCGACCGCCTACGCCTTATTGGCGTATCAGACCGGGTATCTCAAGGCGAACTACCCGCAGCACTTCATGGCGGCGCTGCTGACCATCGAGTCGCAGACCGCAGAGAAAGTGGCGTTGTACCTCGCTGAGTGCCGCGAGTTGGGTGTCGCAGTGCGGCCGCCCGATATCAACGCTAGCGAGCTCCACTTCACCGTGCAGAAGGCGGACGGTCAGCCCGATGGCGTCAGGTTTGGACTCGGAGCGGTCAAAGGCGCCGGCGAAGGGGCGATCGTGTCGCTGATAGCCGCGCGGGAAGCTCTGGGCGGAACGATTACATCGTTGTTCTCGCTGGCCGAGCATCTGGACCTGCGCCTGGTGAACAAGAAGGTGATCGAGAGCCTGATCAAGGCCGGCGCGTGCGACAACCTGGCCCCGGGCGGGCGCGAGCAGTACCTTCAGTGGCGGCCGCGCCTGCTGGCCGGCATTGACCGCATCCTGGACCACGGTAACCGCCACCAGAAAGATCGCGATCAGGGCCAGTCACAGTTGTTCGGGAATGACGAGGAGAGTGCCGTCTCGCAGAACGATGCGGCGGTGTTGCCCGAGGCCTCGCCCTGGACCGAGACGCAGGCCCTGACCTTCGAAAAGGAAGCCCTGGGCCTCTACATCAGTGGGCACCCGCTCCAGCGGTACGCAGAGGTCATTGCGGCTGTGGGCGCTCGAACTGTGTCGGCCTTGTTCCAGTCCGAGCCGGATTGCCAGGTGGCCGGCGTCGTCACCGGCGTCCGCCGACTCAAAACGAAGCGGGGTGACCCCATGGCGGCCTTTAATCTCGAAGACGAGGGCGGCAAGTTCGAGGTGGTGGTCTTCCCCGAGGCCTATGCGAAATTCGGCCGTCTGGTGGCTGATGATGCCATGCTGATTGTGCGGGGCAAGTTCGAGCGCGACGACGAGACGGGCAAGATGGTGGCCGCGGAGTTGAGCACCCTCGAGGCCGCCCGGGAACTGGTGGTGCGCGAGGTCCAGATCACGGTGGCCGGATGCGGCGGTTCGCGGGATGTGCTGCGATCGCTGGCTCAGGTGTTTGAACGACACCCGGGCGACCGGCGCGTGTCGTTTGTGGTCGAAGTATTCGGGAGCGGCGGCGGCCTTCGTGTGCGTGCCGGTACATCGCACCGCATTCGCCCCAGCGAAGGATTTGTGCGCGACGTCGAGTTGGTGTGCGGCGCCGGCGCGGTGAGCCTGAAGTGAGGAGTCAATGACGGTAGACGCCCTGGACTTTGAAGAGCCTGTGGCCATCCTGCAGAAGGAGATTCAGGCCATGCGCCTGATGCCTCCGACTGCCGAGCGGTTGGCCTCCATTGCGCGGTTGGACGCGCGGGTGCGGGAGCTTCGCGCCGAGATCTTTTCGCACCTCACGCCATGGCAGCGCGTGCTCGTCGCCCGGCACGCAGACCGGCCCGTCATGCTGGACTACGTCGGCCGCCTGTTTACCGGTTTTACCGAACTGCATGGCGATCGCCGCTTTGGAGACGACAAGGCCATCGTGACCGGCATGGCCCACTTCCACGGCCAACCCGTCTTCATCGTGGGCCACCAGAAGGGCAGTGACACGAAACAGAAGATCTACAGGAACTTTGGGTACGCGAAGCCGGAAGGGTACAGGAAGGCCATGCGTGTCATGAGGCTAGCAGAAAAGTTCAAGCAGCCGGTCATCGTATTTGTTGATACGCCGGCGGCATTTCCAGGCGTGGAATCCGAAGAGCGGGGAGTCGCTGAGGCGATTGCCCTCAACTTGCGCGAGATGGCACTGCTCGATACCGCGATCATTGTTGTGGTGTCTGGCGAGGGCGGGTCGGGAGGCGCGCTGGGGATTGCCATTGGCGACCGCATCCTGATGCAGGAATTCGCGGTCTACAGCGTCATTCCGCCGGAAGGGTGTGCGGCGATCCTGTGGCGCGATTCCGCGCGGAAAGTGGAGGCAGCCGAAGCCCTCAAGATCACCGCGCCCGACTTGCTGGCGATGCAGGTGATCGACGAGATCGTTCCAGAGCCACTTGGAGGCGCGCATCAGGATCATGCCGCAGCCACCGCGCTTCTCGATGAGGCCATTGCCCGGCATCTGGCTGAGGTGTCAGCGATGAGCGGGGCAGACCGGCTGGAGGCCCGCTACGAGAAGTTCCGCTCGATCGGACGGCTCGATCACGCGTTTACCGACGAGAGCGCCGACGCGGCGGCCACGCCCGCCGAGTGATGGCCCGGAGGATCTGGGACGAGGTGTCGTCAGACGCCGACGGCGCCTCACGATTGGCCACGGCCCTCGGCCTGCCTTCGGTACTCGCCCGCTTGCTGCATCAGCGCGGCCTGAGGGATCCGGACGCGGCACAGCGATTTCTAGACCCGAGTCTGGCGCATCTCCATGACCCGTTTCTGCTGACCGACATGGGGCCGGCGGTCGCCAGGCTGCACCAGGCGATCGAGCGCCGCGAACGCGTGATGATTCATGGCGACTACGACGCGGACGGCATTACATCCACCGCAATGCTTCAGCGCGCGCTCGAAATACTCGGCGCAGACGTGGGTCACTTCGTGCCCGACCGCATGACGGACGGGTATGGATTGCAGCCGAAAACGATCGAACACCTGGCCTCACTGGGGGCCAGGCTGATTGTGTCGGTCGATTGCGGCATTCGCGCGAGCGAGGCTGCACGGCGTGCGCTCGAGTTGGGCGTCGATCTGATCATCACGGATCACCATGAGCCTGAGGTAGAACTGCCGCGAGCGGTCGCTGTCATCAATCCGAAGCGACCCGACTGCGCTTATCCCGAAAAAATGTTGGCGGGAGCCGGCGTGGCGCTGAAGTTGGTCCAGGCCTTGCTGAAGGACCACGCGGCCGGCGCCGGCGCGTTGTCGTCCTTCATCAAGATGGCGGCCATCGGCACGATGGCAGACGTGGTGCCGCTCGTAGGCGAGAACCGGGTGATCGCCAAGTTCGGGCTCGACGCGCTCTCGCGTGGGCCGCATGGCACGGGACTGGAGGCGTTGTTGGAGGAGAGCGGATTGTCGGGTAAGCGACTCGACAGTTTTCACGTGGGCTTCGTTCTCGCTCCCCGCTTGAACGCCGCGGGGCGAATGGGCCACGCCGGCCGCGCCGTCGACTTGCTCTTGTCCCGGGGGCGCGACGCAGAGTCGAGAGCGGCCGCGCGCGCGCTCGCGAAGGAACTGACCGACGAGAACACCCGCCGGCAGGAGAGCGAGGCCGGCATGCTCCTGGAAGCGAGGCGCATGGTGGAGAAGGATCCGGAGATCGGAGGTCACAACATGCTCGTGGTCGCGTCTGAGGGGTGGCATCGGGGCGTGGTTGGGATTGTGGCGTCTAAGCTGGTGGAGTCGTTCTGGAAGCCGGCGATCGTACTGGCGATTGAGGACGGTGTCGCCCATGGCTCCTGTCGCAGCATTCCCGCCTTCGACATGCTCGCGGCGCTCGAGGCCAACCCGGACGTATTCATGAAATTCGGCGGTCACAAGCAGGCCGCGGGAGTGACCGTTGAAGTGGGGCGCCTGCCAGAGATGCGGCGCCGGCTCACGGAATACGCCAACCGCAAGCTCGAACCGGGTGATCTCATTCCGCGTCTGCGAATTGATGCGCCTCTGAGCCTGAGTGAGATCACTGGGGACGTAGTCCAGGCCCTCTCGCGCCTTGAGCCGTTTGGCTCGGCCAACCCCAAGCCGATCTTTAGGGCGTCGCCCGTGGAACTGGCGCAACCGCCGCGCGTCATGAAGGAGCGGCACCTCTCGCTGATATTCCGGCAGGGCGGCCGCGCATTTCGGGGCGTGGCGTGGCGGGCGGCCGAGCGGGAAGCCTACCTGTCGGCGAATCGATTTGGGCTGGACCTGGCGTACTCTCTCGATCAGAATGACTTTCGAGGGGAGCGGGTCACGGAGTTGACGGTGGCTGATGTACGGGCGCCAGACGGGGAGACAGCGGCGTGAGGTGGCAAAAAGTCGCGCGGGTCGTGGTCGCCCTCATAGGCGTGGGCTGCGCGGTAACGGTGTACGTCGTGCTCCGTAATAAACCCGTCCCGACAGAACCGGCGACAACGCCGCCAACGATGCTTGATGCGACGATCATCGCGACATCGTCGAAGGGATCACGCAAATCGGTTGATCCGACGGGGAGAGTGATCTGGGACATCGCCTGGGAACGCCTGCGTGTGCTGGCCGACGGCCGCAATGTGTTTGAGGAAGTCACAATGTCCTTTGATCGTAACGGCATCCCATACGCCGTTGTGGCCGGTATCGCGGAAACCGCGGGGCTCTCCGGACCTGAGGGCGAATTGCCCGCAACGGTTGTGTTCCGTCGCAAAGTCCGTATGACCGGCGAAGACGGGTTCGAGGTCTTGGGAGACGAAGCGACGTATCTCAGGGATGAAGAGCGAACCCATTTTCCTGGTCCGGTGTCGTTCAAACGTGACCGCATGTCCGGTGAAGGCGTGGGCGGCGACCTTTATATGGACCGATCGGTGTTCTGGATGTATGACGAGGCGCGCCTGACCATTGCTCCGGAGGGCAGCGGGCCGTCGGTGGTGGTCACCGCAAAACGGATTGGCCTGGCGGAGGCGGACTGGTATATCCGGGCCGAAGAAGGCTCGCAACTCACCCGCGACAATCAGCAATTCAACGCGGATGGGATGGTGGTGCGGTTTGATGAGAACACGCAGAGAGTGAATCGCATCGAACTGGAAGGCAAGTCTGTGGTCAGGCAGACGGGCAGGGGAGACCGGCCCGACATGCGTGGTGATCGAATTTTCATGGACTTTGCGCCAGAGACAAGTCTGCTGACCCACGCGCAAGTTGGTGGCAGCGCGGTGCTGACGATGCGGGAGAACAACACCACGACACGGGTGAGCGGTAGTGATATCGAGTTCTATGTCGGAACTGACGGAGAGGCGCTGACCAGGCTCTCGACAACAGCGCCAACAGAGGTCGTGCTGCCGCGTGATGGCGACACGCCCGCCCGCACGATTCAATCGGCGGAACTGCTGGCCCAGGGGCCGGATCCCAAGGGACTCGACCGCGCCGTATTTTCCGGAGGAGTGCAGTATCGGGAAACGCTGCCTGCATCGCGCGGACAGGCCGCAGCCATCCGCGTCGCGACCTCCAATTCGCTGGTACTTGGCCTCGCAGGCGCGTTGAACCAGATCACCGTTGCGGACTTTCGCCAGAATTTCTGCTTCGTGGGCCCGATGGCGTCAACGCCATCAGCCGCCGTCGTCCAATGCTCAGCCGCGAAGATGCCAGCATTTGTCGGCAACCGTGAGACATCCGTAGTGGCGGCGGGCGATCAGGGGTTGTATGACGCGAAGGCCGAGACTCTGCAACTGCGGCCTGGTGTGCAGAATTCATTGTCCAAAGTGGTGAACCAGCAGGTCGATGTGACGGCGACCGAGATCGATCTGGATATCAGACGAGACGCATTCAAGTCGCGTGGACAAGTGGAGTCCACGATCAAGCCGAAGGCAGGGACCACGGCCAAAACTCTTAAAGCGTCGGGCCTGTTCGATGGGGGCAGGCCGATCTCAGGGCGCGCGAGCGAATTGGCCTACTCCGAAGTCACGGGTATCGCCGTGTACACCGGAGACGTAGTGCTGCTGCAGAGGGGTGACGGGAACACGGAAGCCAGCGTCATCCGAGCGGACCAGGTGCGGCTCGATGAACAGAAACAGGACATCGAAGCCAATGGCCGGGTGCGGTCGCAATTACTGCTTGAGCAGACCGCTGGACCACGTCAGTCCAGGACCCCTGGACGCACGGAATTCACGGGCGATCGAATGACGTTTATTGACGCCACCCGCCGCGTGGTGTTCTCGGGCGATGCCAGTATGGACACGGTCGAAGCGGGCGAGGCGCAACGGCTCACGGCAGAGCGAATCACGCTCGACATGATGGCCGAGCGTCGCGCACTTAGGAACCTGGAAGCCGTGGCCGCGGACAAGGGTGAAGTGCGCGCGACCCTGCCCGAGGGCCGAGTCACGATCGGCACGCGATTGACATACGATGCGGAGACTGATCGGTATGTCGTGACCGGAGCTCAGGCACTTTTCGTGTCACGCTCCACCACGCAGGGGCCCGGCATCTGCGAGGTGGGGACCGGGACGGAACTATCCTTCCTACGGACGGAAGGATGGTCGAACGTGAAGAACAGGGGAGGCTCAGTGGGCACGGTACGGGAGCGAAAATGCGCTGAGGTCTTCAAGTAGTGGCGACCCTACGAAGTGAGGGCCTGACCAAGGCCTACGGCGGACGCACGGTCGTCAAGGGTGTAGATATCTCCGTTTCCTCCGGCGAGATTGTTGGCTTGCTGGGTCCCAACGGTGCGGGCAAGACGACCACGTTCGGAATGGTGGTCGGGTTGACCGCGCCCGATAGCGGGCGTGTGCTCCTTGATGATGCCGACGTGACGGGCGATGCGATGTACGTCCGGTCGCGCAAGGGCATCGGTTATCTCCCGCAAGAAGCCTCGATCTTCCGCGGACTGACGGTAGAGCAAAACATTCTGGCGATCCTCGAAACACTGCCGTTGTCGGCAGCCGACCGGCGCACGCGCCTCAAGACGCTGCTGGGAGAACTCGGGCTCACAGCCCTGGCCAGGTCCAAGGCGTATACCTTGTCCGGGGGCGAGCGCCGCAGGACTGAAATTACCCGCGCGCTGGTGAATTCGCCGAAGTTCATCCTGCTCGATGAACCGTTTGCGGGCATCGATCCGATCGCGGTCAGCGATATCCAGCAGATCGTAGTGCACCTGAAGACCCGAGGTATCGGCGTGCTGGTCACTGACCACAATGTGCGCGAGACCCTGAAGATTACCGATCGCGCCTACATCGTTCACGATGGCGCGATCTTCCGCAGTGGAACGCCGCAGGCGCTGGCCGACGATGACGATGTGAAGCGAATTTACCTCGGGACTGATTTCCGGCTGGACTAAGATGAAATCCGTAGCAGTATTTCGTGTCTGATGGCCCTTTCACAGAAACTGTCTGCGCGGCTGTCTCACAAACTGATTCTGACGCCATCGCTCCAGCAGGCGATCAAGCTGCTGCCGATGACGACCATCGAGCTGGCGGAGTTGCTGAACCAGGAGATAATCGAGAACCCGCTGCTTGAGGAATCCGCCGAGGACATTCCCGCTCCAGAAGTTGCCGCCGAAGCAGAGCCTGTTCCCGACAAGACCGATGAAAAGGGCGACACCTGGGACGATGCCGACTACGAGTACTTCTTCGGTGACTATCTCAACGACGACTATCGGCCCAAGCAGACGTACGAAGTACGCGAACTGCCGCCGATTGAAAATATGCTGGCCAATCGAGGCTCGCTGGCGGATCATCTGAAGTGGCAGCTGAGCCTGCAGACCGCCGACCCGCTAACCCGCGAAATCGGCGAGGCCATCATCGGCAACATCGATGACGATGGCATGTTGGTGGCGTCGATCGGGGAGATCGCCAGTTTCGGCCCCTGGCCGGTGGCCGTTGTGGAAAAGGCGCTGGAGCACATCCAGTCGTTCGATCCAATTGGCGTCGGCGCACGGGATCTGCAGGAGTGTCTGCTGCTCCAGCTGCGCGGCGCGGGCCTGGCGGGCACACCGGTGGAGGCGCTCGTACAAGATCATCTGCCGCTGCTTCAGAATCACCGCGTGCCGGAACTCGCCAAGGCGCTGGGCTTGCCCCCCGAAGAAATCAAGGCGTGCCTCGAAGTGGTGCGCCACCTCGATCCGAAACCCGGGGCCCGCTACACGCCCGCAGATTCTCAGTACGTCGTCCCGGATATCTACATCATTAAGACCGAAGACGGCTATCGCGCGGTGCTCAATGAAGAGGGGCTACCCCAATTGCGCATCAGTCCCGTCTACCGGAGGCTGCTCGACAAGGGTAGCGAAACATCCGACGAAACGCGGGCGTACGTGAAAGACAAGTTCCGATCCGCGCTGTGGCTATTGAAGTCGGTGGACCAGCGCCAGAAGACGATCGTGAAGGTGGCGACTAGCATCATCACCTTCCAGGGTGAGTTCCTCGACAAAGGCATCGAGTATTTGCGACCGCTGGTGCTGCGGGATGTGGCGGACGATATCGGGATGCACGAATCCACGGTCTCACGCGTGGTAAACAACAAGTACATGCACACGCCGCAGGGTGTGTACGAGATGAAGTACTTCTTCCACAGCGGTATTAGCAGTTCGTACGGTGAAAACGTGTCGTCGGTGACGATCAAGCAGCGAATCAAGAAGATTATTGAAGGGGAGGATCCGAAGCGGCCAATGAGCGACTCGAAGATCATGAATGTGCTGCACGGAGAGGGCCTGGTGCTGGCGCGCCGCACGATCGCGAAGTATCGCGAGGAGTTGCGGATTCCTACCTCGAACCAGCGCAAGGTGTTCTTCTGATGTCAGTGCCGGTGGCGTCCCTGCTTGGGGCCCGCGGAGCTGACGCTGGCCTCGATTTCGATCTTCTCGCCGGTGCTGCGGGACTTGAACGTGTAATCACCCTGCCGTATGCGCAAAAAACCGGTCTGGCCCTTGCGGGATTTGACGAATATCTGCGTCCGGGCCGGGTGCTGGTGTTTGGCGAGAGCGAGGTGCGCTATCTCGAGCGCATGGGGGCTGACGATCGGCCGCGGGCGCTGCTACAACTCTTCGCGCGTGATTTCCCGTGTGTGGTCCTGACGTTGGGGCTTGAGCCGCCGGCCGACTTGCTGGTGGAAGCCGAGCGCGCCGGCGTGCCCGTCCTGCGCACCCGGGCGACTACGCCAACCGCCATCGCACGGCTCACCTTGCTGCTTGAAGACCGGATGGCGGCACGCGAAGTGCTGCACGGCGTCCTGCTCGACATCTTGGGCCTGGGCGTGCTGATCACGGGCGAAAGTGGCATCGGCAAGAGCGAGTGCGCCCTGGACCTGGTCTGCCGCGGCCACAGGCTGGTGGCCGACGACACCGTGGAAGTCAAAGTGCGCGGCGAGTCCGTGCTGATTGGCAGCTGCCCGGAAATGACCCGGCACTATGTCGAGATTCGCGGACTGGGTCTGGTCAACGTCACCGATCTGTTTGGCGTGGCCGCCACGCGATCGTCAAAACGGATCGAACTCGTGGTGCAGTTGGAACGCTGGGAAATGGGGCGCGAGTACGACCGTCTGGGCCTGACCGTTGAGGCCAGTGAACTGCTGGGCGTGGCCGTGCCGCTCATCCGCATGCCGGTGGCTCCGGGGAGGAACGTGGCTATGCTAGTGGAGGTCGCCGCCAGAAACACGCTGCTGCGATCGCACGGACGCCATGCGGCACGATTGCTGGCCGGACGTCTAGAGGACCGACTGGCGCGCGCTGCGGAACGGCAGGACGACGCAGGCTTGGAGGAGGATTGATGGGGAAGGCCCGAAGCCCGAATCCGCAGCTCGTGGTGGTGACAGGCCAGTCGGGGGCCGGGAAGTCCCAGGCCATCCACGCGCTGGAAGACCAGGGATTCTTTTGCATCGACAATCTGCCGATGGCACTGATTGACACGTTTGTCGATCTGATCGTCAGGGATGACGACACGCGTCGTCGCGTGGCCGTGGTCGTGGATGTGCGCGAGGGCGCTAGGCTCTGGCAGCTTCCGGCCGTGTACCGGACACTGAAGCAACGCGCCGATGTAGACACCACGCTGGTGTTTTTGGAAGCCAAGTGCGATGTGCTGGTCAGGCGGTTTAGTGAAACCCGGCGGCCGCATCCTCTTGGTCGTGGGCGTTCGGCTGCCGAGGGCGTCGCCGAAGAGTTACGCCGTCTGGCACCGATCAGGAAGCTAGCCGACTTCGTCCTCGATACGACGCGTTTGACCGTACACGACCTGCGGAGGCAGATATTCGCTTTCGGTGGCGGCACACCGGCCACGACACCTCTGACCGTGACTCTGCAGAGTTTTGCATTCAAGCGGGGTGTGCCTTCTGACGCGGACCTCATGTTTGATGTGCGCTTCCTGAAGAACCCGCATTTCGTTCCAGCCCTTCAGCCGCTCTCAGGCCTTGACCGAAAAGTTGCGCGCTATGTACTCGGGCTGCCTGAGACCGCGAAGTTCCTTACGCTGACGACCGCCCTGTTGCGGTTTCTGCTGCCGCAGTACGTGGCGGAGGGAAAGGCCTATTTGACCGTGGCGATCGGCTGCACCGGTGGCCGGCACCGCAGCGTCGCCACCGCGGAGGCTCTTGCGCGCGCGCTTCGGCGGACACGACACGTGCAGGTGCGAGTCCGGCACCGGGAGTTGGCCGATGTCTAACATCGACGCCGTAAAACCCCAGGCCGGCCCGGTCGTGGGGGTTGTGATTGTGACGCACGGGCTGCTCGCGACAGAGTTACTCAACGCCGCCGAGACGATCGTGGGCGACCTGCCGGGTTTCACCGCCGTCTCGATCGGCTGGCACGATGATGTGCCCGTCGCGACCGCCGCCATGTCACGGGCGATCGCGCGTGTGGATACTGGCGCGGGAGTTTTGCTGCTCACGGACATGTTCGGCGGCACGCCGTCCAATCTGGCGATGACCTTCCTCGAAGCTGACAGTATCGAGGTGGTCACCGGGGTCAACCTGCCGATGCTCATCAAACTGGCACGCGCGGCGGCCACCGGGAACGTCCTGGCAGCCGCCCGGGCGATCGCCAACGATGGCCGGCAGGCGATTCGCGTGGCGTCCGACTTGTTACGCGGCACGGGCAGTTGATTAACGCTACGGAGGCGCGTACGGTAACCATCGTCAACGCGCTGGGGCTTCATGCGCGGGCGGCTGCCAGATTTGTCCATCACGCAGGACGATTCAAGAGCCAGATCAAGATCACGCGCGGGGTGCGCACCGTAGACGGCAAGAGCATCCTCGGGTTGTTGTTGCTGGCGGCCCCAAGAGGGGCCACACTTGAGTTGTCTGCGTCGGGTCCAGATGCGGTCGATGCGCTTGACTCACTGGCTGCGCTGGTCGCGCGGGGATTCGACGAACCATGACCCGCACGAATGTGCGCCTGAACGGACGGGGTGTGGCCGAGGGCACGGCAATCGGTCGCGCCGTGGTGGCCGTGAGCGATGCACGGCAGGTGCGCTACAGGCTGGCAGCCGGCCGGGTCGATCGCGAGCGACAACGCTTGCGCGCGGCCCGGGTGATGACACGAACCCAACTCGAAGACATCTCGACGCGCGTCTCGCGCACCGTGGGGCAGGCCCAGGCAGCAATTTTTGCGGCGCAGTTGCTGATGCTCGATGACCCGATGCTGGCCTCAAGGGTAGATGAATTAATTCGCACCGAGCGCATCAACGCCGACTGGGCGCTTGAGCGGGCCATCGGGGAACTGCACGAGGTCTTCGCCAGGGAGGGCGATGCCTGGCTGCGCGAGCGCATTGGCGACCTCGCTGATGTCGGTGGACGGCTGCAACGCAACCTTCGCCTCGGGCGCGATCCGCTGGTGTCACTGGTGCAGGAACTCGACGGCCCCTTGATTGTGGTAGCTGATGAGGTCTCGCCATCCATCGCCGCTCAGCTCGACTGGTCGAAAGTGCGCGGACTGGTGTGTGACGTCGGGAGTCCGACCAACCACACGGTTATTCTGGTGCGTTCGCTTGGCATCCCGACGGTCGTGGGACTTGGCAGTGCGACGCAGGTCATCCTGCCTGGACAGACCATCGCGATCGATGGCGCGACGGGCGAAGTGGTGGTGGAGCCCGACCAGCAGGCGCTTGAACGCTGGACGTTGCGGGCACAGTTGGCGACTGCGGCCCTGCGAAAACTCGATGAGTGGCGCGCTGTGCCGGCTGTCACCGCCGACGGACTGCGGATTCGACTCGACGCAAATCTCGAGATCGCGGAGGAAGTGGGCCGGGTGATCGACGTTGGTGCCGAGGGCATTGGACTGTATCGGTCCGAGTTTCTGCTCGACCGCGCGCCGGGCGCCGGCGGACTCCATGAAGATGCCCAGTTCGAAACCTATCGCAGGCTTCTTGAAGCCCTGGCCCCACGGCCGGTCACGATCCGCACGTTCGACGCGGGCGAAGAGCGGTGGGAGCGGTTGACACATGGCCTGGCACACCGCGAGCGTTTCGGCCTGCGTGGTGTTCGGGCAGCGCTCCAGCATGACGATCGATTTCGCGTGCAGATGCGCGCCCTACTGAGGGCCGCGCCGTTCGGGCAATTGCGCATCCTGCTGCCCTTTGTGACATCGGTGGTCGAGTTCCGCCAGGCCCGCGCCCTGATCGGGGACATCGGCCGCGGTCTACCCGGCGTGGCCGCCGTGCCGGTGGGGGCTATGATTGAAGTGCCAGCGGCGGCCCTGACGGCCGATCGCCTGGCGCGCGAGGCCGATTTTCTCAGCGTCGGCACAAACGATCTGATCCAGTACACTTTGGCTATCGACAGGACCGACGAGCGTCTGTCGGGCCACTACGAGCCGCGCGAGCCGGCGGTGTTGCGGCTTCTGCGAATGGTGGCGGTGGCGGGTCGGCGGGCGAGTCGTGATTTTTCTGTGTGCGGCGAAATGGCGGCCGACCCGTTGCTGGTGGCGCTTCTTGTCGGGTTGGGATACCGGGCGTTCAGTGTGACGCCGGCGGCGCTCCCCGTCGTGAAACGTAGTCTGCGGGCCGTGGACAGCCGTTTCGCGGAACGGTGTGCGCGGCAGGCGGTGGCCGCCGACGGTGCCGAGGGCGTGCACAGGTTATTGGCACCCATCGCGGAAGTGATGGGTCGATTGGTTGCGGGTGGGTAGAGGTACGGGAGTGAGGGAGACATTGGAGAACGTGATACGGGTCGAGAAGCCCTGGGGCTACGAACTGCACTGGGCGAAGACGGAACGCTACGTGGGCAAAGTCATCCACGTGAACAAAGGCCACGCGCTGAGCCTGCAGTACCACAAGGTCAAGGACGAGACCATCTTTCTATGGTCAGGAAAGATCAAGTTCGAGATCGAGGAAAACGGTCAACTCGTCGAGCGCGAAATGCTCCCAGGCGAATCCGTGCATATCACGCCGCCAACGGTTCACCGTATGACGGCGATCGAAGACTCGGACATCATGGAAGTCTCGACGCCCGAATTAGACGATGTCGTGCGACTCAAAGACATGTATGGGCGAAGGTCCTGAATCTATCGGGGAATCGCTGCCCCGATAGATTTTAGATTTTCGATTCAACTAAAACGGAATGTCATCGTCGTTCGGGGCGTCGACCGGGCCCATGTCATCGGATATGTCCGAGCCTCCGGATGTGGCGCCCGATGACGCGAAGCGGTCGCGCTGGGGCCGCGCGACGCGTTCGGCACCTCCGCCACCACCACCGGCGCCGCCGAGCAGGACGACGCGGTCGGCGCGGATTTCAGTCGTCTTGACCTGCTTGCCTTCCTTGTCGGTCCATTCGCGCGTCTGGATCTTTCCTTCGACGTAGATCTGTTTGCCTTTGGTGAGGTATGGCTGAATCGACTCGGCCGTCTTGCCCCAGATGACAATGCGATGCCACTGCGTATCTTCACGCTTCTGACCATCGCGGTCCGTGAAGTGATCGGTGGTGGCGATGCTCACCGTGGCGACGGCGGTACCGCCGGTTGTAAAACGCATCTCCGCGTCGCGACCGAGATTCCCCACCAGAATTGCTTTATTGACGCTGCCCATGACCAGTCCTTTGCTCTCTCGCGCGTAGACCCCGCGCGTGGGTGGTGCTGCTACTCATGGCACTGAAACCAGTGCCCTACTTGTTAATGCGCGCCAATGCCTGTGTGGCCAACATGTACGCGCTGCCATCGGGGAATGTCCGTCGCACCAGTTCCCAATTCGTTCTGGCACGCGCCGTCTGGCCCAGTTGTTCGTAGGCCAGGCCTTGCTTATAGATCGCCTGCGGTTCCCAGTCAGTCCCCTTGTGAATTGTAATCACTTGTTCATAGGCTGCAACGGCTTCTTTGAATCCACCCCTGCCGTAATACGACTCGGCGATGTGGAAACGGGCCCTGGCTGCGTCGGGCGAGGTCGGGAAAATCTTGATGTAGTACTCGAATCCCGTGATCGCCATTTCAAAGTCGCCACGGGCGTAGTCACCGAACGCGGAATCGAACGCGCGCTGCGGATTCTGCGGCTGAGCGGGGGCGACGGGCGGGGGTGCCGCCGCAGGAGGCGTGGCGCCAGTGCCGGCGGCTGCCGGGTCGGTGACCGCCGACGTTGCGGTCAGCAGTGCAATAATCTGGGTCAACAGGGTTCGCTGGGCGGCCAATTCCTGACGCATGATCTCCATTTCGTGCGCCTCTTTAGAGAGACTCACGTTCGTGGCATCAAGTTTTTCGCGAAGAATGCGCGCGTTGTCTGTGAGCGCCCCAATCACCAGGCCCTGATCGGCAAACAGTTTGCGGGTGGCGCTAGCCTGCTCGTCGATTCGTGGACCCACTTTGGCCAAGGCCTCGGACAGCGACGCCACGGCTAGCCGCAGTTGCTGAGTCTGCTCCTGAAGCATGCGGACGTCGGAAAACAACTGCAGGTGCTCGCGATTCTGCGCCGCGGCGACCGCCGGCGCAAGAACGCCAGCCACGGCGATCGCAAACAGACCGGCGCGGGTCAGTGACCGAACATTCATGATGGCATCCCTTCGCGACTCGAACCCTACTTCGCGGTGACGACGAAGTGTCCTCGCCTATTTTTAGCATAGGCGGCCTCGTCGTGGCCGGGATCAAAGGGAAACTCCTTGCCATAACTAACCGTACGGATGCGATCGGCTGAAATCCCAAGCGAGAGCAGGTAGCTCTTCGTGGCCAGCGCGCGACGTTCGCCGAGCGCCAGGTTGTATTCAGCCGTGCCGCGTTCATCGCTGTGGCCCTCAATGGTGATGGCCCACGTGGGATACTTCTTCAGGATGGCCGCGTTGTCGGTCAGCACCTTCTGCCCCTCGGCATCCACCGAATCACTGTCGTATCCAAACAAAACGGGGCCGAGTGGCGCCTGTCGATTGATCTCATCCGTATCCATCGTCGCCAGGGGGTCTGCAGAGACGACGGGCAGCTCGGCTGCGAGGATGGGTGGCGCGTCCGGCGCCGGCGGCACCGGAGGCCGCGAGGAGGGTGGGCTACCTCCGCCGGGAAATGCCTGAGGTCTGGGCGGCGGAGTGGTGGGGCTGATCGCGGGCGGCGTCTTGCCTCCGCATGCCGAAGCAAGCCACAGGGCACCAACCACCAGGAATGACATGAGAGAGGAGCGTGACATATGTGTGGATTCCTTTTACTCGTTCAGCTAGCGATTTGACCAGCGGGGGTAGCGGTTGTTGCCGGTGAAGGTGATTTGGCGGACATTCTTTCCGTCGGCATCCATGACGGCGATGTGTTCCTTGCCCCAGCGAGTCGTCACAAAGGCGATGTGCCTGCCGTTGGGAGACACGGTGGGACTTTCATTGGACCCGGGACCGTCAGTCAGCTGTACGACGTCTCGGGTGCCAATGCTGACCTTCTTGATCTCGACGCCGCCGGGCACTTCGGCGCTGTACGCGATGAAGTCGAGTGCCCAGGTGGGTCGGTCGGCTTTCCTGGGTTCGCTGGTTATCTTGGTAGCCGGTCCGCCGTCGGCACTCATGATGTAGATCTGGTTACTGCCGCCGCGATCTGAGGTGAAGGCGATCTGCGTTCCGTTCGGCGACCATGCTGGGGCGCTGTCGTCTGAGGGATGGGACGTCAACCGCCGCATGTCGGTGCCGTCGATCTTGACGACATAAATTTCCCAGTTGCCATCGCGGCTGGACGCGTAGGCGATGCGAGTGCCGTCGGGCGACCATGCCGGAAGGAAGTTTTGTGCGCGATCGGTGCCGCGCGCGGGCCGGCCCAGCTGCACCTGCACCTCATAGAGCTTCTGGACATAGATGTCCACAAATCCCGACTGGTGGGATTGATACACGATTGCACGGCTGTCGGGCGACCACGACGGCGCCAGATTGAGCGACCCTCGCACGGTGACACGGCTGGGCCTGAAGCCGTCGTAGTCCGCGATGTACACTTCCTTGATTGACCGCTGCTCGATCATGCCGCCCATCCGTTCACCATCACGGTCGGAGACAAACGCGAACTTGGTGCGCGCGACACCGTCGAGACCAAATCGTTCCTTGTGCAGTTCGTCGGCGATGGTGTGCGCGCAGAGCCGCACGCCCCGCAATGAACAGGTGTATCGCTTTCCGAATGTCGGCACCTTACGTTCGACGTTGATCACTCGCACGTCGAGCTGGAGGTTCCCGTCGGCTCGCACCGCGCTCCCCACCAGTACATCATCGGCGCCGATCTGATTCCACGACTCGTAGGGCAGGCTTTCAGCGGGCGTGGACGGCACCTGCGCGGCGCCGGCCTGGCTGATCATCTGAAACTCACGCTCGAACTCGAGGTCTTTCCACAACACGTCGCCGAGCGTCTTGGCCGCCTCCAGCAGCTCGGCGTCGACGCCGGTCATGATGAAGGCTGGAATCGCGAGGCGGGGCAGCCGGCCGCTGATGCCGCCAATGCTGGTGCGGATTTCTGTCTGCTGCTCGCCGAGCGTGGAGGAGATGACCTCTGTCGGGTCGAGTGGCGGGGCCCACGCCGCGAGCGCGGTACCACACAGCGCCGAGGCGAGAAGAAAACAAACGCGCATCGCTATTTGACCTCGTAATTGAATCGGAGTCGTACGCGAAGAGTGGCCTCTTTGTAGTCGCGTGGCAGGGGCGGAATCATCGCGAGGCCGACGGCCCGACGCGCCTCCTGGTCCAGGATAAAGCTGCCGCTTGTGGCAGCGATTTCCCGGCTCACCACTTTGCCGTCTCTCGTCACCATAAACAGCACCTCGCTCCAGCCGGTTTCCTGCTGAAAGTTGTTCCACTGTTTCCGAATCGCGTCGTTCATTTGGCTGGTCCAGACAGGATCAAAGGTATTGAGGTCTACGACGCCACCGGTCCCACCGCCCCCGGCCTGCGTCAACCCCTGCCCAGTGCCTGTCGCTCCCGTATCGGTCACGGCTGTACCGGCCTGCACCTGTTTTCCGGTGACGGGCGGTTTTGGCGGAGTCACCGACGGCGGCGCGACCTTCTCGGGCATCTTCTCAGGTACTGTTGGCCGACTGACCGTCGTGCTCGGCGTCGGCATCACGTCTGGCTTTGGGGGCGGTACTGGTTTGACCGGTTCCGGGCGAGGTGGTTCCTGGACACCTTTCTCAACTGGTCGTCCGGCAATCGGTGCCACGCCTGTTGTCTTTTCGCCGAACGAACCGCCCAGGCTGACCTCAATCACGTTCGGTTTCACCGGGTCGCTCGACAACCAATTTGAGGGAATCAGCACGGCGCCGACAAACACTACCAGGTGGACGGCCAGCGAATATCCGAACAGCCGCGTTAGTCCACCGTCGTCCTTCGCACGTGCGTCGATGACGTCGGTGATCGCGCCTCTCACGGGAACTGTCTCCCGTTGGGTGGAGCGGTGGCAATCATCACCCGGTCCACGCCTCCGGCTTTCAGCGTGTCCATCACGGTGATCAGGGTCTGCAGCGTGATGTCGCCATCGCCACCGACGTAGACGTCACGCGTCGGACGGTCCTTCAATTCCTGCGATACTCGCTCAGCGAGGAACCGGATTCCCACGCGCAACTTCCCGAGGAGCACGACCCTGTCGCGCTCAAACGTAAGAGGGACCGTGACGTAGACCGGTTCGGCCTTGATCGGCTGGGGACTGCGCGACTGCGGCAGACGCACGCCGAAGCCCTGCTGCATCATCGGCGCACTCACCATGAAAATGATGAGCAGCACGAGCATCACGTCCACCAGCGGTACGACGTTGATTTCGGCGAGCGAAGTGGAGACACGGTGACTTCGTCCCCGCCGACTGCGACCGCTGCCCTGCGAGACTTGTTCAACCTTTGGCACGGGCGCGCTCCTTTAGGAAAAATTCCGCTCGGCGATGTTCAGGAACTCCATTGAGAAGTCATCCATCGCTGCGGCAAAGCCCTTCACCTTGTACGTCAGGTCGTTATAGAAATACACCGCCGGAATCGCCGCGAATAATCCAGCCGCTGTAGCCACGAGTGCTTCAGCGATACCGGGTGCGACCACTGCGAGACTGGTGGAACCGGTTTCACCAATGCCCTGAAACGACGCCATGATGCCGACGACCGTACCGAACAACCCGATGTACGGCGTGATTGACGCGGTCGTCGCCAGAAAACCGATGCGCGCTTCCAACCGGCTCACCTCAACGGCGGTGGCACGCAACAGCGCACGGTCGAGACTCTCAAGGCTTCGTAGAGTCGGACGCGGAACAGCCGAACCGGGTTTGACTTCACCCGCGGCGCGGAGTTGCGTGTTTAACTCCGCATAACCCATGTGGAACAGGCCCACAAGGGGACTGGCCACTAGAGTGCCGCAGACCGAGTGGACCTCGGAGAAGCGGCTGCTCTTGCGAAAAATGTCCAGAAACGCCGCCGTCTGTTTTTCGGCGCGACGGAACTGGCTCCGCTTGTGGGAAATGATGCCCCAGGACAGTACCGAGAACAGCAGCAGAATGACGAGCACCGCCCACGAAAGGAGGGACGCGTCTTTCAGCAGCGAAACGATATCAGTACTGCTTGGGGCGGTGACGGCCGCATCTCCAGCTGGACCCTGGGATTGAAAAGCCAGGATCATTGTGCCTAGCGTGCGCAACAGAACCTCCGCCTACACAAATTGAGGCGCTGCTGGGACAGCGCAAACCCTACCGAATGTACCACGAGGCCAAAGGGCTGTCAAAGGTTTGATACCATTGGACTTCGTTCAATTCCCATGCTGCGCTTTCTCGCGATTCGTCATCTCGCGGTCATTGACCACCTTGAGGTGGAGTTTGTGCCGGGGCTCACGGTGCTCACTGGTGAAACTGGCGCCGGCAAGTCAATGCTCGTGGAAGCGATCGATTTGCTCGTCGGCGGGCGAGCGAGCGCCGACCTGGTCCGCACCGGAGAAGAGACCGCCACCATCCAGGCCATCTTCGAGCGCGAGGACGGACGGGAGGTCATCGTCCGGCGCGAGATTTCTTCGCAGGGCCGCAGCCGCGCGTTCATTGATGACGCGCTCGCAACCTCGGCCGCCCTGCGACAACTGGGCGGTTCGCTCGTCGATTTGCACGGACAACACGAACACCAGACGCTGCTAAACCCGCAGGAACACGCCGGGTTGGTAGACGCGTACGCTGGCCACGATGCGATGGTCGCTGATGTCGCCCGGCTCTTTGCCGAGTGGCGTGGCGTTGCCGGCGCACTCGAACGGACGAGACTGTCGGAACGCGAAAAAGCCGCACGCATAGACACCGTCACGTTTCATCTTGTCGAACTCGATCGCGCGGCTCCGACAGCCGGAGAAGACGATCGACTGGCGGCGGATCGGCTGGTTCTTGCGAATGTCGATCGCCTCGAAAGGCTCTCGACTGAAGCCTACGCCGCCTTGTATGACAAGGAAGGCTCGGCGCTTGAATCACTGACCCTCGTCTGGAAGCGCGTGGCCGATCTCGCCGAGATCGATCCGCGCTTTGCACCCTACGTCGAGCACCGCGACGAAGTGAAAGCCCGCCTCGAAGAACTCGCCTTCATGTTGCGGTCATATTCAGGAGATCTTGACGCGTCCCCCGAACGCTTGCAGCTGACCGAAGACCGCCTGGCTGCCATCGATCGGTTGAAGAAGAAGTACGGACCCACACTTGAGGACGTCATCGCTTCCCGGCAGGCATTCCACGACGAGCTGGCCTCGCTCGAGGCCAATGATGCGCGCGCGGCTGTGCTCGAACACGAGACCGCCGCGGCCGCCGACCGGTTCCGGCACCAGGCGCTCGAACTGTCGGCCTCCAGAAAGGCGGCGGGGAAGCGGCTCTCGGCCGCGCTCGAGGCTGCCCTGGGCCAACTCGCCATGCCCCGTGCCCGGGTTGAGGTCAGGGTCTCGTCGAGCCCAGACCAGCCCGACAGCTGGACAGCCCTCGGCGTGGACGCGGTCGAGTTTTTTCTGTCGCCGAACCCGGGCGAGGACCTCCGACCGTTGGCCCGCATCGCGTCCGGGGGCGAGCTCTCGCGCATCATGCTGGCGCTCAAGACCCTGGCCACCCCAGATAAGGCGGGCCGGACGCTCATCTTTGACGAGGTCGATGCCGGCATCGGCGGGGCAGCGGCGGACGCGGTTGGCGCCAGGCTCCAGCAACTGGGCGCACGATTCCAGGTGCTGTGCATCACGCACCTTCCGCAGATAGCCTCGCGCGGTGTGTCTCACCTCCACATTGCCAAGCAGGTCAAACTGGGCCGCACCATTTCTGCGGTGTCGCGGCTCGACGGTGCGGACCGGGAACTTGAGATTGCCCGGATGATCGCTGGGCGGGACGTATCAGGCCCGATTTTGGCAACCGCCCGGGATATGCTTGCCGCCAGACGTGTTACCGAAGATAAGACAAAAGGCGAAAGCGAAAGTGGATCGGCAGCGAAAGCGAAAGGCAAGCGGCGTGGCGCGTAAATACCGCCTCGAGACCTTCGGCTGTCAGATGAACTTCCATGACGGCGAGCGCATCGCCGGCTTACTCGAGGCCGACGGATTTGAACCCGCCGCCTCAGAATCCGAGGCCGATCTCGTGGTTCTCAACACCTGCAGTGTCCGTGAACGGGCAGAGGACAAACTCCACCACAGGCTCGCCGAAATTCGGGGCGTGGCACGCGCGGCTGGCCGGCGCCCAACAGTCGCGGTCACAGGCTGTGTGGCACAGCAGGATGGCGCCAAACTTATCAAAAGCGACCCATCTATTGATGTGGTCGTCGGCACCCAGGCCCTCAAGCAACTCCCTGGCCTTGTGCGGGAGGCCACCGAGCGCAAGGCCAGACTCGTCGATATTCAGCCATACGACGATGTGTCGTTTCCGCTGGGGATGGCCAAGGCGTCTGACGCCTCACGAGCGAGGGTGACCATTATTGAAGGCTGCAACGAATTTTGCTCCTTCTGCGTGGTGCCGTACACTCGCGGTCACGAACGAATGCGACCGCTGGCCCACATCATGGCCGAGGTCGAACGGGCGGCTCTCGACGGACGCGTTGAGGTGCAGCTCCTCGGCCAGATCGTCAACCACTACCAGGCGCCAGACGATGCCTCGTGCGATTTTGCCGCGTTGCTGGAGCGGGTGAGTACGGTGCCGGGAATCAGGCGGATTCGATTTGCGAGTCCCCATCCCCGGCACGCGACAGACCGGCTAATCGCCGCGATCCGCGATTTGCCCAAGGTCTGCCGGCACTTCCATTTGCCCGTCCAGTCGGGTTCCAATGCCGTCCTTCAGGCTATGCGGCGACGTTACTCGCGTGAAGACTACCGGGCCCTGGTGGCCAGGCTTCGCGCCGAAGTGCCCGGCATTTCCGTGTCAACGGACGTGATTGTGGGGTTTCCCGGCGAGACCGAGGCCGATTTTGAACAGACCATGGACCTGGTACGGGAGGTCCAGTTTTCGTCGATGTACTCGTTCAAGTACTCGCCCCGGCCGAACACACTGGCGTCCAAGCGTTTGGCCGATGACGTCCTCGAGTCCGACAAGACGCGTCGCATTATGGCTCTCCAGGCCCTGCAGGCGGAGATTCAGCTGGGGCTCTACCGGCAGCAGATCGGTTCGGTTGTCGAGGTGCTTGTGGAGTCAAAGTCACGACGCCGGGACTGGGAACTGGCGGGGCGCACCGATGGCTGGGTTCTGGTCAACTTCTCGGGTTCTGAGGATTTGATTGGCCAGCTTGTCCACGTGCGGGTGACGTCGGTTGCGCCGAACAGCCTGCGTGGGGAAGTCGCGGAGATCGTGCATGCTCATTGAAATGGCCGTCAAGGGACTGATGGTAGACCCGTTGACTAACCTCCCGATTATCATCCTTCGAGATGAAGCAAATGAGCGAGTGCTTCCGATCTGGGTCGGTCCGATCGAGGCGAATGCAATCGCACTGCAGATGGAAAACGTGGCGACGCCCAGGCCGATGACCTACGACCTGCTTCGGCAGCTCCTCGAGGGGATGGGTGGCCGGCTGAATCGCGTCATCATTCACGAACTGCGGGAGAGTACTTTTTATGCCTTCCTCGAGGTCATCCGCGACACAGAGCGTCTGTTATTTGACGCGCGCCCGAGTGACGCGTTGGCGCTCTCGCTGCGAGCCAAGGTGCCAATCTTCGTCAACGAGAGCGTCTTCTCGAATGTCCAGACCATGGATATGGGGCCGCAGCAGGTCGATCAAGAGCGACTACAGCGCTGGCTTGAGAGCCTGGATCCGGATGATCTTGGCTACAAGATGTAGTGGGTGTATCATCGGGGCGGCGGTTCGCCGACGCGCAGGTTGTCCGTTCCAACAACATGATTATTGCCATTGCCAATCAGAAGGGCGGTGTCGGCAAGACGACCACCGCAATCAATCTGGCGGCGGCGTTTTCCCTTCGAGGCCAGCGTACGCTTCTAGTCGATCTTGATCCTCAGGCCAACAGCACCATGTCCTACGTGGATGTGGCGACGGTAGAGCGTTCGGTCTACGAGGCCATCACAGATCCCGCGGTCGCCATTCAGGACATCGTGAGGCCGTCTTCCCAGCCGAATCTCTGGGTAGCGCCCTCACGCATTGCGCTGGCCAAGCTCGAGGGAAAGCTATCGGGCGAGCTCGACTCGCACTTTCGGCTCAAGGATAAACTCGCGCCCATCGCCAAGGACTACGAGGCCATCGTGATCGACTGTCCGCCGGCCCTTGGGCTCCTGACAGTGAATGCCCTGGTCGCCGCCACGCACCTTCTCATCCCGATTCAGTCGTCGTACTTCGCGCTTGAGGGCACCGACGATTTGCTCGAGACTATTGAGAAGGTCCGCATGCGGGCCAACACCAACCTGCGGATCCTTGGGGTGGTCATCACAATGCACGACAAACGCACGGCCCTAGCCAAGGATATCCGCGCCCAGATCGACAAGGTCTTTGGCAAGAAAGTCTTCAAGACGGTGATTACGAAGAGCGTCAGGCTGGAGGAGAGTCCGGCCTACAAAGAGTCCATTTTTAAGTTCGCGCCGGAGTCGTCTGGCGCGACAGAGTACTACCGGCTTTGCGAGGAGGTGCTGGATCGTGTTTAAAAGAGGCCTGCCAACCAGTCTGAAAATGCGTCATGACGAACACTACGTAGATGCGTTGACCAACTCGGCGGGCACGCCGATCGGCCGGATGATCCCCATCGACGAGATTGACCCCAACCCGGATCAGCCCCGCCAGGTCATGGGCGACTTGTCGGAACTGATGGCGTCCATTGCCGAGAAAGGAATCATTGAGCCGCTGATCGTCCGCCAGCGCGGCGGTCGCTACCAGATTGTTGCCGGCGAGCGTCGGTATCAGGCGTCCGTGCAAGTGGGTCTCCGTGAACTGCCGGTCGTTATCCGCGACGTGGACGACAACGAGATCGTGGAGGTCGCACTCGTTGAGAATATCCAGCGGAAGGACCTGAGCGCCTTTGAGGAGGCTGAAGCTCTTCATGTCCTGGCTGAGCGATGCGGGTATACCCACGAAGATCTCGCAAGGCGCATGGGGAAGTCGCGCACCAACGTGACGGAGTCTCTGGCGTTGGCCCAGATGCCCACCGAGGTCCGGAATCTCTGTCGGCTGGCCGACATTTCCTCTAAGTCATTGCTGTTGCAGATAGTTAGGCAACAAGACCCACAAAAAATGATCGCTTTGATCGAGCGACTGACCAGAGACGGCGGCGGCGCGGCCGTGACCCGTGAACAGGCGAGAAAAGTGGGGGCGAAGCCGAAGGCTGGTCGCCCAAAGGCGTTCGTCTTTAAGTATCTTCCGCCGACCAAAACCTTCAGTCTCAAGCTTCAGTTTAAGAAGTCCGAAGTGGGCAAGAAGGAAGTCATCGCCGTGCTCGAAGGCATCATCGCCGACCTTCGTAAAAGCTAGTCATCCCATGCGTATGTACGCGACGTGCATACGATCTCGGCCTTAGAGCACAGGCTGAACTACGTTTTGAGTGTTCGAGCTGAGTTGGGAGCAGCCGGAGCGTAGCTCGGGCTGGTTTTAGAGTCCGAGGCAGCGAGGGTGTCCGGTCAGTCAGGCGTTCCGCAGGGCAACGATCTTCGATAATACATGACATAATATGTCTTATCAGACATCAACTGTATTGTTAGTTAATACGGCCTGTGCATGAATTGCGGGCGCGCTCCCTGCGTGATATCTTCTCAAACTAAGACTGCATGCGGACCCTCGACCGCTACCTGATTCGCGAAACCCTCGGCCCGTTTACCTTGGCCTTGGCCCTGTTCACGTTCCTGCTTTGGGTCCAGCCGATGCTCAAGACGGCTGAGCTGTTGATGGCCAAGGGCGCGCCCATCCAGACCATCGGGTACCTCTTGCTGACTCTGCTCCCGCAGGCCCTCGGCATTACCGTGCCGATGGCCTTTCTGGCAGGGGTCGTCATGGCGTTGGGACGATTCTCAGGCGATCGAGAAGCCGTGGCCATGATGGCCTGTGGCGTCAGCCCCGTCCGGCTCATCCGGCCGATGATGCTGCTCGCGGCCGTCGCCGCCGGCGCCACCTTCTATATCCTGGTCTGGCTGATGCCCGATGCTAACCAGTCGTTCCGGGACGTGACTTTCCAGCTCACCAAAAAGATGGCGGCGGAGGACATCAGGCCCCGCCTGTTTTATGAGGGCTTCACCGGGCGGGTGATTTTGATTGGCGAACGAAAGACCGACGGCGGCTGGACGGGAGTCATGGTGGCCGACACCTCAGTGGCCGGCAGGCCCTCCATCCAGCTCGCCCAGGAAGGCCGCCTCGCCGCTGACGAATCCGCCCGGCTCGTCAACGTGATTCTGTCCGAGGTCGCCAGTTACCGGCCTCTCAACAGCGGCGACGAATACCAGATTCAGCGGTCGACGCAAGAAGTGGCCCACATCGACCCCACGTCGGTGTTTGGGGACGGGGCCTCACCCGGGCGGGGGTTCAACGAGCTGACCATAGCCCAGCTCGACGCCCAGACCGCAGAAAAGGTCGCCGCGGGCCAATCGCCGCACAACGAAATTATGTACAAGCACCAGCGGTTCGCCTTTCCGCTGGCCTGCCTCGTCTTCGCCATCGTCGGCGTCGCGCTCGGGGTCAGCACCCGGAAAGACGGCAAACTCGCCGGCTTCGCCATCGGGATTGGCGTGATCATGGCCTATTACGGCATCATGACGTTGTTCGACGGACGGGCGAAAGGCGGCGCGTTCCCGGCCCTCTGGGCCCGATGGATGCCGAACATTGTTCTGGGTGCCATTGGTGTGGCCTTGTTGTGGTGGCGCACTCGCGGCGCGATGCGGATCCCGGCCTCGCTCGCCCTGCGGTGGCCGGCGTTCCTCACGCCGCGCACAACGGCGGCAGCCGCGGGCCCGAGCAAGGTGGTGCTGGTCATCCGCTTTCCGCGGCTGTCGCTGCCCCGTCCCAGCCTGATGGACGTATACGTCGGCCGCAAATACCTGCGCACCGTGATTCTGGCGTTTGTGGGGCTGATGGCCCTGTACTACATCGGCGAGTTCATCGAGTTGTCCGAGAAACTTTCAAAGGGCCAGGCGACGATGCCGATGATCGCGCAATATTTTTACTACGCCACACCGACGTTCATCTATTTCATCGTGCCTCTGGCCACGCTGGTGGCCGTCTTGGCCACACTCGGTGGATTGTCGCGCACTAATGAGCTGACGGTCCTTCGGGCGTGCGGCATCAGCCTCTACCGGACGGCAGTGCCGTTGCTCGCGTTGGCCCTCATCTCGAGCGGCTTGATGTTTGCCCTCGATGACCGTGTCATGGCGCACTCGGAACGTCAGGCCGAGGTCCTGCGCAACACCATTCGCGACCGGCCCCAGCGCACATTCAACGTCGCGAACCGCTCGTGGATGATCGGCCGAGACGGCGAACTCTACCACTACGCGGTGTTTGATGTGCGCGCGAAGACGCTTCACCAACTGTCGACCTTCAAGACAGCGCGCGACCCGTACCGCCTCACGTCACACACGTTCGCCACGCAGGCCGTCTTCACCGATGGAGCGTGGCACGCCACCGACGGATGGGTGCAGACGTTCGACGGCAATGGCCAGGTGCGTCGAGCGGCGTTTACGTCCGAGACACTCCCGCTTGAAGAGCCTGACTTTTTTGGTGCCGAGCAGTTTGAAGCGGAATTCATGAGCTACAGGGAGCTTCAAACCTATATTGAGGAGCTCGACGAGAGCGGCATCAGCTTTGCCGCGCACAAGGTGGAACTGCAACGCAAGATCGCGTTTCCGTTCGTCACGCTGGTCATGACACTGATTGCGATTCCATTTGGCGTGACGCTCGGTCGACGCGGTGCCCTCTACGGTATCGGACTCGCGATCGTACTGGCCGTCGCCTACCTGCTCGTCTCGACACTGTTCATCGCGTTTGGCGTCGCTGGGTGGCTGCCTCCGGTATTGGCGGCATGGGCCACCAACATCGTCTTCGCCGCTGCGGCTCTTACCGCGTTGTTGACGGTGCGAACTTGACGAGCGACACACCCGAGATCCACACGCGGCCTGCCGACCCCGGGCGCGTGTGCCAGGTATCCACCACCAACGACAGCGATCGGACAAGCTCGAGCGGCGGCGAGGCCGACAGCTCCACACCGACGGCCAAAAAGTGCTGAAGATCGAGCGTAACAGTCCGGGGTGTGGCATCGACATACACAGACCGCTGCCATCGGTCACCATCCACGCCTCTGGGCACTCGCCACTGCATCGACACGCGCATGGGCGGATCAGCCCGAAGAGTCATCGTCACCCCTTCGTATCGATCCTGGCCCGATAGCGGGTACGCCATCGCTGCGTACTGTCCGCTGGCCCGGCCGGGCGCCAGCGAAAAGGAGAGCCCCACTTCCCCACCGTTAAAGGTCAGGTCGCCGGCTGAAGGCTCGTGGCGCTCAATAGCCCACAAGGCCGGGTCATCCAGCGCTTTCACGATGATGGCGTCGCCGAGTGCGTGCACCGCGGCTGTTGGTGGAGGTGCCAGGGTGCCCACACGGATGGCATTGGTGACAATCCACGGTAGAGCGCGATTTGGAAGCCTGACTTCGGCTCGATAACTCGCCGGCGCGCCGTTGTGAATGTACACGGCACTACCCCGGCCCGATGCCACTTCTTCGCCGAACCGCAGCAACACGATGACCGCGTCGTCGGGCCCTGGCACGGAGGCCTGCAGCGTCACCGGCTGATCGGCGGTGACCGACTCGCCCATCGTCCAGGACATGGCGTCGTGCGACGCGGTGAACGAGACGCGCCCGGGCGATGCGAAAGCGCGGACGACGGAGTACGTGCGGCCACTGCGCAGGGCACCGAGGATGACGGCGGCGTCACTTGCCGCCTGTTGCGTGAGCGGCTGTGACAATTCGATCCCCTGCACGACGGTCCCAAACATATCCAGATAGCTGGGGCGCGCCAGGATGGTCGACGCGTCTCGAAAATCGCCGGGCTGATCGGATTCATCGGGGCCAATACGCGCGTGCACATCAACCCCTGCCAGGCCTACGACTGGACCTTCGCCGGCGAGCGCATCCCACCGGTGCAGCGATGCCGCCGGACGATCGAACAACGCTGCGATCGACTCGGATGGCCGAATCAGGTAGTGCCCCATTGTCCGCGCGAGGGTGGCCAGAGATTCGTCGCGCCATTCGGAATCGGCGTTGAGCCATTCCAGACCATCCGCCCCGGTGGTGTCTCCGCGCCACCTCAACCCGGGCTTTGGAGAATCAGGATGTGCGATCACGGCCCATCCTCCCATGCGGTGCACGTCTTCGATGGCGTCGCGCGCTTCACCCCCGAGGGGAAACGGCGACGGCGTGGTGAGGCCGAGCGCAACCAGATGGCCTGATGTGGTGGAGATCTCGACGGCGTCGATCAGTAACACACCGTGTCGATAAAACGGGGGGTCCGGTGTTCGGGTGGCATCCCCATGATCGGAGAGGACGACGAACTGCAGGTTCGTCGCCGCCGCAGCGCGCGCCACGTCGTCTGAGCTGCCGCTGCCATCCGACCGATTTGTGTGGACGTGAAAGGCGCCGAAGACAGTGGTCGGTTGAACGGGCGAGAGCGTCCGGGAGGCGGACGGCAACGTCGTGCCGACATACACGACTGCGGCGGCCCCAAGAGCCGCCGCGGTGAGTAGTATCGTCTTTCGTATGGAGCGCATGGCGGCTACGTCTGTCGCCCTGCGGTGAACGTCAGATCCCGGCGTCAGCCTTCAGCGCTGCGGCCTTGTCGGTGCGTTCCCAGGTGAACTCCGGCCCGGTGCGCCCGAAATGTCCGAATGCCGCCGTTTTGCGATAGACCGGACGACGGAGATCGAGGTGGCTGATGATGCCCTTGGGCGTCAGGTCAAAGTGCTTCTTCACGAGCGTGGCCAGTTTCTCGTCGGAGACCTTGCCGGTGCCGGAGGTATCGACGAGAACCGACACCGGTTCAGCGACGCCGATCGCGTAGGCCAGCTGCAAGAGCGCTTTGCTGGCGAGCCCTGCGGCCACAAGGTTCTTCGCAACGTAGCGTGCCATGTATGTCGCGGACCGATCCACCTTCGTCGGATCCTTACCCGAGAATGCGCCACCGCCGTGCGGCGCCGCGCCGCCGTAGGTATCCACTATGATCTTGCGTCCGGTGACGCCGGCATCGCCATGCGGGCCACCGACCACAAACCGCCCGGTCGGGTTGATATAGATCTTCGTGTTCGCGTCCATCAGGCTGGCCAGGATGCTCGGCTTGATGAGCTTCTCGGTCAGGTCGCGGTGCAGCGTCTCGTTGTCCACTTCCGCGGAGTGCTGCGTCGAGACGACCACGGCGTCCACGCGAACCGGCGTATCGCCGTCGTACTCAACCGTCACCTGCGACTTGCCGTCGGGCCGCAGGTACGTGAACTCGCCAGAGCGGCGAAGCGTCGAGAGTCCTCGTGTGAGCTTGTGCGCCAGCATGATGGGCAGCGGCATCAACTCCGACGTTTCGGTGCACGCATATCCGAACCTCAGGCCCTGGTCGCCGGCGCCGCCCGTATCGACGCCCTGACCGATGTCGCGCGACTGCTCGTGAATGGACGAGAGCACCGCGCACGTTTCGGCGTCGAATCCGAACTTGGCGCGGGTGTAGCCGACGTCGGTGATGACTTCGCGGACCACACGCTGTGTATCGATGGTGCAGGAGGTGGTGATCTCTCCCGCCACCACCACCAGCCCGGTGGTGACCAGCGTTTCACATGCCACGCGCGCGAACGGATCCTGCGCGAGAATTGCATCGAGAATGCCGTCTGAAATCTGGTCGGCGATCTTGTCGGGGTGACCCTCGGTCACCGATTCTGACGTGAACAAATGGCGGCCAGCGCGTCCCATTCAGGAGCTCCTCACGTTAGGGCCTAGCGACGGCCCGGTAAGCGCACAGCGTACCAGACGCTTCTCTCATGGGTCAATCGGGAAACGACCACATTCACCGGCGCGGGTGAAATGAGTCGTACACCTGGCGCAGCCGCACTTCCATCACGTGTGTATAGATTTGTGTCGTGGAGAGATCTGCGTGTCCCAGCATGGTTTGAATGGCGCGCAGGTCGGCACCGCGCTCCAGGAGATGTGTAGCGAACGAGTGCCGAAGCACGTGTGGACTCAAATGCGTTTTGAGACCAGCCGCGGCCCCGTAGTCCTTCAGGATTTGCCAGAAGCCGCCCCGACTGAGCCGTCGGGCGCCGCGCCGGCTCACAAAGAGCCATGGGGGATCTTTCTTTGTCACGAACGTGGGTCTCGCCTCTGACAGGTACTGCTTCACCCATCCGGCGGCAACGTCGCCGAGCGGCACGATCCGTTCCTTGCTTCCTTTGCCCAGGCATTGGACGTACCCCTGATCGAGTCGCACGTCCGCCATCCGCAGGCTGACCAACTCTGACACGCGGAGTCCCGTCGCATAGAGCACTTCGATCAGCGCGCGGTCGCGAAGTCCACCGGACGTGGACACATCAGGCGTGGCCAGCAACGCATCGACCTCGGCCATCGAGAGGAAACGTGGCAGTGACAGGAATGCCTTCGGTGGGTGCAGATCATCGGCAGGGTTCTCGGGGATGTCACCGCGGCGGCGCAGGTGCCGGTAAAAGCCGCGGACCGAAGCCACCAGCCGCGCAGTGGAGGTTGGCGAGAGGCCGCCCGCCATCGCGTCGCGCACAAACGCCTCGAGTGCGCGGCGGTCCATGCGCGCGATTTCCTCACCCTGGCCTTCCGCAAACGCGCGCAAACGCGCCAAATCCCGGCCGTAGCCATCCAGCGTATGCACCGACAGGCGCCGCTCGACCTCAAGGTGTCGGAGATAGGTGACGATGGTGTCCGGACGCATTGTCGAGTACTCTACGCATTTTCGGCGTTTATGTAACTCATGGCCTACCAGTCCAAGTGGCAGTATCTCCCCACCGAAGCCATCAATAGTGCGTCGATGGCGCTCGACAGGATGCCGGTGCTCGATATCGTCGATCTCGTGTTGGCGGAAGATAAAAAAGTGGTCGCCGCCGTCCAGAAGGAACGCGAGCGCATCGCGCATGGCATTGACATCATCACCGCCGCGCTCAAGGGAGGCGGCCGTCTGGTGCTTGTGGGCGCGGGCACGAGCGGCAGGCTTGGGGTGCTTGAGGCGGCCGAGATGCCGCCGACCTTCAGCACGAAGCCTGAATTGGTGCAGGCCATCATGGCCGGTGGCCAGGAAGCGATGTTTCGTGCCCGCGAGGGCGTGGAAGACAACTTCGAAGAGGGTGGCCGTAGCATTGCCCGGTTGCGCATCGGCAAACGTGATGTGGTGATTGGCGTGTCGGCGAGTGGGATCACGCAGTTCGTGAGGGGGGCGCTCACCGTGGCCCGCAAGAAAGGCGCACGGATCATCTTCGTCACGTGCTGGCCGAATACCGAACTCCAAAATTTCGTGGACCTCATCATCGCGCCGTCGGTCGGCCCAGAAGTGATTGCGGGTTCCACGCGACTCAAGGCCGGCACGGCCACCAAGATGGTGCTCAATATGCTGACCACGGTCTCGATGGTCCGCATCGGCAAGACCTATGGCAACCTGATGGTAGACGTGAAGACCGGTTCGGAGAAACTCAAGGACCGCGCGCAACGCATCGTCTCGATGGTGACGGGCGCGGATCCCGATGAGGCGAAGGCACTGCTGGTGCGCGCAAAATGGAATGTGAAGATCGCCATCGTCATGAAGAAAGCCAAGCTGTCAGCGTCTCAGGCCGGCGCACGCCTCCGGCGCGCTCACGATTCCATTCGCGAAGCGCTCGGTGAAGATATCGACGTGCCGGTTTAGCGCCTCGGTTGGGATTGCGGCGGCCAGAGGTTCGCGGCAGCCGCTCGATCGAGAATCACGATGACGTCCGGATGCGCCTGCAGCAGCGACGCCGGCACGCGCGTGGTGATGGGGCCCGTGAGCGCGCGCGACACCATTCGCGCTTTGGCGGCTCCGGTCACCAGCAGGATAATCTGGCGCGCGCCCAGGATCGTGCCCACACCCATCGACAGCCCGTGCGTCGGGACGGCCTGCCACATTCCACCAAAAAGGTGGGCGTTGGTGCGCCGAGTGGCGGGCTGCAACGCCACACGGTGCGTGTGGGCCTGTAGCTGGTCTGCAGGTTCGTTGAACCCGATGTGGCCATTACGTCCCAGGCCGAGCACGATGACGTCGAGCCCACCGGCACGGGCGATGCGTTGTTCGTAGCGCGACACTTCGCGCCGCCAATCGGCGGATCGACCATCAGGCACACAGGCGTTGCGCGCAGGCAGATTCACCCGATCGAACAGGTGCGCCTCCATGTAGGACCGGTAACTCCCGGCGTCCCCCCTGCCCAACCCTGCGAACTCGTCGAGGTTGAACGTGGTAGCCCGGGAGAAATCCGCGCGGCCGGCGCGGTACGCCCGGACGAGGGCGCGGTACATCAGGACGGGAGTGTCGCCCGTAGGCATGCCAAGCACGAGTGCCGGTTGCCGGCGCAGGTGATCCAGCACGCGTGCCGCGGCCGCGGCGGCGGCTCGAGCAGCAGTGGCGTAAGTAACTACGTGCATCGTGAAGCGGAAAGAGACACTTACTCGTCGAGATACGTCGGCAGCATCAGCACATCACTCGCCGCGGTCAGGGCCAGAGAGACCGCGCCGGTGGCAGGCTCCCCGAGTAATTGTGTCACGACCATGCCGGGCCAGCGTCCAGTCAGGTGCGCGGCGACACGCTGGCGCATGCGCGGCGCGGCCTTGAACATCCCGCCGGCAAGAATGACCGGCCCGTGTGAGAGTCGCAGCATGTGGCACACCGACAGTGCCGCGAGTCCGAGTTCACGCGCGCCGGTGTCAATCAAGTACAACGCGGTCTCGTCGCCTTCGGCCGCCGCGGCCTCGACCTGCGGCGCAATCGCAGCCACTGTGGCGGGCTCGAAGGTGCCGCGGTAAATCTCGCGCACCAGATCCTGAGATCTTGCCACACCAAAGTGCGCGAGCACCCGGGCAGTGAGCTGCGTATGGGGCCCACGGCCGTCGGCAGAACGCACCACGGCCCGCAGGGCTTGTCGCCCCAGCCAGTAACCGCTGCCTTCGTCACCAAGGAGGTAGCCCCACCCGCCCGCGCGCGCGGCACGGCCCTCACGATTACGGCCGTAGGCGATCGACCCTGTGCCGGCAATGATCACCACGCCCGGCGCCCCGGGGAGACCGGCTTCGAGGGCAATGAGCGCGTCGTTGACCACGACCATGCGACTGTGGGGCGCGACTCTGAAAAGAATCGCCCTCGCCGTCGCCTGATCGGCCTCTCGGTCCACGCCGGCCATTCCGAGGCACACCACCGTGGGGGGCTCTGCCACACGTGATGACACATCGGCGATCACCTGGTGCAGAACGCGCTCGGCTTCCACCTCCCCGGCATGTTGCAGGTTGGCACCAGGGCCGCGCGACTCAGCCAGAACCCGGCCGTCGCGGTCCGCAAGCTGGCACACGGTCTTGGTACCGCCAGCGTCGATGCCAATGACGAACACGCCAACAGCCTACCCCATCGACCTGCCCCATCCACGGCTTGACACGCCCATGGGCAGGACTGCTACCTTCGGCGCCTGATGTCTGAACCGGAGCGACTCGTTATGTTTGACCGCGGCCGGGCCGTCCTTGAGGCAGCGCGTCTGGCGGGCGTGTGTCCCGCAGCCGTTTGCGAAGTGGGTCGCGCGGCTGGTCCGGTCTGGACCGAGGCATTTGGCCGGCTATCGTACGATACCGAGACTGAAGCCACCACGGACACCGCATTCGATTTGGCCTCGCTGACGAAGGTTATTGTCACGACTTCGATCGTGATGGCACTCGTGCGGCAGCAAGCCCTGTCGGTCGAAACACGCGTCGCGGATGTGCTGCCTGGTTGGCGTGGGGCTGATCGCGCAGGCATCACCGTCGGTCAACTGCTCGACCACTCGTCCGGGCTGCCCGCACAGATCCACCTCTCGCCATCAGCGCGAGTCCGCGAACAGGCACTCCCCTTGTTGTGCGCCGTATCGCTCGAACGGCCCCCGGGCACGGCGGCGCTGTATTCGGATGTGGGATTCATGTTGCTGGGCCTGCTGCTCGAGAGTGTCGGCGGCCGTCAACTCGATGTGCTCTGGCGTGAGTTGTGGAACGCGCGTCCCGGTGCGAACGCAACCAACGCGTGGCTGGAGTTCGCGCCAGGGGCCTCAGCGCGCCCCCTCATCGCGCCCACAGAATTTCAGGTCGACCGGGGCGGCATGTTGCAGGGCGTCGTCCACGACGAGAACGCGGGCGTGCTCTCGGGTGTGGCAGGACACGCCGGCCTCTTCGGATCAGCCCCGGCCGTCGGCGTGTTCGCCGCGTGGGTGCTTCGGTCGTTCCACGAGTCCACATGGCTCGCCACGCCCGAGCTGATGCGGCAGTTTTCCGCCCGCGGTGTGCTCCCGGGAAGTTCGCGCGCCTTGGGATGGGACACCATGTTACCCACCTCGTCGTGCGGAACACGGATGTCGCCGACGGCGATTGGGCACACCGGATTCACGGGAACCTCGCTGTGGATTGACTGGGAGCGCGATGTGTATGTGGTGCTGTTAACGAACCGTGTGCATCCGACGCGCGAGAACAAGCGCTTTCTACCATACCGCGCGCGGTTTCACGATGCGGTGATGAGCGACCTCACCGACTCAAGCAGCGAGGTCGCTAGCTAGAGTCCGCCGCGACCAGGGCCCGGGATTCTAGCGGGAAGACCGCCGCGGCCCGGCGGGACCTCGATGCCACGTCCGGGTCCGCCTCGTCCTGTTCCGCTACCACGTGGCCCCACGGGACCACCGCGTGGGTCGTCCGGGAGACCACCAGTCCGTCCCGGTCCTCCGCGGCCGTCACGCCCACCACCAGGCTGGCCGACCTGACCGGCACCGCCCGCGCGCCCCATCATTGACAGCGCATTCTGCACGGTGAATGGCCAGTCGATATACCGCTGCTGATTCAGGTACACGCGTATCGAGGTATCGGTGCTCTTGCTGTAGACGCCCTGGATGGACCCGAGAATCTGCGTCCCCGTCGGCGCGCCGCGTCCCGTCTGGGGCGCGGAGCCGCCGCCGCGCCCGGTATCTCCCGTGGGCGCTCCCCGCCCCGCCGCACCAACGGGCTGTCCCGCAGGCATCAATCCGAAATCTCCTCCGGTGATCGGATCCCTGTATTTCTTCCGGAGGTACTTCCCGGTGTGGAGTACCTCAATGTCACTGGGCAGCAGATTGTTGTTCTTGCGCGAATACAGGACCAGGGCCCGCGCGTACTGGTTGCCCCGGAAGATCAACTCCTCTTCCTGCTCACGAATGGCCTGTTGGCGCCAGGTGGGCAACAGGGCCGACATCCCCACGGCCATGATGGCCATGACGATGAGCAGCACGACCATCGTAAAGCCCTCGGCGTCCAACCGGGAGCAGGGGCGAGCGGACAGGCATCTCACGTTCCGACAATCTTGACCCACTATCTGCATGAACGTAATACTCTTGAGGACTCGCATGGCACTATACGACCGTTCAGCCCCACGTCTGTCCCGCCGCTCTGTCATGGGTATGTCCGGATTAATGACGATACTGGCCGCGCTGGCCCTGGTCGCTTCGGCCGCCTGCGACAAGGTGCCGCTGACGGCACCCGCTGGAACGGTCATCACGCTGGTCGCCTCCACCAATGTGCTGCCCATTAACGGCAGCGCAGATCTCATCGCCGTGCTCATCGAAAATGGCACCACAGGCACGGCGACTCCCGGCAGCACAGCCACACCTTCGGCCGGCACGCCGGTCCACAACGGCACCCTGGTCACCTTTACGACGTCGCTCGGGCGGATTGAGCCTGCCGAGGCGCGCACGGCGAACGGCCGCGTCACAGTCAAACTCGTGGCCGATGGACGATCGGGCACGGCCACGATTACGGCTTTTTCCGGTAGCGCGACCAAGGCACTTGAAGTCAAGATCGGCGCGGCAGCCGCCGAGCGGGTCGCCGTGACCGCCTCCGCGGCAACCGTGCCGGCCAACGGCGGCACCGTCACGATTTTGGCCCGTGTCGAAGACATCAGTGGCAATCCGCTTTCGGGTGTGCCGGTAGCATTCACCACCACTGGCGGGACCTTGAGTGCCGTATCCGCCCTGACAAACGACGGGGGCGTGGCGACGACCGCACTCTCCACAATCACCGAAGCAACGGTGACGGCCAGCGCCGGCGGAAAAACGGGCACGGCGACCATCAAAGTGCGGTCACGCTCGAAGATTACTCTGGGCCCGCCGTCGGGCAGCGTGTTCGTTGGGGCGGCAGCGGCGTTCGCCGTCACCCCTGATTCGACCGTCGCCTTCAAGGACGTGAAGATTGACTTTGGCGACGGCGAGTCACAGTCGCTTGGTGCAATCTCGTCGACGACGACCGTCGTACACTTCTACACGAATGACGGCGTATTCCAAGCGACGGTGGTGGGGACTGACGTGGACGGCGGGGCCGCTGAAGCGTCAGGCAGCGTCGGCGTCATCCCGTTCCAGTTCTCGGGGGGCGGTTCCCCAACGTCCGGCCCGTTGACCACCATCTTCACCATGAGCGTGACCGGCATTCCAAGCAGCGTCCCGATCAATCGCTATGAGTGGATTTTTGGCGATGGCAACGTCAGGAACACCAATACCGGCGTCACCACCCACGGCTATCAGGTGGCCGGGCTCAAGACCATCACAGTCACCGTCGTCCCGCGTTATGGAAACGCCGTGTCGACGACATTTCAGATCCTTGTGACCGGTTCCTGAAACACCACCCACTCCGAAGTGACGAGAACTACACCGCCCGCCCGAATCGACACAGGCACGCGGGAGCGGCCGGTCGAGTGACCTGAAGTCCTCTTCATTGCGACGTTTATCCCACTGGCGGTGTTCTCGTGGGTCGGCAGGCTGCTGGCTGAATTCGTCGCCTTCGCTGGCTTCCGAGTCGCTGCAGCCGGAGGCGTACTCAGCGTCCTCGCGCTGGCTGGCGCCTGGCGCGATACTCCCGGCGCGGGCCATATCCAGCGTGTGTCGCGAACCACGTAGCTTTCGGTGGAACTCCTTGCGGCACTCTCCACGACCCTGCTCTCTCGTCCGGGCGAATACCTGATCGAGGGGGCGGACGCCTCTGTTTATCTCGCCACTGGACACACCATCGGGAAGGCCGGCGGCATCACGACATTAAACTCAGCCGTGAGGCTCATGCCGCAGGATCTGCGCCTGAGCTGTTTTCGCGTAGGCCCGGACCTTGTCAGTCCCAGTCGGCGTAGCGGGATCCGTTCAGTGCCGTGGCATCCGACCCGCTGTGGACATCGTAGATTCCTGGGTCGGTGGTCGGTCGCGAAGGGTCGGCTTCAGCGGGCACAGTCGTCCAGGTGTCGGCCGACCGCGTAATCGTGTCCATCGGCACGGCGCGCAGGTAGCCGTCACTCACCAACTGCTGGATTGACGACGGGTAGTTGCCTTTGTCGGCGAAGTACTGGTCGATGGCGTCGCGCATCCGGTAGAGGTTGGACTTGAGCGTCGCCTCTTCCGCCGTTCGAATGGACAGCCGATACTGGTTCATCGCCACCGACGCCAGAATCATGATGAGCGACAGGACAACTAGGAGTTCAATCAGGGTCCAGCCGCGATCGGACGAGTGGCGACGCGTGGGAAGGTGGCGCATTACCAATCCTTATATTTGGTGCCGTCGAGCGCAATGCCCGGGGACTTGGAATACACGTCGTACACGTTCTGCCCGCCCCAGACCGCAGCGTCCGGCCGGTCCTGATACGAGCGCATCCCCCACTCGGCCTCGCCTGTCATCGGGTCAATGGGAATACGTCGCAGCAACTTGATCTTGCTGCCGGTCGCGTCGTTGTTGCGCGCCACGCCCTCCACTAGGGCCGTGAGTGACTTCGGATAGCCCTCGCTGCCAAACGCGACCTCCATGGGGGCAATGGTTTGACTGTCTGCCATGTCCTTGAACCTGTCGATCGCGTTGCGCACTTCCCGAAGTGCGCGGCGCAATTCCGATTCACGCTGGCGTTTCATGGTGACGCGTGCGAGCGGGAGTGCGGCGGACGCCAACACCATCAGGACGGCCGTGGTGACCAGCAGTTCGATGAAGGTGAATCCCCCCACCGCCTTCCGGAAAAACGCCCGCCGAGTCATTACCGCACCGTCACGGTCGAAGGCACGAACTGGAGGGGGATGGGCTGCCCAGTCGGCCCCACGCCAATTCCCGACAGCGCGATTTGTGACGTGCCCACACCAATGGCTTCAAACACGATGGACGCCAGCACACCGCTGCCTGACGCGCCTGCGGTGTCACCCGGCCGCGCCACGGCCAGATCGATGCGGCCGATGTTGGCGTCAATGGTCGGCACGAACGATGTATTCGCGCCGTCGCCCCGGAGCACATTGCCCTCATTCACGACTGTGGCACGCAGGACCGCCGGGTTGTAGGTAATCGTCAGCGACACCGACGAGAGTCCGGCGGCGTTGCTCAGTGTGACCGGCACGTTGTACGGCTGCCCACCCAGCTGGAGCGCGGTGGCCGGCACCGTCACCGCCAACCGCGCGGCCCCAGTTGCGGGCGGCGCTGCCAGTGCCGCCGGTGGGTCACCGGCGGTGACCGGCACGATGCCTACGGCGCGTCCGCCGCCGGAAGGTGGAGTCGCCGGCGGCGCCACTGGTGGCGGCACTGTCGTCGTTGCCTGGGCCGGTGGAACAGGCGCTGCGCCGGCAGGCGGGGGCTGTACCTGAGCCGGAGGCGCCGTCACAGGGGGAACGGCCCCGCCGCCCGACGCGGGTTGCGGCGTAATGAGCGGCGGCGTCATCGTCGCTCCGAAGTTGCCGCCGGTGCCCACATACATCGGCGCGAGGTCAGCGGACGTCAGTTCCTGCGACCGCAGAATCCTGGGTGTGATGATCATCACGATGTCGGTAGAGCCGACCTCGGATCGGGTGCCGCCAAACAACGCCCTGAGAAACGGAATCTGATTCAGCCCGGGGAAGCCCTGGGTCGTGCGACGGTCTTCCTCCTTGATCAGCCCGGCCAGCAGGTTCGACTCGCCATCGCGCATCCGGAGTTTGGTTTGGGCCTTCCGCGTGCCGAACGACGGCAACGATTGACCGTTGATATTCACGTCGGCGCTACGCGTGCTGCTCTCGACTGTGACCTCGAGAATGATTTCGCCGTCGAAGCTCACCTGCGGAATGATGACGAGGTTAATGCCGATCGGCCGGTAGGCGAAGGAGGTGGTTGGGGTCGTGGCGAGCCCCCCGGGCACCTGAGATGCGAACGTCGTTTGCGGCACCGGAATTTCTTCACCCAGATTGAGGGTCAGGGAGGAACGTTCCTGGCCTCGAAGCTGCGGTCGCGCGAGGAGTCTGCTGTTCTCGTCACTTTCGAGCAACTTAACCAGCGCGGACGGGACTGTGGCATAAAAGTCTGCGGTGCTCACGCCCTGGCTGATCGTATTCAGGTTGAACGGCGCCGAGTCGCCGCCGGTGCTCGAGGGCCGGGTCTCCGGAGACATCGCGAACCCCAGCGCGTACTGGCTCAGGTTCAATCCCATTTCCTTGACGCGCTGGCGGTTGACCTCGAGGATCTCGACATCGATAATCACCTCGGCCCTTGGTTTGTCGTTGGCCTTGATGATCTGATCGAATACCTTGAGCACGGGCAGGGTCCCGCGCACCGTCAGTGCGTTCGTGCCCTTGTTCGCCTGAATCTGGGGCCTCACGCCGGGCACGGTCTGTACCAGCGTGGTTAGCAACTGCGACATCTCCGCAGCTTCGACGTGCGACAGATAGAACACCTGCACGAACACATCGTCATGTGCCGTGCGACCCGCCTGGTCGCTGCCATAGACCATGATGCCGCGGGGGTTGATGACCTTAAACGTCAACTGGTTGGCGTTCAGAACCTGACCGAGCGCGGTTTCGAGGGTCTCGCCCTGCAGGTCGATGGAATACGGTCGAAGCAACTGCGGACCAATCTGCTCGACAAACGTCACGTTGATGCCGGCCATTGCGCCGATCGACGTCAGGATTTCGCGGACGCTCGTGCTCGCGAACCGGAACGTGATCGGGACCGTGGGATCGATCAGCGTCGGAATGCTCGGGGCTTGCTGCGCCTGTCGCCGGAGCACATCCATGCGCGACGGCGGCTGCATGGCCAGAAGTTCGTCGCGAAGCCGCCGTTCGATCGACGCGGCCTTGGCCGCGGCAAACACGTTCGCCGGATCCAGATCCGCGGCAAGCCGATACTCGGCAGCCGCGACCGACCACTGCTCTTGGGCTTCCATGTCCTTCGCCCGGGCCATATGTTCAGCCGACGCGGCCAGCGTCGCGCGCTGCAGGGCGATCTTGATATCAACCCGGGTCGGGCTGCCGGACAACGCCGCGCGATAGTGCGCCACCGCCGCGTCCCACTCGCCTTTTTTCGCGGCCTGTTGACCACTCCGGAACGAGCGCCCAGTCGCGCACCCGGCCACCAGGACCAGGGTCACGCCAATGGCCATCGCTCGCTGCATGCTCGGTCTATTCACGGCAAAGACTCCTTATCCGCCCGACTGTCGAATCGTCTGCTGACCCTGGCCATCGAGATACGCCATCACGATGGATTCCAGGCCGACCCTCAAGAGACGGTACCGTCCGTCCACTACATCGCCCTCACGTGCCAGCACCACCAGTCCTGCCACAGACAACGAGACCACTTTCCCTGGCTTTCCCGGCTCTTCGGCGAACCCCAGGAACTTCACCGGGATCTGCGGACGCGGCGGCGGTCCCACAGGCCGCGGTGGCTCGGGAGCCGGCGGGGTCGGGGCTTGCCGTGGCGGCGTCGGGGGCGGTGCGGACGGCCGTGGTGGCACGCCAAAACCAAACGGATCGCGCGCCCCCATGCCGGCTTCCGGCACCGGCTCCAACGACGCGAGCTTCAGCGCTTGAGGTAGCACCCCCGCCTGCCCAGAAGCCCGCGGCGTGGGCGCTGGGGTATTGGACGCCTGGGCCGGGACTTCAGTTGTGGACGGCAACAACCGTGTGTACGACAGCACCCCTGCCACCACCAGCAGGACCGCGAGGATCCCGACTTGCCGGATCTGCTGCCCGCGATCACCGGTCATGAGTTTCATCGGCGCGCCACCCCGGTGTGAGTGGCGTAATAGGTCGCCATCGACAGGACGACTTCAAGCGAACCGGCGGCCCCTTCTTGATTGGACTGGTCCAGCTTTACGCTTTCCACGACAAAAAACCCTTCGGCCGTCTCGACGTCATACAGGAATCCCCGGACGTCCGCGTAATCGCCTGTCAACGAGATATCGACGCGAAAGCGCATCAGCGTACTGTCTTCAACCTCTTCAGGTTCAAAGCTGCTGCTTGAAAAATCCAGTCCGTTTTCCCGGCTGAGGGTGCGGACCTGCAGGAACAACAAATCCCGCGCGACTGCCAGACTCGACGGCAGCACGTCGGCGTAGAACGTTTTCAGTTCCTCATCGGCCTGCACTTTGCTCGCCCGCGTTTCGTTGGCTAAACGTTCGGAGCGACGCGCCTCCGCGAGCGCCATCTGCGCCGAAGCGGCGCGCTCCTCATCACCAGCCACGCTCGCTTGTAGCGGGAATACGACGAGCGCCAGTACGCCGATGTTGACGGCGACTGCCGCCAGCAAGGGAACAACTAAGCCTCGCCGTTCAGCCAGCACTCGGCGCCAGAGGCTCATCGGCCACCTCCAGCACCAGCGGCAACCGGCCGCGGCGGTGCGGTGGCCACGTCCTTGGCCAGTGGCAGGTACCCCACGATGACAGTCACACGTTCGAGCCCTTCCTCCGTACGGTCGTTGACCGTTGGGCGAGCGTCGTAAAAGGCTCCGGTGTCTTCGAGGGCCGTCATGAACTCTGCCACATCCTCGGTCCGCCGCCCCAACAGCAACATGGTCACCGTGATGTTGCCGTCCTCAATTTCCGGCGATACGGCGGTCAGGCGGACACCCATCGGAATGGTGTCTTCGATATAGCTGAAGAAGGTCGTCCAGCTGAAGGTGCGGGCGTCAATCAGGCCATTCGCCTCACGGGCCGACCCCGCCAGTGCTGTCAGCGTTGACGCATCTACGCTGCTCTGCACCGCCACCGCATTCTGCCGCAGCCGGGCCGCGGCGTCGACATCGGCGGTCGCCTGTGCGCGCAGCTCCGACCGGCGCGAGGACAGCTGCATGAGACGCGTGCCGTTCGTCATTGTAAGGGCCACCGCGACCACCGCGAGCAGCCCGAGCAGCAAGGCGACGATGCGTTCGTTGTAGAAGGGCCGGGTAGCCAGATTACCACGCAGCATGATTAGGCTCCCGCCCTTTCGCGCAATAACGCACCCAGCGGCGCGGCGACGGCGTCGAGCACAGCTGCGTTTACCCCGATGCGATTGGCAAACGCCACGGCACCCCGCACATCCACAGGCTGTGCCTCTACCTTCAGGCGCTGACCCATCTCGCGGCGAATCGCCTCTCCGCCCTCGCTTGCCCACGAGGCCCCGCACAGCCAGACCCGCGCGAACTTCCCGCCCTCGAGGCGATCCTCGTAATACATCGCGGTCTGGTGCACCAGCGCGCCGAGCGGTTCCTCATCGATCGCGTATCGGTGGCGATAAAAGACCAGCTCGCCCTCGCGCACAATCGCCAGTACGGTTGATTCCTTCGCGACGCAGACCATTAACCAGTCTCCAGCGGGAGCGGTGTCGCCGGCCAGTGCCGCGTTCAGGACGCTGACACTCGCGAGGTCCACCACACCAGGATGAATCCCAAGGGCGAGCACTACCTGTTCGTACTCGACCACAGCCTCGCGTCGCGCCGCAATCGCCGCCAGCGTCGTCGCGCCGATCTCCTGATGCGAGACGGGGTGCGTCACCTGAGCGTTGTCGAGTGGAAAGGGCGTGGCCTTCTTGATCTGCCATCGCACGAGCTGATCGACGTCGGCGGTCTTTGGGGGCAGCTCCTCAAATGTCAACAGCGACAAGCGTGCCGCCGAGTCGGGGATGACGAGCGCGGCACGCCGCGGCGGCCGGATCCCTGCCGACTCACAAGCCTCACGGACGGCCGCCGTGACCACGGTTGTGTCGTGAATGTTGGTTCCGATCAAGGACGGCGTGACGACACCCACCGGGAGTGCTGTGGATGCGCAGGCGGTGACCACAAGGCCGTCTGGTCTCCGGCCCACTTCAACCACGGTCACGCGGCCGGAGGCGATTTCAATCGCGGCCGTCGCCGGACGCGCCGACAGGAACAACGAACGTGTGGCGGAAGCACGAGAAGTCATTCGACGAACGTCACCTTGTTGATTTCACGCAACGTGCTCTCCCCCTGCATGATCAACCCGACCGCGCACTCTCGAAGGAACCGCATGCCCTCGTCGCGCGCCGCGCGCTTGATTTCTGAGGTCGGCCGACGCTCGAGAATCATGTCACGAATGCGATCGGTCAAATCCATGAGCTCGCAGATGGCCGTCCGGCCTTTGAAGCCGGTGCCGCCGCATTCAATGCACCCGGCGCCCTCGAAGAACTGCTGAGTCGTGGCTAGGCTGGGATCGAGCGCTGACTCGATGAGCATCTCGCGCGAGACCACGGCCGGCCGCTTGCAGTGTAAGCAGATGCGTCGGACTAGCCGCTGCGCGAGCACGCAGTTGAGCGCGGAAACAAACTGGTACGGCTCCACTCCCATGTTCAGGAACCGGCCCAGCACATCAATGACGTTGTTCGCGTGTACGGTGGTGAAGACCAGGTGGCCGGTGAGTGCCGACTGGATGGCAATCTGCGCGGTCTCAGGGTCGCGGATTTCACCCACCATGATTTTGTCGGGATCGTGCCGAAGGACCGACCGCAACCCGCGCGCAAAGGTCAGACCTTTTTTTTCATTGATCGGGATCTGCGTGATGCCGCGCAGCTGGTATTCCACCGGATCTTCGATGGTGATGATCTTGTCTTCACTGGTCTTAATCTCGGAGAGCGCGGCATACAGCGTAGTGGTTTTGCCGCTGCCTGTGGGGCCGGTCACGAGCACCATGCCGTACGGTTCACGGATGTACTTGCGGAACCGCCGCATCTCGTCCTCAGGCCAACCTAGAATGTCGAGACGCAATTCCGTGAACTGCTCACTGAGCGATTCTTTGTCCAGGATACGGATGACAGCGTCTTCTCCGTGCACGCTCGGCATGATTGAGACGCGGAAGTCGATCGTCTTGCCGCGCACACGGAGTTTGAAGCGGCCGTCCTGCGGCACGCGTTTTTCGGCGATGTCGAGCTCCGACATGACCTTGATGCGAGAAATTAGCGTGCTGTGATGGCGCCTGTCTATCGGCTTCATCGCCTGCTGCAGCACGCCGTCGATACGGTACTTCACATGCACCGCGTCATCCTGCGTCTCGATGTGGATGTCCGACGCGCGCCGCTGCAGCGCGGTAAACACCATCGTGTCGACAAGCCGGATGACCGGGCTGATGTCGGACGTAAGTTTATCGACCGTCAGGTTCTCGTCGTCGCCCGCTTCATCCTCACGCAGGATCTGCATCTGGAAGCCCTCGGTGGCTTCCTCGAGCACGCGGGTGGAACTCTCACTCTTCTTGAGGATCGCAAGAATGGCTGACGACGCACCTACCGTCACCCGAACGGGCGTTCCCAATTGGAGGCCGATTTCATCAATCGCCTGCAAGTCACTGGGGTCCGAGACCACGATAAGCAGGGTGTTGCCCTCGCGCCGATACGGCACGAAGCCGTACCGCAGCATCAAGTCTGCGGGAATACTGCGGAAGAGATCGTTGTTGATCTTGAACAGCGTGAGGTCCACAAATTCGAGCTCGTAGCGATCGGCTACCTGGCGTGACGTCGCCGCCTCAACGGCGTAGTCCACCGGCGAGTGATCGCCGTCCAGTTCCAGATCATCAGCGGCGAGCGGGGGAGGTGTCTTTGTAGACATAAGGGGCGATCAGGTGAGGCTCGAGAGTTGAAACAGCGGCATGTAGAGTGACAGCAGTAGCGCCGCGATCACAATGCCCATGGTGACAAGCAGCAGCGGCTGCATCAGATTGGAAAACCGGGTCAGGCTCGTGTCGTTCTCCTCATCGTAGAAATCCGCGATGCTGTTGAGCATCTCGGCAAGCGCGCCCGTGGACTCGCCCACCTCCACCATTTCGATGGCCACATCGGGAAACGTGCCACGCCGCGACAGCGAATCGTGTAGGCTGATACCCTCGCGCACTTCCCGTGCTACCACGTCGAGGTCTTGCGCCACGGCGCGATTGCCCACCGACTTCGACGCGATGTCGAGCGCGTTCACCAGTGGAATGCCACCCGCCAGCAGCGTGGAAACGGTGCGCGCCACCTGCGCCGTAGAAAACTTCCGGCTCAGCGGACCAAACCACGGGAGCCGCAGCATCGCGCTGTCGAGCCGCCTTCGCTGCCCGGGCTGCCGTATCCATATCCAGCCCAGGACAGCCACAAGGAGGACCGCCGGGCCCCAGACGAACAGGTGGTTCACAATACCTTCCGAAAACGCCACGATCAGGCGCGTCGACGCCGGCAGTTCCGCGCCGGTGGAAAACCCCCGGTAGAACGCGCCGAATTCCGGCACGACCTTGAACACAATCAAGCCGACCACCACGGCGGAAATCACCAACAGCACCATCGGGTAGATCAGCGCCGACACCATGCGCGACCGCACCGATAACATGACCTTCATGTGCGACACGTAACGCCGGAGCACTGTCTCGAGGCTGCCGCTTTTTTCGCCTGCCATCAGCGACGCATGGTAGATCCCCGCGAACATGCCGCCCTGAGCCTCGAAGGCATCCGACAATGCGCTGCCTGAGCGAACACGCTCGTAGACATCGGTCAGCACGGCTTTCAGTGTGGGGTTCGGCACGCGCCGACGAAGGATGTCGAGCGACTGCACCAACGGCAGGCCCGCCCGGAGCAACGTGGCCATCTCCTGGTTGAAGATCAGGAACTCCGAACTTGAGATGTGCTTGCGCGACGGCAGTTGGAACGAGAACCGCCCCACACCGACGCTACCGACGCGCTGCATCGACAGCAGGAACAGTCCCTTCCCCTCGAGTTCGTGCCGCAGCGCCAGTTCGCTGTCAGCGACATACGTGCCTTGGGTGACCTGGCCGCCGGTGGAAGCGACTTTGCAGCGAAATTGCATCGGCGTCCTTGGCGGCCTATTGTCCCGTCAGCGTCAGGATGCGACGGACGTAATTCTGCGTCTCGCGAAACGGCGGAATGCCACGGTATCGCGTGACCGCGCCTTCGCCGGAGTTGTACGCGGCCAGCGCCAGCGACTCCCGCGCCGTGCCGTAGCGGTCGAGCAGGCGACGCAGGTGACGCAGGCCGGCATCGAGGTTCTGGGCCGGGTCAAACGGATCCTGCAGCGCGTACTGGCGCGCGGTTGCCGGCATCAGTTGCATCAGCCCCATCGCGCCCTTGGGCGACACGGCTCGGGACTCGTAGTTGGACTCCACCTGCACGAGGGCGTGAGCCAGCGCCAAGCGCACACCATGCTGCGCAGCCAGCCGGTCCACCAGCGCCATCAGCTCGGTGCGCGACGTGCGAATGGCCTCGGAAAGAACGTCACCCTCGGTGTCAACAAAAGAGATCGGCACAGCGATGCTGGGTATTGTTCTTTCAGCCACCGGTCCCTCGTACGGCACTTCGTCCGCTGCCACCGACAGGACGAAGTCTCTTGGCACCCACATTTCCCCGCCCATGCGCAGCGTGACTACCGCGTTGTCACCGCGAAAGGTGACCGAGGCAACATTCAACACCCGTCCGCCACGGAAGGTCACCAGGTCCGCCGATGCCACAGACGGCATCAGGGCCAAGCCCAGGGCCATGACCAACCCGACTATCGCGCCAAAACGGGTGTGCGTCACAGATTGACTCCGGCCTCTGGCTAAGAGGGCTCGACAAACAAGCGATAGATGCGGATCCCCAGCTCCCGCGTATCCTTCAAGCCGCTCGGCAGCTGGGCTGGGATGAAGGACCGGTCCACACCAATCCGCAACTCGGACATGTCGCCCGTGCCCAATTGGTCTGCACGGAGTGGAATACGACGCAGCACGGGATTAACGCTATCGGCAGGAAAGGTGGCAACACTTTGGCTGCCTAAATAGACGTTGACGATCTGCGGTTGGTCGAACAGATCGGGCCGTCCGTCGAATTCGAGGTACAACGTCGAGTCCCTTTTGGGGTTCCGGAACGAGGCGACGTAGTCCCGATGGCTCCACCACCAGTCTCGCGCGGGGTTTTCGGGCGCCCATTCGGTGGGGTGCGCGCCAGAGCGCAGGACGATGAAGATATTCTCGGACTGCGGCAGCACCCGGAGTGACGCCACCGTATACGACCGCGCCTCGGGTTCCGGCCCCTGCAACGGGGCGCGGGTATCGGGGGCATCAACGCGGTAGAGTCCGACCCGGATGGTGGCCTCGCCTATATACGGCACGACAGGCATAAAACTCGTTCGCGTGTACTCGACAGTCTGCCCCGGCCGCCAGGTCGAGGTCTTGGTCGGCAGGTCGTGATCGTCGCTCCACCGGTTGACGCCATCGGCGTCAAGGGTGTGCATGAACACCCGATAGTCGCCGTCGAACGCGGCGCCAGGGAGCACTTCGAATCGGTAGGTGAAGTCGATGGGACTGCCGAGCGCCGCGGCGGTCTTATTTATCGTCAACGACACGGAAGCTATCGGCGGTGCGTCGTCTTTGGCTCCGCAGCCGGCAAGCGTCATCATCAAAGCAGCGAGGACGGGCGCGGCCGCTCTCAGGCAGGACGAGTGAATGACCATAGCTTGCATGGTACCGTATTGCCTCTATGCTGTTCAATATGTTAGCCTTGCGGCGAAGTTGCCCCTTGAACCTCCCATGAATGCAGACGCCCTCGGCATGATTGAAACGCGCGGTTTGATCGGAGCGATCGAGGCAGCAGATGCCATGGTCAAGACGGCCAACGTGACCCTGGTCGGCAAGGAATATATCGGCGCCGGGTACGTCACCGTCTTCGCTCGGGGAGATGTGGGTGCCATCAAGGCGGCTATCGATGCCGGTGCCGCTGCGGCACGGCGCGTTGGGGAGTTGATTTCCGTCCACGTGATCGCGCGTCCACACGTCGACGTGGAGCGCGTGTTACCCGGCGCTTCGACGCCCGCCAAGGGCTGACACCGTTCGCTGGGGCCAGGAGCATGGCACAGCCACCCGTTGACACCACGACCCCACCCTCACCCGCCGTGAGTGACTCGCGACGGGTGGCCGTGTGCGCGAAAGGCGCCGCCGCACGGCTGGCCGAATGCTCCCAGGTCCAGATCGACGCCATTGTCGGCGCCGTGGCAGCGGCCGCGCGCATTCGCGTCGAATCGTTCGCCCAACTCGCTGTGGAAGAAACCGGGTTCGGCGTCGTGGCCGACAAGATCCAGAAGAACCGTTTTGCCGCTGAACGGGTGTATGAGTTCATCAAGCCGATGCGCACCGTCGGCGTCATCCGGCGCGATGACGCGCGCAAGGTTGTTGAGATTGCGGAGCCCTTCGGTGTGGTGGCCGCGATCGTGCCGTCCACCAATCCGACGTCGACGGCGATCTACAAGATTCTGATCTCGCTCAAGGCCCGCTGCCCCATTGTCATCAGCCCGCACCCCTCCGCAGCCCGGTGCATCACGCAGGTGGCTGAGACACTGGCCGAGGCGGCGTCCCGAGCCGGCGCTCCAGATGGATCGGTGAACTGGCTGACCCAGGTGTCGCTCGAAGGCACGCAGGAATTGATGCGTCACCGCGACGTGGCGGTGATTCTGGCCACTGGAGGCATGGGGTTGGTGCGCGCGGCGTACAGCGCGGGCAAGCCCGCCTATGGCGTGGGGCCGGGCAACGCACCGTGCTTCATCGAGCGTTCTGCCGACCTTGCCAAGGCCGCGAGCGATATCCTCACCGGCAAAAGTTTCGACAACGGCGTGCTCTGTTCGTCTCCAAACTCCGTGGTGGTCGAGAGCGTAGTGGCCGACGAGACGCGCCGGCAGTTCCAGGCGCAGGGCGGCTATTTCTTGTCGCCGGCCGAAGTGGACATCGTCGGCAAGGCACTGGTGACTCCGCAGCGACTCCCCAATCCGAAATTCGTCGGCAAGTCGGCGATTACCCTGGCGAAGGCGATGGGGCTCACCGTGCCCGAGGGCACGCGAGCCCTGATTGCCGAATTGGGCGGCGTCGGGCGCGAGTTTCCACTGTCAATCGAGAAGCTCTGCCCTGTGCTGTCGTACTACGTTGTGGCCGACTGGCAGGAGGGTTGCGAACGGTGCAAACAGATCCTTCGGTATGGCGGCATGGGCCACACCATGTCCATTCACTCGAAGAACGAGCCGGTCATTCTTGAGTTCGGCCTGAAGAAACCGGCGTTCAGGATTTGTGTGAATACCCCCACCACCCACGGGTCAATTGGGTTGACCACCGGCCTTGACCCAGCCCTGACCCTCGGCTGTGGCGGCTTCGGGGGCAACATCACGTCGGACAACATCACACCCATGCACTTGCTTAATATCAAGCGTCTGGCGTATGAGATTCGCCCGGCCTCCACCGGCCGGCCCACGCCGGCGTCTGCCCTCGGTCCGGCCGCGACTCTGGCCCCTCTGCCCCAGGTCGAGACTCCTCCTGCCGACCAAGGGCTCTCGGCCGCCGCAGTCACGTCGAACGTCGAGGCGTTCCTGGGTGGCCAGTCTGGCGAGGGACCCGGTTCTCCGGCCGCCAGGCCCGAGTCAGTGGCGGAATTCGTCTGCGAAAGCGATGTCCTGAAAGCGATTGGTCAAGGCACAACTATCCTCATCGGGGAACGGACGATCATTACACCCCTGGCTCGCGATCTGGGCGAAGCCCACAGAGTGCTGGCCAGCAGCGGATGGCCGACCACCCCATAGATAGCGAACTCCAACAGTTACAAGCACTTAGGATTGACTCCCAGTCAGGGCGGGGTTACTATCCGCTTTGATGAACCTGGCCCGGCTGCTCACCCGGCTTCTTGCGCTATCAGGTGCCGGCTTGGTGGCTGGCTGCGCGACCCGAACGCCACCGGCCCTGCCCGTCATGCCCTTGCCCGTGGCGCCGCCCGCCCAGGTGTCGGTTCCGGTCGTAACGACACCATCAGGTCCCCTGGTTGACCCCACCGGCGCCCTTGTCGATGCGTCGGAAACCCTGTTTGGGCGAGGGCAGGCAGAACTGTCCCTGGGACATCTGACTGCCGCCCGGGACCTGTTCGACCAGTCGGTCGACATGCTGCTCGACGCCCCACAAGGAGCCCGAGTTGAGCCGCGCCTGCGCGTGCAATTTGAGCGCCTGGTCAGCCGCATCAGCGCGTTGGAGATCCTGGCCCTGCGCGAGGGCGACGGATTCACGCAGGCTCGGACGGAGCCTGCGGTGATCGATCAACTGCTCGAGGCCGCAACGCTAACCCTGCCTGAACCGACGCGCGAAACCCAGGCGGCGGTGGCGGCCGACCTCGCGTCCACCGACCACGACCTGCCGATCGACAACAACGACCGCGTGCAGTCGTTTGTGGAGTTATTCCAGGGCACCCTGCGCGACTTCATGCAGGAGAGCCTGGAGCGCAGTTCGAAGTACCTGCCGATGGTGCAGGAGATTTTTCGCTCCGAGGGCATCCCCCTCGACCTGGCCTATCTCGCCATCGTCGAAAGCGGCTACAAGACCAACGCCCTCTCGAGGGCCTCGGCGCGGGGCGTGTGGCAGTTCATGCCTGCGACCGGCGCCCACTACGGGCTCGACCAGACGTGGTTCCTCGATGAGCGGTCAGACCCGGAGAAGGCCACGCGGGCCGCGGCGCAGTACCTGAAGTCGCTAAACCGGATGTTCGACGGTGACTGGAATCTGGCGATGGCCAGCTATAACGCCGGGCCCGGCCGTCTGCAGCGCGCCGTCAACAAGAGCAGGATCAACGACTACTGGAAGCTCACAGCGACATCGAAGTACCTGCCGAAGGAAACCCGCAACTACGTGCCGATGATCATGGCGGCCGTGCTCATTGCTAAAAACCCGCAAGCGTACGGGTTCGACGCTGTGCCCGTGTCCCCGCTCGTGTTCGACCGAGTGACCGTCCCCGACGCGCTCGACCTTCGGACTGTGGCTGAGTGGACAGGGGCCACCATCGAAGATATCCGGGCGCTCAATCCGGAATTGCGGCGCACCACCACCCCGATTGGCTCTCACGACCTGAAAGTGCCGCTGGGCATGGCGTCGGTCGTCGAGGCGAAGCTGGCCACGGCAGCCCCGTCGCTGTTCGCGCAGTTCTCCTACTACCACGCAAAGTCCGGCGAGAACCTTTCGGCCATCGCACGCCGGTTCAGGATTACCCGGACGGATTTGGCAGCCGCCAACGGCCTGCGGACGACCTCGAAACTCCGGACGGGCCAGAAGTTGCTCATTCCGCTGGTCGTGACGTCGGCGTTGGCATCTCGTCCCGCCGTCGTTACAGCGGAGGTGGCCTCGGCCGTGACCTATCGCGTCAAGCCCGGCGACACGTTGTTCGGTATTGCGCGGCAGTTTGAGACCACGGTGGACGACATCCGCAAGTGGAACTCGCTGACGTCCACAAGACTCGCCGTCGGCGATCGACTCACGATTCATCGCAACTGAGATAGTTGGCGGGGTCCCGGAGTCTTGGGGTCGCTCGGTCGCGGGCACTGAAAAACCTTCCCGCATGCGACGGCGCCGAGATCGCAGAATCTGCGATCTCGGCATCCCACTATCCCAAAAGTCTGGATAAGTCGCGGCGGAAATAGTGGCCTCGATTGTGCGCTCACAGGCGGCATGTTGGCTCGACTGCATGCGGCCGCGGTGTTCGGAGTGGAAGCTCTCCCTGTGTCCGTTGAAGTAGACGTTTCGGGGGGCGGGTTGCCTGGCATCACCATGGTGGGCCTGCCCGACACCACCGTCAGGGAAAGTCGAGATCGTGTGCGCTCGGCGATTCGCAATTCGGGCTTCCCGTTTCCCGTTGGTCGCGTGACGGTGAGTTTGGCCCCAGCCGACGTGCGCAAGATCGGTGCAGCGTTTGACCTGCCAATCGCGCTCGGTATCCTCGCCGCTTCCGGCATCCTGCCGCAGCGCGACGGACGCGAGATGACCATCGTCGGCGGCTTGTCACTTGACGGTGGGATTCCTCCAATGCGAGGCGTGCTGCCAATCGCCGTGGCCGCTCGGAAGGCGCCAAAACCCGCACTGGTTTTCCCGGCCGCGAATCTCGCCGAAGCCGGCATCGTGGCCGACTTACCGCTGTTTCCCGTCGCTTCGCTCAACGACGCGGTCCGCGTGCTCTCAATCTCCGACCCGGCATCGGCGACGCCTCCCCTCCCTGCTGTTGTTCAGGGACCAGCGAGCGCAGAGGACATGGCCGATGTCTGCGGCCAGTTGCGAGGGCGGCGGGCGCTGGAAATCGCGGCCGCAGGCTCCCATCACCTGCTCTTCTCGGGCTCGCCTGGCGCGGGAAAGACGATGCTGGCGCGGAGATTGCCGGGGTTACTTCCGCCACTGGAATTTGATGAGGCGCTGCTCGTGACGTCGATCCACTCAATCGCCGGGCTTCTGTCACCAGGTTCAGGCCTTGTCGTGACGCGGCCCTTCCGTGCGCCGCACCACACCTGTTCGGATATGGCGCTCGTTGGGGGTGGTGCGTCGCCGCGGCCCGGCGAGGTTAGTCTCGCGCACGCCGGCGTATTGTTCCTTGACGAATTACCCGAGTTCAGCCGGCGCGTGCTCGAGACACTCCGGCAACCCCTGGAGGCCGGCGTGGTGCATGTGGCCCGCGTCGCGCGGAGTGTGACCTTCCCCGCCAGGGTCATGCTCGTCGGCGCGATGAACCCCTGCCCGTGCGGGTTCCACGGCGACGCCCGGCGGCCTTGCCACTGTCCACCACTGCTGGTGGAACGGTATCAGCGCCGCCTGTCCGGCCCGCTCCGCGACCGATTCGACCTCGGTGTGGAGGTGCAGGGCGTGCCGTGGGGCGACATCAGCGGCGACCCCGTAAGAGAAACAAGTGCCGTCGTACGCGGGCGCGTGTACGCCGCGCGGCGGCGGCAACTCGATCGTCAGGGCCGCCTCAACTCGGAACTCGACGGCCGCGCCTTGCGCGCACACGTCCCGCTTGATCGGCCCAGTCATGTGCTCATGGCGACGGCGGTCACGCGCCTTGGGCTCAGCGTCCGGGGCGTCACCCGGGTTCTGCGGGTGGCTCGCACGATTGCCGACCTCGCCGGCGACCAGGAACTGCGCGCCGACCACGTCGCCGAGGCGCTGCAATTCCGAGTGCCGGAACGAAGTGCGTCAAGTACTTAGGCGGGTTTCGTGTGTTTCATGTAGACCGTCGTCTGACCGGTGGCATTGAAGGTCAACACCGTGAACGGCTGGAAGGGCTTCAGGTCCATGCCGGGCGCGCTGGCGGGCATGCCGGGGATGGTGAGCCCAATGATGCCCTTGGGCTTTTCCTTCAGCAACCGCGCGACGTCGGAAGCGGGCACGTGGCCCTCAATCACGTAGCCACCAATCAGCGTGGTGTGGCAGCTTTGCAGGCTGGCGGGAATCTGGTGCTTCACCTTGATGGGGCCCATGTCGGCCTTGATGACCGTGGCCCGATAGCCGCTGGCGGTGGCGTGGTTCACCCACTCCTGGCAGCACCCGCAGCTGGGGTCTTTGTAGACAATCATTGTGGGTGCCGGCTGGCCAGTGGCCCCGCGGGGGAGGCCCAGAACAGTTGTGGCAGCCCCGACAAGGGTGAGAAGGACGTGGCGCCGGCTTAAGCAGGTTTCCATGACTGACTGATTCTGCACTATTTTCTTGGGGGCTTGGGTGTTTTCCTGGCGTGAGCCGCTGACGCTAACCCCTTGACTGATTTGGTCTTTCGGCCAGTCGTGTGCTATGGTTTGACGCTGGGCATGCCTTCACCAAAATACACCGTCCTCATCGCCAACCGACAAACCGGAGCCGTCCGCCGGATGACGGTTGCCCGTCGCCCGGTCGCGCTGGTGGTGATCGGTGTGTTGTCTGTTCCGGTGTTGATGGGCCTGGGCGCCCGTTGGTCGGGGCAGGCGGAGTTCACGCGCCTGGCTCAGCAGACTGACGCGCTGCGGATCGAAAACGAGAGCTACCGCGCCGCGACTGGAGAACTGGCCTCGCAGATCTCGACACTTCAGACCGCCATCACCGAACTTGGCGAAGACGCGCGGCTGGATCCGGCCGCCAAGCGTGCAATCGACAACCTGCCCGCGCTTGTGAAGAACCGCGCCATGGGCATGGGTGGCGGTGGCCTGATTGCCACGACGCCGCCCGTGACCGCATCAGTCGGCTCCCCGAACGACACGTTCGGCATTCTGCAGAGCCTTCTGGGCTCGCTTGAAGCGCGGCTTGAGACCGTTCGTACGGGCGTCGAAAGACAGCAGGCACTCGCCGCCGCGACGCCATCCATCTGGCCGGTCGTTGGCTACCTCTCGTCGATGTTCGGCAATCGTGCTGATCCATTCACGGGCGGGCCCGACTTCCATCCCGGGCTTGATATCGCAGCGCAGAGTGGCACGCCGATTCGGTCCACCGCAGACGGCACCGTGGAATCGTCCGGCTATTCCGGCAACTACGGCAACGCCGTTGTGGTGCGCCACGGCTTCGGTATTTCTACACGCTACGGCCACATGTCCAGGATTGCCGCTCGCACTAACCAGGCGGTCAAGCGCGGCGACATCATCGGCTACGTCGGCTCCACCGGACGTGCCACCAGCGCACACCTGCACTACGAAATTCTGCTCAACGGGCAGGCCATCAATCCGTTGCGCCTGCTCGCTCGACCGTAGCCGGTCCGCTCCCACCAGATTTCCGTGTAGAATCGTCGGAATCCCCTCCGTGCGGGATGCCAGCATGATCAACACCCTCCTCGGTAAAATCATCGGGACCCAGAACGAGCGCGAACTGAAGCGCTTGCGGCCGCTTGTCGCCACGATCAACACCCTCGAGGCGTCCCTCGCATCCCTGTCAGACTCTGAGCTCCGGGCCAACACCGAAACCTTCAAGGCCAGACTGGCCCAGGGCGAGTCGCTCGACGACCTTTTGCCCGAAGCCTTTGCGGTCGTACGCGAGGGCGGGCGGCGCGTGCTCAACATGCGGCATTTCGATGTGCAGCTCATTGGCGGCATGGTGCTGCA